>Ga0307489_10002397_pt1 | contig 12541 bp, 20 predicted proteins | sample SB12metaG_FD_202247 | JGI IMG/M metagenome (GOLD analysis project Ga0307489, IMG submission 202247) | Sea-ice brine microbial communities from Beaufort Sea near Barrow, Alaska, United States - SB 1.2 | ecosystem: Environmental > Aquatic > Marine > Coastal | place: USA: Alaska | collected...
GTGTGCATCAGGATGCGGCTCAGATTCCGAGTTTGTTTCACGGCGCTGACGGCTTTCACCGCCCTCACCTCAATCGAACGAGACCAAAAGGTCACATCACTACCAGCATCCAGAGACAACGAGCAGATTTTCACGCGAGATTGCCCATACGGTGTTGGGACCAGTTGATGAGGCGGGCGTGGGCACGGGCGCGGGCACGGGCGCGAGCGCGGGCACGGGCACGGGCGCGGGCGCAGACACGGTCACGCACCTGGAAGATGATGGACGAGTTGATGAAGGGCACGATGCCGAGGCTGAAGATACCAAGCTTGGAGATGGAGCCGCCGGTCAGTGTGTCCACGTACCCCAGCACGTTTCCGGACCCTGTCAGGCTCTCGGCAAACGCCGCGCGGTCCACGCCCAAAATCAGGGCCCTCCACAGATGTGTTTTTCAAGGTATCTTTGAAGCCAATTTAAGAAACTTTGACGTATCAAGTTGGAAAGCGTGAAGATTCTAGTATCTACCATCGTCACGAGCTTGTCAGGTGCTGGGGAATACTGAAGAGGGTGCTGTGCGTGCTTCAGGGTGCGGCTCGGTTCCGAGTTCGTTTCACGGTGCTGACGGCTTTCACGACCGAGCCTCAATCGAACGAGACGAAAAGGTCACGTCACTGCCAGGGGGAGACAGCTTCAAATTCCGGCTTCACACGATACTGAGGTAAGACCCTGCCGGAAATGGGAATGTAGGTTCCAACGCGCGAGACAATGAGGAGGGCCAGGATGACGCCAATCTTGCCGGGCAGCTTGCCGCCTGTCATCAGGGTCGCGTGTCAATCACGGGACTTCACGTCATCCACCGCATTTCGACCCTCGTTCATTCAGTTGAGATAAATACTGTACCGCGTTCGACACCTGCTCATAATGACGTGGCTGGCATTTTCTCATTGAAACGAGGCCCAACCCATGAAGTCGCTGATGAATGTGTTCTCGTTGCTGCCCGGGCCGGACAGCGCGTTGACGCGGCGACGGTTGCCGCTCGCCGCCATCACCTCCGCCTCCGACATCACGCGCTGCGTCTCATCGTCCCACACCGCCTCCCCGGGGTAGCGCCGCGCAGGCATTGCGAGGAACACGTCATAGGATGTCATTAAACTCAAACAACGAGCGTTCAAAGTGCAGCAGTGCGTTGGATGACGTGGAGAGCACCAGCTCACTGAGTGGATGACCGGGCCTGGACAGGTATTTTTGCTCGCCACGTCATATGATGCGGTTTACATTAAGATGCGAGGGTGTAAACTGCGTAACTATGACCAATGACGGGGCGGGCAATGTCTGGCAGACCTTAGATCCTACCCCCAGGTCCCGGTTGACGTGCGGCCGCCGCGACCGTTCCCCCAACCCCAAGGGGTCCCACGTCTGGCCATCCGCCCCCAGCCCCGGCAACTGAACCACCCCCGCTGCCGCTCCCGCTCCGGCGCTGCCCGCGCGCGCGGTCAGTGCGACCCCGCGTGCGCCCACGCCGCGGCCTCCGTTCGACACGCCATCGCCACCGCCGCGTTGCCCCTGCCCCGCCGCCCCCAACGTGGCGCTCACGCTAACCCTGCGCACCACTCGCCTGCATGACGTGGATGCGCCCGCCGCCGCCTCGGCCCCCGCCCGACCATCGCTCTTGTAGCGGCACCCCAGCGCCTTGGGGACGGCGGCGCGGCTGCCCAGACCCAGAGACACGGGCACCACGCATGCCATCGGTACCGTCGTCACGTCCACGCCAACACGCTACTCGTGCGTCGCTGTGTGACCGGCGGCAGCGGAAGAGAAACCCTGTCCAATATCCACTTCACAGCTCAGATTCGTCCTGCGCAGATCCGGTGGCGTGGAAGCGGAAGCGGAAGGCGAAGGAGGGGTCGGCAAATCCTCTCGAAACTCGAGCGCAATCACTGTACAAATCACTGAGAGGGAGGGACGTTGGACAACGTTTGAAGTGCGCCAGAGATCAAGGCGCGCTGTGAAGCCAGGACGGCGACAGTGCGATGGCGTCGACCGACGCGCTGCCGGCGACGCGCCACCTGTTCTTCACGCTGGAGGATGCGGACGCGCAGGGGCTGTCGGCCGCCGAGCTCGGGAAGCTGCTCACTGACAGTGCCCCGTTCCTGGCCCGATGCCTCGCCAGCTACCTCCCCCCGAGCCCCGCCTCCAAGGCGGCGGTCGACAGCGGCTCCGTCACCTACGCCGGGCAGGGCCTGCCACAACCACCCCTTCACGCGCATTCCATGTAAGCCGCCACAGCACGTCGTCGTTGAGCGACGCCGCCGGGGGGTCCCCCCCCCAAAATCAACACTTGGAGGCATCGAGCCCATCCGCATCGGCGCTAACACGAAACACCGTCGGCGGCGCGCGGGTGGAAGCGGCGCCGTGGTCCGACGGTTTTGGCGCCGAGGCCGGTGGGCTGGTCGTTGCCATTGACCTCTCCGAATGTGTTGGCCAGGTGCCCCTGGTGGAGTCGCTCGTGGCTTCATCGCTCACCGATGGAGGACTATGCACAGCTGTGGCAGCCACGGGTGTCCCTGAAACCACTCAACGTATCCCCGTGGTACCTCGAAGGTGCTCAGCTCAAGTTGAGCTGCTACAGAAACCTCTCGCAGTGAGCGACCGTGCCGATCGACCCGCACTTGACCGAGAGCGCGAGCGTGAGCGTGCGCGTGACCTCGAGCGTGAGCTTGCGCGTATGCCCGCCGTCAGGGCTTTACACTCGTTCCCGCGGGCGGTGCTCAGCGTGAGCTCCTACAGCTGTGGTACCTGTGGTTGTCCCATGTACCACTCAAGGTGTCCCCACTGGTAGTATATGGATACATCGACACCTCGAAGCCGTGCCGGAAGTTGAGCAGCCACAGGAACTGGTGATGCGGGACCCTGATTGCATTGGCATGATAGCTCTTCATATCTCCTTAGCTTTGATTAAAAAATAAAATGTATATAGAAAAAGGGCCCTGATTGCAGGAAGACGCTGAAGCTGAACGAGTCCATCCGCGCGGTCACCGTGGCCGCGGCGCAGCGCCTGGTACGGCTGTTGATGTGTGCCTGGTCTACGTGGTATAGACACCCGCTGAGTCAGCCAAGCTAGCTCGGTCTGAGGTCGTACGTCAGAAACGAAACTTTCCTTGAGTTATTTAGACCACCAAATTGCACGTCCCGAAGATCGTCACGTTCCACGTCCCCTCTTGATTTCACTGAAATCAGTGTCGGCAAGTGATAAGTCACTCCTGAGTCGACGATTTCCTTGAGTTATTAGACCAAGGATGTTTATACGCTCATTTGAGTATCTATCGACTTCGTGAACCCCCCCATTATGTTATTTGTCCGGAAAGGTGCTGCAAAATGCTCGACGCTCAGCAAAAAAAAAATGGGGTTCACGAAGTCGAACTGTGCGCACTGCACGTGGAACGCGAGTTATCAGCTCGTTTCTGACGTACGGTCTGAGGTCCTTGTCATATACTTTCCCTAGGCGTGCGACACACCGCTACCACATGTTGGCACTACCAAAAACCCATGTTGAAACCGCCTGTGGTTTGAGCGCTTGAACTATGATATTGTGCTTTCAATATTTGCTTTCAGTTCCGGCTTGCGCCTCTACAGCCTGGCGCTGGACGAGGTACAGACCTACGCGCTGCTGCGCCGCTGCGTTAAGGAGGCAGGGCCTGCCAGATGTCGCCCGCCACGTCATCCAGCGCATTTGAACCCTCGTCACTTGAGCTGGACGGCGATGGCATCTTGTGACCTGGCGAGCAATATCTACCAGGCCCTCGGTGGTGGAGAATCCCAAGGTGTGGCCTGGCCGATATTCCCCGCCACGTCATCTTCCAGATGTAGACCCTCGTTTCTTGAGTTCAATGGGGTCACATGACGCGTCGAGCATTTTCTTCGTTGCCCTATCCCCGGGCCACAAAGTTGCCAGCGGTGTGCGACGACGACCTGGTAGGGTAGTGCAGGTTGACAGTATCAAAACCCGAGATGAGAGCGTGCCTAGTTTCAGCGCTTGGAACTAAATTGTGATGAACCGCTTTCAAACGTTGCTTACAATTTCAACTTGCGCCGCTACAACCTGGTTGAGCGCCTCACGCGTTTCTATTTCCGCGAGCGGCTCGGCAGGGGCTCACACTCCTCCACTTTCTAGATCAAGCTGAGACTCGTCCACTGTTTGGTCACTGAAACGCTGAAACTACCCAGCGTGTCCCGCAGGTGGTGCTTATGTTGAGCTGAAGAGTGCAGGAGTGTGCGGCCCTGCTGATCGGGCTGCTGAAGTGCATCCACGCGCTACTGCTCCGCGCGGTGCAGGCAGGGGCTTACACTCGTCCACTTTGCAGCTCAACTTCAGCCGGTTTGGTCACACCTCCCCGTGACCCCCTGTCTAATAGTTCGGGGGAAAATCATGCGCCCAACGTATCCCACAAAATGTGCTTACGTTGAGCAGAATAGTGGACGAGTGTAAGCCCCTGGGTGCAGGCGGACGGCGACAGCGACGCCCGCTCACCGCTTCACGCGCCCATGGTAGGGCGGTGCAGGTTGACCCTATCAATTCCACGTTCAAAGCGCCCGGAACTAATCGCTTGAAACTGGAATTTGATGATCTGCTTTCGAGTTTTGCTTTCAATTTCAACTTGCGCCGCTACACCATGGCGGCGTGCCTCGACACCCTGCTGCGCGACGGCCTGGAGGCAGGGGCTTACACTCGTCCACTTCTCAGCTCAACCTGAGCCGTTTCTAACACACAACAAACCCTCAAACGCCCCCTGGTATCCCCTAACACCCCTAATCAACCCCTAAAGAATCCCTCAATGCACCCCCTATCCCACAGATAGCGCTCACGTTGAGCTGAAAAGTGAACGAGTGTAAACCCCTGGCTGGAGGCTAACCTCGCGGATCTGCTCTGCTCGCACATGCGCGGCGAGACGCCCAAGCGCCCGACCGGGGGAGCGTCCGACGGAGGCGGCGGGCTGGGACTGGGATTAGTTGCTGGGCCCCAAGGGGGGGCGGAAGGTGGGATGGGCGCACAGCTGTGGCGGGAGTGGGCGGGGCAGGCGCTGGAGGAGACGCAGGTGATGCTGGAGTGCGCGTTCCTGCTGTACTACGACCAGCGCACCAAGTGCTCTCCCGCGCGCTTCGCACAGCTGGCGAACGCGTTCGAAGCCGGCGCCTTGGGGTGGGGCCTGCCAGATTTCGCTTGCCACGTCATCGAATGCCATTGTACTCAATAATTTAGGGTGCACATGCGTTGGATGACGTGGCGAGCAATGTCTGCCCGGCTCTACGCTGGGGCGGGCGCCGGCGGCGAGTGCGGAGCTTGTGCGGTACGGAGCAACGGGCGGGGGCGGCGGCGGCGAGGCCGTGGGGGCCGGTCACGTGCGCGCGTTGACGGAATCGTTGCGCGCGCTGTGCGTTGTCATCCTCGTGGAGGCGTTGGACCTCGAGGGGATCGTGGAGCAGATCCAATCTGAATCTGGCGGTGGAAACGGCAAAAGAGGTGCGGCTGCTGCTGCGGAGGCTGCTGACGGGCATGCGATGGTTAGCGAGGGGGCGTTGCAGCAGGTAGCGGGCGCTCTCAAGGACTGGCCCTCGGATGCCGTGCACGGACCTGTGCTGCTCGCGTGGGCCACGCTCCTCGCGCTCGTTCCAGCGGCGGCGGCGGCGGTGGGTACCGGTGATGGCGCACAGTTCACGCTTCCTCCGGAGGAGGACGCCGGGGCCGCCGCCGCCCGCGCGTCCGCGGGCGACGCCGGCTTCGCCTCCCTCCTCGCGCTGCTCCGCCTGGACCCCCTCCGCGGCGCCGGCGGCGGCATGCCCGTCACGCTGCACAAGGTAGGGCGGTGCAGGTTGACCCTATCAAACCCACAGTGAAAGCGCCTGGAACTAGGCGTTTAAAACCAGAACTTGATAATTTGCTTTCAAGTTTTGCTTTCAATTTCAACTTGTGCCGCTACAACAAGAGCGTCCTGAAGAACCTGCTGACCTCATCACTCGCCGCCTTCGACCTGCTCCCCGTGCACCGGCTGCAACCGGCGGAGCTGGGCGTGTTGCTGGACGTGTTGGCCGAGCTAACGGCAGGGGCTTACACTCGTTCACTTTTCGGCTCAACGTAAGCGCTTTGTGTGGGATGGGGGGTGCATAAAGGGGTGTGCAGGGGGGGGGTGGCGGGGGTCGGGGGTTATTAGGGGGTGTCTGCGGTTTATTTTGTGTCAGAAACGGCTCAGGTTGAGCTGAAAAGCGGACGAGTGTAATCCCCTGGCTGACGGCCGGACAGCCCATGCTGTGTGAGCAGTTCTGGGGCGGGGCGCGGTCGGACGGACAGGAGGCGCCGCTGCTGACGCTGCTGGTAGGGTGCCGGGAGCGGCACCCCGCGGACTCCGCACCGCTCCTGCGGGCACTGGCGGCGCTGTCGGAGGGCCCCCGGTAGGGCGCTGCAGGATGCCCTATCAAAACCCAGTTGAAAGCGCCTGAAACCAAGCGCTTGAAACTAAAATTTGATAGATTGCTTTAAAAATTGCTTCAAATTTGCTTTCAATTTCAACTTGCGCCGCTACACCCCGGGCGGCGGAGTGTGCGCTGGCGTTCCTGGCCCGCCTGCCGGCCGTGGCGCTGCCGGCGCCGGGGGGTGGTATCGAAGCCGCGGGTGCGGTGGTGCCACAGGGGGAGGACGGCGCGCCGCTGTGGGAGTGGGGGAGCGCGCACAGGCGATGGGAGGAGGAGTACCGCGAGTGGGAGCGGAGAAACGAAGTTACGCGGCAACAGCACATGGCGTACTCGGTTCCGGGCTCGACGGCGGCACCGCCGCCGGCGCCGCCGCTGCCGCCGGGGCCCGTGCGTGCGGCGGCGGCGCTCGCCAGCCCGTTCCTGCCGGGCGCGTGCGTGCCGCGGGGCGCGCGGGGTATGGCGGTTGCGCGCCCCGCCTCCGCCGCTGAAGCTGCCGCCGCCGCGGACGGCTCCGCCGCCGCCGCCGCCACCATCGCCGCGGCGGACGACGAGGACGGCGACGGGAAGGCGGCGCTGACGGCGGCGATGGCGGAGCGGGTGGCGTTGGCGTCTGCGCCGCGCGCGGAGCTCGTGACGTGGGACGCCCCCGCGGACGGTATACGCATGCTCATCGCGCGGCTGTGCATGCTGTCCACAGCTGGCCTCCCCATCAGCGGCGGCGGCGGCGGCGGCGGCGGCGGGTTCGACGTGGGCGCCGCCGAGGCGCAGGAGTTGGATGCCACCCTGGCGTTCCTCTCGCGCGTGCTGACGTCAGCGCCGTCGTTCGCGGCGGGGCTGGCGGCGTGCGACGTGTCCGGCGCCGTGCCCGCCGGGTCGCCGCCCTCGCTGCTGGCCGCGCTCGCCGCCGTGGCCACCGCCGCCATCTCACCCGGCGCGGCATGGTAGGGCGGTGCATGGTGACCCAATGAAACCCACGTCGAACCGCCTGGAATTAAGCGCTTGAAACTGAAATGAGATAAACTGGTTTCAAACTTTGCGTTCAAATACAGCTTGCGCCGCTACGGCATGGGCAACCTTACCCTGCCGCGGCGGCAGCGCGCAGCACAGCCCGGGGCAGGGGCTCACACTCGTCCACTTTTCGGCTCAATGCAAGCGCTTTCCGTGGAATAGAGGGTGCATTAGAGGTTGTTCAGGGGGTATTTGGTAGGTACCAGGGGGGTATCCAGGGTAATTCAGGGTGTATTTTGTGTCAGAAACGGCTCAGGTTGAGCTGAACAGTTGACGAGTGAGAGCCCCTGGCCCGGGGCTGGAGCGTGCGGCACTGGTATTGTCCGTAGCGGCGGCGCTCGCCGCCGCCGCGCCGACCGCCGCGCTCAACGAGCTCACCGCCACGCCGCTGCTGTCACCCGGGGGCGTGGGCGGCGGCGGCGGCACCAGCGCCGGCGTCAGCGTCCTGGCGGGTCTGACGGGCGCCCCGGGACCCTCGGTCGGCCTCGTCATGTTCGAGCGGTCGGTGCTACCCGCGGAGTGCGCAGCGGGTGAGTACCCGCTGACCCTGGTGGGGCGGTGCAGGTTCACCCTATCAACCTCACGTTGAAACCGTCTGGACCTGAGCGCTTGAAACTTAAATACGACGAACCGCCTTCAAAATTTGCTTTCGAATTCAACTTGCGCTGCTACACCCTGGCGCTGCTGCGGCTCACTGAGAGTCTGCTGTGGGGCGGGGCGGGCGCCGCGGCGGCGATGACGCCGCTGCTGCAGCACGTGTTCCAGGAGGTGCTGGTGCAGCACGGCCTGTGGCGGTACCGCCGCCGGGCCGACCGCTGGGCGCTGTACGCTGCGGTGGTGCGGGTGCTCACGGCGGCGCTGGCCCCGCGCCCCGGCCCGGGAAACGCCGCGCGGCGAGCGGCTGTCGCGGGGTTTGTGAGCGGCGACGCGGGGGCGGCGGCGGCGGCGCTGGCGTCTCTATCGCTGGACGCCGCGGCGCTGAGAAGGATGCACGAGGATGGGTTCGGCGGCGCGGGGCGCGCGGCGGAGGTGGCGGCGGCGGAGGGCGCCGTGGGTGCCACGCTCCGCATGCTGCCGTCGCTCCTCTGCGTCCTCGCCGACCGCGCCGCCACCGCCGCCGCCGCCGCAGGCAACCCGTCGTGGTCGTCGCACTTCGAGGCTCTCGGTAGGGCGGTGCAGGTTGACCCCATCAAATCCACCTTGAAAGCGCCTGGAACTAAGCGCTTGAAAGTAGAATATGGTAAACCGCCTTCAATTTTACTTCAATTTTGCTTCCAATTTCAACTTGCGCCGCTACATCTCGGGTCCGGCCCACTAGCGCACGCGCTACTCGTGGAGGCCCCCGGCGGCGGCCCGCCGTTGGCGGCGGCGGTGGCGTCGTACGCGGCGTACCCGTACGCGCCGGCGTGCTGCCCGCTGGCAGGGCTTACACTCGTCCACTTTTCAGCTCAACCTGAGCAGTGTCTGACACCAAATGCACCCTAAACACCCCCTCATACCCTCAAAAGCTCCAAAACAACCACCTAAGTAACCCCTACATACCACCCCCTATCCCATAGAAAGCGCTTAAGTTGAGCCGAAAAGTGGACAAGTGTAAGCCCCTGCCTGCTGGCGATACCCGCGCTGGCGGCGCTCTGCGCGGCGGCGCCGACCGACCCGCCGCTGGCGTGCGCGCTGCCCGCGCTGGCGCCCTCCTCGGTAGGGCGGTGCAGGTTGACCGTATCGAACCCACGTTGAAACCGTCTGTATCTAAGCGCTTGAAACTACAGTGTGATATACTGCTTTCAACTTCTGCTTCCACATTCAACTTGCGCCGCTACACCTCGGCTTCGGCGTCGGCCGCGGCATTCGCATTCTCACTCGGCGGCGGCGGGGGCGGGGGGGAGTTCGGGCTCGGTGCAGTCGGAGGCAAGCGGAAGGCGGCGGAGGATCCGTCACTGGACGCGCGCGCCGCCGTGGTGCGCGCTCTGACCCCGGTACGGCGGTGCAGGTTGACCCTATCAGACCCACGATGAAAGCGTCTGGACCCATGCGCTTGAAACTAAAATATTGTAAACTGCTTTCAAGCTTTGCATTCAAATTCAACTTGCGCCGCTACACCCCGGCTGGGGCGCGCTCATCTCCCGGCACCGCGCGCGCCGCCGCAGCATTCATCGCCGCCGCTGCCGCGCGCCAGCCTATGGTAGGGCGGTGCACCTTGACCCTATCAAACCCAATGTGAACCTGCCTGGAACTAAGCGCTTGAGACTAGAATATGATGGACTGCTTTCAAGTTTTGGTTTCAAATTCAACTTGCGCCGCTGCACCATGCTTGCCGAGTCGATGCTGCTCCCCGCCAACCTCTCCACTGCCACGGCCCCTCACGCCGCGGCCGCCGGAGGCAGCGCCAAGGATGAGAGCAGCATGCTCGACTCGCTGTGGGAGTGCCTGGGCGAGGCAGGCGAGATGCGGGTCAGCAGCCCGAGGCAGGGGCTTGCACTCGTCCACTCAACAGCTCAACCTGAGCCGTTTCTGACACAAAATACACCATAGACATCCCCTGGTACCCCCTCATACCAACTAGACACTGCCTAACCAACCCTTAAATGCACCCCCTGTCCCACACAAGGCGCTTACGTTGAGCCATAAAGTGGATGAGTGTAAGCCCCTGGCCCGAGGATGCTGGCGGCGGCTGGGGGCGCGCTGGTGGCGGTGTGGCGCGGCGGGCGCCTGTTGAGCGGCGCCGTGGGGGCGCTGCGCTCGCAGCCGACGCTGGTGAAGCGGCTCGAGGCGTGCCTTCCGTCCGCGGCGGAAGCGGATGGCATTCGGGTTGGCCTGGGTGCCGCGGGGGGTCCAGGGATGGAGGACGAAGCGGAGGCGTTCCGTTTCGCGGCAGAGGCGGCGGCGCTGACGGTGCTGGCGTCAGAGGCAGGGCGGTGCAGGTTGTCCTTATCAAACACACGTTGAAACCGCCTGGAACTAAGCTCTTGAAACAAAAAAATGAGAAACTGGTTTCAAACTTTGCTTTCAATTTTAATTTGCACCGCTACACCGAGGCGGCGAGCGCGGGGCGCGGAGCGGCGCCAGTGGAGGGTAGCGCGATCGCCAAGGCGGTGGCGGGGTGGGCGGCGGTGCCGGGCGGCACCGCCGACGGGGAGGAGAGCATGCTGCTGGGGTGGCTGCGCCGGTGGCTCAACATGCGTCACAGCCCGGGGGTGTACGCCGCGGTGCGCTCGCACGCGCAAGCCGTGGTGCTGCAGGCTGCGGCGAACAGCGAGCGCGCGGCGGCGGCGTCGGCGGCTGCTGCGGCGGCGGCGGCGGCGGCAGGCAACGCCGGGTCACAACAAAATATGCCCCGCACTCACGCCTCCGCCAGCAACAGCGGCGCCGGCGCGGTTCCATTGTCCGACGCGACGCTCGAGGACGGAGCCAACGCCGCGGCCGCCGCCTTGCTATCGCACGCGGCCGCGGCGGGCCTCCTTGCCGGTGGCGCGTCGCGCGCGTCCATCCTGGACTACACCGCGGCCGCCGCCGCCGCCGCCGCCGCGGGGGCGCCGCCGCGCGCCGCCGGCGACCCCGTGGGGCGGCTGCTCGACGCCGCGCGGGACCTGCGTTTGGAGCGCGCAGTGCTAGCGCCCCCCCCGAACGGGCCGCTGCCCGGGGGCGCCGCGGAGTACGGCGGCGACTTCCTTTACAACGCCACGTGGGTGGAGGCAGGGCCGGTCACTCGTCCACTTCTCTGGTCAACGTAAGCACTCTTTGAGGGATATATTGTGTGACCTCAGTAACGGAAACGGCACTAGTTGAGATGAGAAGTGGACGAGTGTTAGGCTCTGTGTGGAGGCGGCCACGGGGGGCGCGCTCCCGGCGGCGGCGGCAGCGGGCGGTGACGGCGAAGGCAGCGGCGGCGGCGGCGGGGGCGGCGGGGGCGAGGGCGGGGATGCAGACGGAGACGGAGCGGCGTGGGGCGCACCGGACGGCCCGCTGTCGCAGCCCGGGCACGCGGCGGCGGCGGCGCTGCGGGCGGCAGGCAGGGGCTTACTCTCGTCCACTTCGGAGCTCAACCTGAGCCGTTTGTGTTACAAACACCCTAAACAACCCCTAATACCCCCCAATCCCCCTTAACAACCCCTAAACACGCCCTCACCACTACCTGAATCCCCCCCTAAATGCCCCTTATCCCACCAAAGGTGCTTACGTTGAGCTGGAAAGTGGACGAGTGTAAGCCCCTGGCGGCGGGGCGCGCCGCCTCCCGCGAAGTAGCTCACCTCTCCGCGCTCTCCGCCGCGCACGGCTTCCTCACCGTCGCCGCCGGGCCGCTGCCGTTTTCTCCCGCCACATGGGATGACGACGGTAACCCCACCATCACCATCTCCACCTCCACCTCCACCGCTACCGGCACCAGCGGCAGCGGCGGCAACGGCGGCAGCGGCGGCGGCGGGTACGGAGGTATGTTGTCGTCGTGGCCGGTGTCGGAGCGCGCCGCCGCCGTGCGCGCGTCGCTCATTGCGCTGGACTCGGCGCTGGCGGCAGGGGCTTACACTGGTCTCAACTCAACTTGAGCCGTTTATGGCACGAACACACCCCCGAACACCCCCGAACACCCCCTGGTACCTCGTAAACGCCCCCTAAGCACCCCCTGAATGCACCCCCTGTCCCACAATAAACGCTTACGTTGAGCTGAAAAAATAACGACTGTAAGCCCCTGGCTGGCGGCGGCCAACGAAGAGGGCGCGGAGCACGCACGTCACTTCGCCGCGGAACTCGCCGACGTGCTGGCGCTGCTCGTCAGGCTGTGGGCGCAGGCGGCGTCTGGGGCCGGGGCGGGGGCCGGGGCGGGGTCCAGGGCTGGAGCGGGTAACGGTGGAGTGTCGGGCCTTAGCGGGGTCAGTGCTGGGTTCGGCAGTGGGGTTAAGCTGGCTGGGGTTGGTGGGGTTGGTGAGGGTGGTGGTGGGGAGGGGGAGGAGCAGGAGGCGGGGGGTGAGCTGGAGGTGTTTGCAGTGGCGGCGGCGGTCTGCGCGGCTGCGGCAGACGCGTTGTCGCGGCGCGCGGAGGACGGCGGCGGCGGTGGCGGCGGCGGCGGCGGCGGCGGTGGCGGCGGCGGGGGCGG
>Ga0307489_10002401_pt1 | contig 12535 bp, 21 predicted proteins | sample SB12metaG_FD_202247 | JGI IMG/M metagenome (GOLD analysis project Ga0307489, IMG submission 202247) | Sea-ice brine microbial communities from Beaufort Sea near Barrow, Alaska, United States - SB 1.2 | ecosystem: Environmental > Aquatic > Marine > Coastal | place: USA: Alaska | collected...
CGACCAGGGTCCGCCCGGGTACGACACCGGGCTCGGGGGCAGGGGCTTGCACTCGGTTCCAATTCAGCTCAACTTGAGCTCTTCTGAGCACCATATAAACCAACATAACTCATGAATGTGTCCTGGAGTTGCTCAAGTTGAGCTCTAACGTGAACGAGTGTAAGCCCCGGCTCGGGGGCCGCCGCATGGTCCCGTTGACGCTCAATCGGCGCAGCTTCTTTCCACGCGATTGGCGCAGCAGCGACGGGCAGGGGCTTACACTCCTTCACGTTGGAGCTCAACTTGAGCAACTCCAGGACACATTCATGAGTAGATTTTGGTCATAGGGTGGACAGAAGAGCTCAAGTTGAGCTGAAATGGGAACGAGTGCAAGCCCCTGGCGACGGGTTCTGCCCGCAGCTGTCGCGGCACAACCCCAAGCTCGGGCACGTCAAGAACTGTTCGATGAGCATGCGACGCGAGCCCCACGGCAGGGGCTTACACTCGTCCACTTTTCAGCTCAACGTAAGCGCTTTTGTATGGGATAAGGGTTGCGTCTGGGAGGCATTCAGGGGGTATCCAGGAGGTGCCAGGGGTTATTAGGGGGTATGGGTGTGCTTTCGTGTCAGAAACGGCTGAGGTTGAGCTGAGAAGTGGACGAGTGTAAGCCCCTGGGCCGCGGCGGCGAGCTGGTGAGCGAGGTGTCCATCAAGGGCTTCCTGCAGCGCAAGGACGACACCATCAAGGCGGACCTGCTGACCAGGGAGGAGGAGCGCCGCCGCGCGTCAGCCGCCGGCAAGGCGGGCAAAGCGGCGGCGGCGGGGGCGGGGGCGGCGGCCGGGGGGGCGGGGGCAGGGGAGGGGAAGGGGGCAGGGGCTTACACTCGTCTACGTTTCAGCTCAAACCTGAGGACCTTCGGGACACATCGCTCACGTTAGGGCTCAACTTGGGCACCTTCGGGACACATTCACCGGTCAATCTGGGTCATATGGGGAACAAAGTAATCTTAAGTTGAGCGGAAAGGGGCAAAGTATGCTCAAGTTGAGCGAAAATGGGAACGAGTGTAAGCCCCTGGAAGGAGGCAGCGGAGCGGGCGGGGAGCCCAGGAGCACCGCACCGGCTGGCCATGCACTTCCGCCCAGAGCTGACGGGTCACCTGCCGCACACGGACCGCCGCTTCCGCTTCGGCAGCTGCGCCCTGGTGGGCAACTCCGGCAGCCTGGACGGCGCCGGGCTGGGGCAGGGGCTTACACTCGTCCACTTCTCAACTCAACCTCAGCCGTTTCTGACACAAACCACTCCCTGTACACCCCATTATGACCCCTGACATCCCCTAAACATCCCGTAAACAAACCCTAAATGCACCCCCTGTCACACAGAAGGCGCTTACGTTGAGCTGAAAGGTGGACGAGTGTAAGCCCCTGGGCTGGGGCGGTCCATCGACAGCCGCGGCGCCGTCATCCGCATGAACATGGCGCCGGTGGAGGGTCACCAGGCAGTGGCTTACACTCGTCCCCACTTCCACTCAACTTGAGCCGTTTCTGACACAAAATACACCCTGAACATCCCCTGATACTCCTTCATACCCCCAAACACCTCCTAAACACCCCCTAAACAACCCCTGAATTACCCCTAAATGCACCCCTGTCCCACAGAATGCGCTTAAGCTGAGCCGAAAAGTGGACGAGTTTAAGCCCCTGGCACGAGGCGGATGTTGGCGGCCGCACCACCTTCGACTTCATCAACCAGCAGCACACTAAGGTGAGGCAGTCCAGATTGACCCTATCAGACCCACGTTGAAACCGCCTGGAACTAAGCGTGTTGAAACTGAAATGTGATGAACCGCTTTCAAACTTTGCTTTCAATTTCAAGTTGCGCCGCTACACCAAGACGCTGCTGCCCGCCGTGCACAGCGGCGGCAAGGTAGGGCGCTGCTGGTTTGACCCTGTCAAACCCCAAACCCATGTTGGAAGCACGCATGGTTTCAACGCTTGTAACTGAAATGTGGTGAACCGCTTTCAAACTTTGCTTTCAAATTCAACTCGCGCCGCTACAGGAAGGACCCCACCTCGCGCCACGGCCAGACCCGCGACAGCACCGTGGTAGGGCGATGCAGGTTGACAGTATCAAAACCCGTGTTGAAAGCGCCTATGGTTACAGCGCTTGCAGCTACAATATGATGAACCGCTTTCAGATTTTGGTTTCAAATTCAACCTGCGCCGCTACACCGTGGTGGTGTTTGAGTCCTACTCACCGTTCGCGCGCTTCCACCTGGTAGGGTGGTGCAGGTTGACCCTATCAAACTCAAGTTGAAAGCACCTGGATCTAAGCGCTTGAGACTGAGATCTAATGGACCGCTTTCGAACTTTGCTTTCAAATTCAACTTGCACCACTACAACCTGTACGCGCCGCTGCTCAAGCACGTGGTAGGGCGGTGCAGGTTGACCCTATCCAGCCCACATTGAAAGCGCCTGGAACTAAGCGCTTGAAAGTGAACTATGATGTATCGCTTTCAAAATGTGCTTTCAAATTCAACTTGCGCCGCTACAACGTGGCGGCCGCGCGCGGAGAAATGCGCAAGAACGAGGGCGGGGGCTTACACTCGTCCACTTTTCAGCTCGACCTGAGCGGTTTCTGACACAAAACACACCCTGGACACCCTTTGATACCCCCGAACACCCCCTAAACACCCGCTTCACAACCACTGAATGCACCCCCTATCCCACGCAAAGCGCTTATGTTGAGCCGAAAAGTGGATGAGTGTAAGCCCTTGAATGAGGGCGGAGGCGGGGGCGGGGGCGACGGCGACGACGGCAGCAACGGAACATCCTCCTCCTCCTCCTCCTCCTCCTCGGGCGGTGGCGCCAGCGACGTGATGATCCTGTCCCCCGAGGTAGCGGCGCACGCGTTCAAGCTGTGGGCGCAGCTCACCGCCGCCGTGGCCGTGGGCAGCGACGTGGCGGGCTTCAAGAACAACGCCTTCAACCACAAGCCCATGACAGGCAGGGGCTTACACTCGTCCACTTTTCTGCTCATCCTGAGCCGTTTCTGACACAAAATACCCCCTAAACATCCCTCAGCACTCCGTGACAACCCTTAAACACCTCCTGAACAACCCCTAAATGCACCCCCTACCCCACAGAAAGCGCTTACGTTGAGCTGAGAAGTGGACGAGTGTAAGCCCCTAATGACGGGTTGGTTCGGTTTCGTGTTCGCGCTGCAGGTGTGGGCTTACACTCGTCCGCTTTTCAGCTGAACTTGAGCCGTTTCTGACGCATCATAAACCCTAAACACACCCTAATACTCCTTAAAACCCCTTAAACAACCCCTACATCCACCCCAGGTCCCACAGAAAGCGCTTAAGTTGAGCCAAAAAGCGGACGAGTGTAAGCCCCTGGCTGCAGGTGTGCGAGCACGTGCACGTGTACGGCAGGGGCTTACACTCGTTCCCATTTCCGCTCAACTTGAGCTTACTTTGCCCCTTCCCGCTCAACTTAAGCTGACTGTGGTCCCCACGGGGCTTACACTGGTTCCCATTTCCGCTCAACTTAAGCTTACTTTGCCCCTTCCCGCTCAACTTCAGCTGACTATATCCCCCATGTACCCCAACGTAACCCGTGGATGTGTCCCAGAGGTGATCAAGTTGAGCTCTAACGTGAGCGATGTGTCCCGAAGGTCCTCAAGATGAGCTTTGAAGTGAGCGAGTGTAAGCCCCTGGTGTACGGCATGAGCCCCTACAGCGCCTCCTTCTCTGTAGGGTGGTGCAGGTTGACCCTATGAAACCCAAGTTGAAACCGCCTGAAGCTAAGCGCTTGAAACTGAACGATGATGACCCGCTTTCAAACCTTGGTTTCAAATTCAACCTGCGCCGCCACATCTCGGGCGGTGCCAAGTACCACTACTACGACAACGTGCGCGGCAGGGGCTTACACTCGTTCACTATTCAGCACAACCTAAGCCGTTTTGGTCACACCTCCCCGTGTCCCCCTGTCTAATAGACTGGGGGAAAATCATGCACCCATCGTATCCCACAAAAGGTGCTTACGTGGAGCTGAGAAGTGGACGAGTGTAAGTCCCTGGTGCGCGGCGTGCTGCGGCACCACAGCTTCGATCTGGTAGGGCGGCGCAGGTTGACCCTGTGAAACCCAACTTGAAACCGCCTGGAACTGAGCGCTTGAAACTAAAGTGTGATATACTGCTTTCAACTTGTGCTTTGAAATTCAACTTGCGCCGCTTCGACCTGGCGTACGAGATGCTACGACAGGTGGCGCACTGGCCGTGCAGCGGTGTCAAGGCAGGGGCTTACACTCGTCCACGTTTCAGCTCAACCTGAGCCGTCTCTGATGCAAAATACAGCCTAAACACCCCCTAATCCCCCCAGACACCCCCTACACACCCCCTCGACAGCCCCTAAATGCGCTTATCTCAAAGAACGCGCATATCCCAAAGAATGCGCTTAAGTTGAGATGAGAAGTGGACGAGTGTAAGCCCCTGGGTGAAGGTCACGCTGCACGACGAGCCCAGCGGCACGGTGACGGAGGATGACCGCGAGCGGGGCCGCAAGGAGGCCGAGGCGGAGGCGGCGGAGCAGGGCGCCGAGCCGGTCAAAATTGATACGTTAGATGACTGAGCTTTTATCAGAGGGGTTTTCATGATTTTAGAAAGGGTTCAACCTTACAAGAGCGGTGAGGAGTTGTGTGCGTGAGTAGCGCGGCATGGCGTTCTATGTGAAAGCATCAATATTATACCCGCCTCCGCCGCCGCCGTCTCCCTCGTGCCCCGCCTTGTCCTCTCGTCCGAAATGCTCTAAAAAATTCCAACCCCGCGATGAACCCTTCGTCCGCAATGCTCTATAGAATTCCAACCCCGCGATAAACCCCGCGAGCCCCCCCTGACTTCACTCTCACTCGGCGGCGCCCATATCGAGCTCGCCCTCCTGCGGCAGGAACGGGTTGGCGATCTCCTCCATGCAGGGGCTTACACTCGTCCACTTTTCGGCTCAACTTAAGCGCTTTCTGTGGGATAGGGGGTACATTTAGGGGTTGTCTAGGGGGTGTGGCAGGGGTATTATGGGGTGTATAGGGTGTATTTTGTGTCAGAAGCGGCTCAGGTTGAGCTGAATTGTGGACGAGTGTAAGCCCCTGCCTCCATGCCGTCCAGGCCTGACACCAGAGGCTTACACTCGTCCACTATTCGGCTCAACATAAGCACATTTTGTGGGATATGCTGGGTGCGTCATTTTCCTCCAGTCTATTAGACAGGGGGACAAGGGGAGGTGTGACCAACACGGCTTAGGTTGAGCTGAAAAGTGGACGAGTGTAAGCCCCTGCCGGACACCACCATGACGCTGGTCCCGCGGCACACGATCAGCCCCAGGTTCAGGGGCGTACACTCGTCCACTTCTCAGCTCAACTTGAGCCGTGCCTGACACAAGAAAACACCCCACACACCCCCTAAAACCCCGTTAACACGGGCTTCACAACCCCTGCGCGCACCCCCTATCCCATACAAAGCGCTCAAGTTGAGCTGGAAAGTGAACGAGTGTAAGCCCCTGCCCAGGTTGCGCGTGGCGTCCGTGATCTTCAAAGGGTCCTCCGGGGAGGGGCTTACACTCGCTCACTTCAGAGCTCAACTTGGGGACCTTCGGGGACACACCGCTCACGTTGGAGCTCAACTTGAGCACCTGTGGGACACATCCCCGGGTGAAGTTGGGTTATATGGGGGACGAAGTATGCTTAAGTTGAGCAGAAAGGGGTAAAGTAATCTCAAGTTGAGCGGAAATGGAAAGAGTGTAAGCCCCTGCCTCAGGGTCGCGCAGGAACTCCAGGCACTCGTCCAACACCAGGTTGTAGCGGCGCAAGTTGAATTTGAAAGCAAAGTTTGAAACCGGTCCAACATATCTTAGTTTCGAGAGAATAGATCCAGCCGCTTTCAGCGTGGGGTTGATAGGGTCAACCTGCACCGCCCTACCAGGTTCAGCAGCTGGTCGAACCCCTTCAGTGTGCCCGTCACTGCACGCCGCGGAGCCGGGGGGGCGGAAGGGGGGGGGGGGCACTGCGGGTCAGTGGTGGGGCATGGGCAGGGCTTTCGCGCGCGACAGGTGTCCGCCGACCTGCCCGTGTCGAGCGTGTTTTAAAGCTTGGGCGATGTAAATAATGCTCACCACGTCATACTCGTACGACGCCATTAGAATACCTCAACACACGAGGGTTCAAAACGCGGTGGATGGCGTGGCGAAGAGTAGCTCGACGGCATCCGAGAACACCATGGTCCCCGGGTTGGCTGCCCCGAGGACGGCCTTGTGATCTACGGGGGGCAGCTCTTGGAGAACATGGAGTTGCCCGTGGGAGTTGATCGCTACCGCGACGACGATGCAAGGACGAGAGGTCGCGGTCGGCCGACACTTCCGCAGAGGAGAAAAACAGAAGAAAAAAGTGCCAGGCCCTCGCATGCGGCATTCGCGGGCTCGACGCGCGGCTCCACTTCCGCGACACCCTGCACTCCAACCCGTGCGCAGCCGCTGAGCAGATCGTGCTCACGCTCCGGCTCTGCCGCGCCGCGGTGGGCGCCCAACGGCCCCAATGCGATCTCCGCCGAGGAGCCAGATGTAAAAACAATTAGTCTGTGGTGCGGTGCGCCCCCGGGGCGGGGGGGCGGGGGGGGGGGCACGCACCCTCGCGGCCGCCCGACAGCTTGACCCGCACGCCCTTGTCGATGAACTTGCCCAGGTCCAGGGGCTTACACTCGTCCACTTCTCAGCTCAACTTAAGGAGCCGTGCCTGTCACAAGAAAACACCCTACACACCCTAAATGCCCCCTGACTGACACCCCGTTAACACGGGCTACACAACCCCTTACGTACACCCCCTATCCCGTACAAAGCGCTCGAGTTGAGCTGAAAACTGGACGAGTGTGCGCCCCTGCCCAGGTCCAGCACGGTCTCCTTCTTGCCGCTCATCGTACCACCGTTGTGTTTCGGTGCTGCTTCCCCGCCGGATGGATGGTGCACCTGTGTTGGACAGAGACAGAGAGCCCCCCGCTGCGTGCCTCACGCTCGTGCACGTCGCGAGGGTCGACCCGGGGCACGATGCGCACTGGTCCGCGAGGCGAGAGTGGCACAGCAGGGGGCCAGGGTGTCAAGGTGGCGCAGCTTGGGCGTTGCGGCGAGAGTGGAGGTGAGATGTGAGTGGCGATGGGGTAGGCGGTGAAAAGTGGGCCTGCAAACTGTTCCGTGAGCGCAAACGCAATTTAAACCGCAAACGCATGAGGATAGCTTCTGGAAAACCAGACCGAAGAAACGACGTCTATCACATCACCATAGGCGCGCGGAGTGGCGACGCGGAGTGCGCCAACTTGCGAGCGCGCAGCTCGAGCTCGCCGGTTTGGGGTTGTGGGCGCCCGTCGAGGGGACTCAGGCCCAGCACATCGCTCGCGGAGGCGCGAGAGACGAGACAAGCTATGTTTCCAATCGCGTGACTCGAGGCCCTTTCAGCTTTCACCGCACGCGACCGGCGCCCGGGCGCGGAGCAGCAGCATGTCCTCCATCGTTCCCTTGCGCGGCGGCGGCGGCGGCGGCGGGCGGCTGTGGGTCGGCGTCGCGCTCGCCTCCCTCGCCACCGCGGCACTCACCTACCGCGTGGCGCGCACCTTTCAGAGGAAGCATGCTGCGCCCCGCCAGGCGCCCGCTAACATGGCGTGGGACAAACTGGTAGGAGCCCGGTCTGCCGGTGCTGGTATCGAGCGAAGGGGCGGTACCATACCCGCGCTTCACGGCTGGCGGCGCCGGTCGTTGCGAGGTTGTACCTCTGTGACAGCTGCATCAACGGCACTCACCTCCGTGCTCACGTCCCGGATGATTCTACACGTTATTGTCACGGGTTCGCTGCCACTGGGTTTCATAGTGGTTTTACCAAGTGCCATCCTATGTTTGCGTGTTGGGGCCTTACGGGAAGTACGACTTGTGGTGCGAGGTGGGCCCCGCGTTCATGCCGTGGTGGGCGGCGCAGACTGTGGACGTGCGCGCCTCAGTGGTGCGCGCCGCGCGGGACCTGGTGCGCTCCGAGCTCAGCGCGGGCAAGGCGGCGGCGGCGATAGACACGCTGTGCCCGGAGCTCAGGTGGGCAACCGTCGACCCAGAACGCAGAATCTAAACTGTGCCGCCACTGTGCCGCCACTGTGCCGACACTGTGCCACCCTCCTGTCATGTTTGCTACGGTATCCCCCCAGTAATCATAAGTTCCCTTTGGGCATTTGGCATGTAGCCTGTAGGCAACATCCGTCATCACATGCGGCGGCGTGTGAAGCGCAATGCGGGGTGGGCGGGCGGGGCCCGGGCCCAGGGGCTTACACTCGTTCACTTCTCTGCTCAACTTGAGCGCTTTTTATGGGATGGGGGTTGCGCGTAGGGGTTGTGTAGCCCATGTCAAGGAGGTGTTAGGGGTTATGTAAGGTGTGTAGGGTGTTTTCGTGTGTCAGACACGGCTCAAGTTGAGCTGAAAAGTGATCGAGTGTAAGCCCCTGCGCGCGGCGACTCCAAGGTGTCGCGCCTGTGCGCCGACGGCGTCCTGCCCATGCTCGTCGACGCCCGCCTGCGCGACCCCGAGACGGCGGTGGGGCTCTCACCCGTTGATGCGGCACCACCTGACTGTTTGCTCATATTGTACCGATGTACCCATGGATGCGGCTAGTGCTGACTGTTTGCTCATAGTGTACCGGTGTACCAGTGGATGCGGCGAGTGCTGCTACATCGCCCACCTCGCTTGCCGACTCTCGATTCTTGAGCAGTCAAATGTCATCGCCACGACGTGGCGAGCATCATAAACCAGCTTTCACACTAGCCGCTTCATTCACCGCGTGTCCGACCGTCGCGTGTTGCGTCAGGGGTGAATCGCCGTCCTGTGCATGCCACGCCGTGAGAGCGAGCGCCACCTGTCTTGAATGGCATCTTGTGAAGTGGCGAGTATTACATGTCTCTGTCTGATTACTGAAAACCCCCCCCCGTCGTTTAGTGAAATGAGTTCGGGAGTTGTGACTCGTCAAAAGGGGATCTGAACCGGGAGTTGTAACTCGTCCGAATGTCCGGCCGGAACGGAAGTGGTCGGTCCAGGGGGGTCCCGTTACGGGACCCGCCCCCATTTTGCCCATACGGAAAAGCGACGATCTGAGAATGTCGAAATCACTATGAGACGGGCACTCGCTGTCAGTAGGACACGACATCCTGCGCAACGAAGTAGTTTTGGCCTGTCTTGAATGACGTCCTATGATAGGACGATGACGCGGCGAGCATTATCTGTGCATCCGGCCTTGGGGTTGGGAGGCGCACGATGAGCGGTTCGCCGCCACCGCCGTGGGTCCGGGGCAGGGGCTTACACTCGTCCACTTTCCAGCTCAACGTAAGCGCTTCCTGTGGGACAGGGGGTGCGTTTAGGGGTCGTTTATGGGTTGTTTAGGAGGTGTCAAGGAGTAGTAGGGGGTGTTTAAGGTGTGTTTTTGTGTCAGAAACGGCTCAAATTGAGCTGGAAAGTGAACGAGTGTAAGCCCCTGGGGCGGGGCACCCCATGGACGTGGTGGTGGCAGGGGCATACACTCGTTGCCATTTCAGCTCAACTTGAGCTTTTCTATCTACCGTATGACCCAACTTAAATCATGAATGTGTCCTGGAGTTGCTCAAGTTGAGCTCTAACGTGGACGAGTGTAAGCCCCTGGGTGGTGGCTGCCAGCCACAACCGCGCGCTGCTGTTGCTCACCGCGCTGCACAACGTCCTCGTCGCCGCCAAGCAGATGGGCTGCCCCCCGACCCCCCCCACCAAGCGTAGACTCTCTGAGGAGACGTGACACGCCTCATTATGGCACATTGCGTGAAACCACCTAAACACTTAGCAACAAGTAGTACTAAGTCGTCCAAATGGAGCGTTCTGATTGGTCGAGCGAGACGATTTAGCACTAAGTCTCAGGAAGTGTATCAGTAGTTTCACGCACTTTGTCATCATATTTTTAGCATTCGTTTTGCTTAGGTTCTCAGAACGGAACAGCCTTTCGTCAACTGTTGTAATATAGAATACATTTATTCACTGGGAGCCCGCGACGTGTAATGGTACCAGTATTGGTGTTGGGTGTTGCCATTGATAGACGGGCAAAACCAAAAACAAATTCCTGGAAGCTGCTTGCGTAAAGTAACTCTCACTACAAGGAGCTGTTGTACGCAGGCACCTGAGCACAAGCAGGGAGAGAGGGGTTACTGCATCAGTACTCTTCTAGCTGCAACATGCTTGATATGACAAAGTGCGTGAAACCACTTAGACACTTAGTCTGACTTAGTGCTACTTAGTCTGCCTTAGTGCCCGCTCGACCAATCAGAACGCTCCCTTTGGACGACTTCGTACTACTTGTTTTTAAGTGTCTAAGTGGTTTCACGCACTTTGTCATAGCTGGCAACTCATCCGACAAACCCTTCTGCTGCCGAGCCACACCAGTCAGCAGCGAGTCAGCTGAAAAGTGGAATTCAAATTTGAAAACGTGAACAGGTCCGCGGACCCGATCCAGTCCGCTGAAGGTGAATTTTGAGACTCAAGATTCAAATCTGAAAGTTGGGTAACGGTTTTCTTTGGCCTCCATTTCGTGCCGCGTCGCGCGCGGCAATGGCGTCCCACGCGTCGCCCAACCGAGCCCGGCCGGCGGCGGTGTCCCCCATCCGCAGCCGGCCGGCATCGTCGCCATCGCGGCCCGCGTGGGAGCCGCCGCAGAGCACCGGCGACGTGAGCGGCCGCGGCCCGCCCTCGCCGTCCAGCTACTACGGTAATGTGAGGTCGCCAGCACACGGCACCATGTCGCCGTCGCGTGCCGCTGCCGGGGGAGGAGGAGGAGGAGGAGAAGGAGGAGGAGGAGGAGGACCAGGAGGAGAGGTCTCGCCCCACCGGAGCCGCACCAAAGGCGGGAGGGGTGCTGACGTGTCGCCTTCGCGCGCCGCTGCCGGGGAAGGAGGAGGAGCAGGAGGAGGAGAAGGAGGAGAAGGAGAAGGAGGAGGAGGAGGAGGAGGAGGAGGAGGAGGAGGAGGAGGGGTGTCGCCCTACCGGAGGCGCACCCCGCCCGGGTCACCCGCGACGCGGCGGATGCTGCAGCAGGTGTCGCCCGACCGCCTCAGGAGCTCGCCCATGATGCCGCACCGCTTCGACCTGGGGCAGGGGCTTACCCTCGTCCGCTTCTCAGCTCAACTTGAGCCGTGTCTGACACAAGAAAACACCCTACACACCCTCAACCCCCCCTAACACCCCCTTAACACGGGCTACACATTCCCTACGCGCACCCCCTGACCAATACAAAGCGCTCAAGTTGAGCTGAAAAGTGGACGAGTGTAAGCCCCTGACCTGGGGCAGCTGAACCGCGAGGCGGGCGCCGTGCAGGCAGGGGATTACACTCGCTCACGTTAGAGCTCAACTTGAGCAACTCCAGGACACGTTCATGAGTTAAGTCGGGTTACACGGTGGACAGAAGAGCTCAAGTTGAGCTGAAATCGGAACGAGTATAAGCCCCTGCGTGCAGGCCAAGGACTCGGCCATTCTGGCGCTGTCCAAGCAGCTCGACGCCATGCGCGCCAGACTGCACGCCACCGAGGCGCCGCCGCCGGCCGACGCTTTGAACCCCATGCCCGGCAGCGGCGGCAGGGCTGAATAAACATTACATGCCTCAAACGCCCCCACTCGACACACGCCTGCAGTCGCGCAGCCAGACCAGTTTAGGTGGATGGTGTCGGCTCGATGCTCCTCTCCATACGTGAGCGCCTTGGTGACTTGGGGCTCGATGAGCGTGAGTCAAAAGAATAATTGATGACTCCCACGTCGCCACATTATTGCAGACCCATCTTTCATGAGTGAAGTGAAGCCGTATGACGTGGCGAGCATGGCTGACGTGGCCCTAGTGGGCGGACCCGCGGAGGAGCGACCGACCGGCGGCGGCACCTACGCGACGGCGCCGCCGCCCGCCGCGCGCCGCGTCGAATACGAAGTTGGCGCGGGCGGCTTCAAGGCAGGGCGGAGCTCACATTTTTCTTTTTCTTTTACGTTCATCGAGCCCCAAGGCGCTTCAAATGGTGAGCTTAACCAACCCTTAGGGCGGAGCTCGCAAGTAAACGATACCCGCCGCGTCATCAACCACACCGAAGACCCTAGTCTCGTCTCTCGCGTTGCTTTGCGGGCAGAGCAAATAATGCCCGCCGCATCATCCACCACACCGCAGACCCTCTTGTATTGCGTGACGCGGCATCCCCAGGCCGTGAGGCGTCCCCCCGCTCCACCCTAAACCATAAACCAGAAAACCCTGAGCCCTAAACCTTAAGCCCTAAACCCTAAGCCCTAAACCCTAACCCTGCCTGGGCCCTGGCGCGAGTCGCTGTCCGCGCCCGCCTCCGCCGCGGACACAACGTCGGGGTCGGACGGAGCTCCCTCGGACGGACCTCCCTCGGACCGCCAGTATGAGCCGTACACGGAGCCGCTCCTAGAGCCGCAGCAGGGCCCGAGCGCTAGCACGCAACGCGGGGCCATCGGCGGTGGCGGCGGCGGCG
>Ga0307489_10002402_pt1 | contig 12534 bp, 14 predicted proteins | sample SB12metaG_FD_202247 | JGI IMG/M metagenome (GOLD analysis project Ga0307489, IMG submission 202247) | Sea-ice brine microbial communities from Beaufort Sea near Barrow, Alaska, United States - SB 1.2 | ecosystem: Environmental > Aquatic > Marine > Coastal | place: USA: Alaska | collected...
TGCATAGCTCGCAGCAGCTTTTGCTTTCAGTACGTCATAATTAAATCCCATCTTTTTAAGGGCTACAGTATGCGTCACCTCTTCCCGTTTAATAAGTATTGCACGCTGAAGGTATGCCTTGCGCATATCAGCTACTTGTTGTGCATTCATATGCTGGAACATTCCTGTTCTTCTCTTTGTGCTATTTCTTATCTGCGATTCTGCGTGTAACAAGGCTTTATCAGCTTGCGCCTGTGCTTTCTTAGTTTCCGAAGCACCCATTAAGAAATCTAAGGCTCCCCCACCTTTTAGAGTAGTTGTGGGTACTTTTTTCCCGTAGGCTTTCTCAGCGTCACCAATATTAGTTAATTTATCTCCTGCTAAGGTACTTTGAGTTTTTACAATAGTTCTTTGCAAATTCTCTAGGTGTGCTTGATGTTCGATTACGCCCATGTCTGCTTTTTTAATGGCGGCCGCTGAACCTTCTGCAAGCAATTTGAAGTTAGGCAGTATCTTACTAAGAACGCTTCTTCCCATTAATAACAAAGAAGCCGACAGTGCAAGTGTATTGCCGGATAGAAAGTCGAAGACAGGTCTCAAAGCTCCTGTAACCCCTAGCTTTATGCTATTTAACAAGCTGTCAAAACTAACTAGAAACCGGTTAAGAGATGCGGCGCTGGGGTCCATAATCTTTTCTATTTGTCCAAACTTATCTTCGGCTTGATTAAGTACTTCATTAACAACTGCTTGAGATTGTTGGAATTGTGTCAATTCGTTGGCGGCTACGCCTATAGTTCGTCCGTAGTTTTTCTTTGCTGTCTCCAGTCGAAGAATAATACCTAATTCATCAAGTAGCTCTGGCTCTGCTTTTGTTACACCTCTGATAAGACGGTCAAAAGAATCTCCTAGATCTCTACCAAGAGCGATAGAAGTATTTTTAGCTGCTTTACCTAATCTATTTAATTGATCTGGGCTGAGGCCGGCGGCGGTACCGATAGCGGCAGCTTTTGAAGCGGCGCTATAACTAATCTGACCATCAGTAGCATCTTTTAAACCTTGAGTTAACGTTTTATAGGCAACACCAGATACTGCACCCAAAGCTGCTTGACCTGCTATAAGATTTGTAACGTCACTAGCAGACTTTAAGAACTGAAAGGCTGCACTTAATGCAAAAACGCGAGAAGCAACTTCAGCATAAACACCTACCATACCGCCCATACCACCTTGCATTTTAGAGAATGCTTTAGTGCTATTAGAAGTAGCTTGAGCTACGCCCTTTTGGCCTTTGCTGTATTTGTCTGAGGATTTGGCAGTATTATCTAATGCTTTTCCTGCGCTTTGCGCATTTTTAGCAGTCTTTTTAAGATTGCCTTTATCATCTACCTTTAACCCAACTTTTATCTCATTTTTTGCCATTAGCCTTTCACATTATGGGTGTATTGTTTTCCACCCCCGGCAGACTTTCTCTCTTCTGCTTTTCGTTTTTTGGTAGCTTCGTCTGCTCTATGTTCAATTATAAGACTTTCGTACATTTTCATAATATACAATATAACTGTAGGTTCGTCCACTTGATATAAATTAAAAAGGTATTCTATGGTAGACCAGTTCTTTCCCATATAACTTCCTGATGTACCATCCCAAATATCAGATAAAAATGAGAATATAAAAAATGCCACATGGACCTCGTACGGAAAATCCGTAGGGTCGGGTGGCATCTTTCGTGGATCAGGCTCTTGCCCTAATTGTTCACAGATTAATAAGTACTTATCTAGACTTATCTGAGAGGTAGATTTTATATCTCGTACAAGTAGGGATTTTATTTCGCCTACTTGTTCCCAGTAAAATTTTCTAAGTCACCTACAGTATCTGTAACCCAAGTGTCAAAATCGCTAGAGTTCTTCATCAGAAGCTCTGCGTTCTCTTGAGTAAAGGGTAAGACGTCTTCGGGGTCATAAGCCGATACATCTACCAAAAGAAGCTCTTCTAGGTAACGATATTTTAGGCCAGACCAATTCTTAATAACGGCTTTACAATATTCTAATAGGAATTTATCTTCGTCAAGAATTTCTTCGGGTTGACGAGTCTTTTTACTAAACTTTGTAGTAACACACTTCTTACGAAGTTTTACTAACTCTTCTCTGGCTAGATAGCATAGATCAACTGTCATAGCTGTATATCCGGGGAAGTCTACTGTTACGGTCTTGCTAGGAGTCATAAGACTCGATAAAGAAACAGGTGCTGGTTTAACAGGTGTATCGCTCATTTTATAATCCTTGTTATTGATTTATGGAAACAAAACAGAGGTGAAAATTCACCCCTGCTTCGATTTTCTATTACATAGTATATTTCAATTGACCAGAAAAGTCAAGAAATATTTTTCAGTAGCTATTAGCTCTTATAAGTAACTGTCAGTTCGTCTGCGCCGTCTATAGTACTCGGTAGAGCATGAAAAGAGGTAGTTAATGATACTACGTCTTGAAGATCATGTGCTGGAATCTCAAGGTGAGCTGTTGGCATAGCAAAAGTTACAGCTGGACCAGTTGTTCCACCTACATTTAGAGTAAGAGCAAAAGAATTAGTAGCAAGAACTCGACCAGCATTACTAGTTAGATCTTCAAAAAGTTCACCACTACCGCCTAATTCGTCGGCATCGTTGTTTAAGTAGCAATCAATACTACCAGAAATACTACGAGAACCCGTAACGTGACCTAGAGGAATATTAACACATCCCAGCTCAGAAGGAGTTAAGAAAGTGATATTATTAGATACAGTTACACTTCCACCGGTTAGTACAATATTGTATACACCATTGGTTGAAGCACCTGGGAATACTGTAGTATTTGCTGCGGTCAGTGTCATAGTACTTAGACGGTTGCGGATAAAGTTACCTGTTACATCACATCCCATACCTTCGTCAATATAAATACCTGAACCAGTAACTGCAATAGCCGTATTAAGAGCTGTTTGATCGGACTCTTCAACTTCAGAACCCATGCCAGACCAGTCAATTTGAGCAATACCATCAATATCAAAATTCATAGTAGCTTCGTTTACTACACATTTATTAAGTTTGTAAACTGCGATATCAGTACCGCCATCAGCATCAGGAAAGGCAAACCAAATGGTAGCTGTTCCTAGAGCTGAAAGGTTTGATTGGGCAAAGGTAATAGCCTGAGTGCCACTACCGGGAGTAGTATAAGCAACTGAGCCTGCACTCTTAAAAGTACTATCCGATGTATCATAAACTGCAGCACCAGCCGCGAGCGCCCATAGTACTTCTTCTACTGCGTGAGTTTCGGCGGCGGCGTCTGCACTACCAACCCCTGACGTAGAAGCGTGTGTTTGATGTTGGGCTAGAGCCGCACCTGCTGCTGTAAAAGGTCGTGCATATGTTGAGAAAGACCATTCAGCCGGAGCTAAAGAATCATTAAACATTTTACGTCCACGCTTACTAACGCCTGCCGTTCCTGACATTTCTGCCAATGTTACTTCTACTGAGTTTGTTCCTTGTGAAAAAGAGTATCCGTCTAATATAGGTACCTGCCAAGTTGCGGCGGCGGTCTGTATATAGACTTTTACGTCTCTACTAAAATATAATTGTGCCATAGTTAATCTCCTATGTTGTGCTTGAAAAGGCTAGGTTGTGAACGATTGCTCGTGCCTGCATTTTCTAGTATCGAACCTCAATAAGCATTTCTCCTACGCCTAGGGGTTCAAGTACACCTTCGTCTGTATCAATACTAACGATTGTGATTTGTTGGGTGTACTGAGTTACACCGTTTAAGTCAAGATAAGAGAGCCTAGAGTTTTCTTCTATTACTGTCTCTACATCCTCGAGTAGTTTATCTAATTCTGCCACTGCATCTTCCGCGTTGACATAACATCTTAGAGTTATAGATAGAAATCTATCCTTATATCCCCCACCTTGATACTCTCTCGTTTCGCTTCCTGCGTTTAGGTGGACTGCCGGAAAGTCCTCTACTTCGTCCCAGAATAATAGTCTTTTGGATACATTATTGCTTAAATCCGTCCTAAAATTCGCAGAACCGTTAATAGTTTTAAGTACGGTCACTAAACCTGATAGTATCTGTGAACGTCTTGTTGTATGATCTCTTGCTGCCACTATAATCTCCTAGTGTAGAATCTTCCGATTGCAAATTGCACTGCTATTTCTCGGATAGATTTGTCAATTAGTTGTCTTGGATCTCTGTTTCCGTTTGCCCAAGGAGCTGAACCGTTTCCATCTTCAAATACTTCATAAGGGTTTCTTTGGTAAGTATATCCTACACTTGGAAACCCTTTAGGTGTTTGGTTTATATCAACAACTTTTACGCTGTCTGCAAACCTGCCTGTTTGATTAACAAGGGCTGGAGAGTTCATATTCTTTTTCACAGTTTCAGGAAGTTTTTGATTTAAAATACCTAATAGCTTTAAGGGATGAGAAGCAGAACTTTTATTTTTAGAAGTACTTTCTCTTCTTTTTACTCCCTTAGTGCTTAAACCTCTTTGTGCTGCATAAGTAACCACTCTACTAGCCTCTACTTTATTAGTCATAGAACCACTAGCTTTTTCTTTTATTACTCTCTTACGTTTTCCTGTTACTTTTTTGTTTTTGTGTTTTTTTCCTGCTAAGTTGTATAAAGTAACTTGCGCTATTGCATCAGGCACTAGAGTACTAGTTTCTAAGCCTAATATTTCCATTTCTTTTAATGTTTCCATAAATACTGCGGTTTCTATATCTCTATCCGCTTTGTTCTGTAAGCCGTCTTGTGAAGATATAACGAATCTAAAACTTTTATTAAATTTGCCTTCAGATGAAAATATTTGACTATGATTAAAGTTAATTTTCATAGCATGTTTAACTCTCTGCTTAAGTGTGATAGCTACTAACTGCGCCATTTCAGAATCTGATAAATTAAATTTATCCTTTGCTTCAGATATGGCTCTATCAACTCCGAACTGTGAAGCAGAAACACCTCTATCTCCGTGACCCATTTGGCTTAAACTACTTACTTCCTTATCTGTAATATCTCTAGCGTTTCTTTTTAACGAATTCAAGTAGTTTGCTTGTATTTTTGAAGCATCATCAGGGTTTCTACTTTTAAATTTCAGTCTTTTAGAGGCTTCAAAGTTTGAAATTACATAAACCATATCTCCTTGCTTTTTTTTAAATTTAGGTTTTAAAGAGATAGCAGCTTCTTTATCTTCTTTTGACATCCTTAACCTTGCTTCTTTACTTTTTAAAAAAATATCAAGACGGCTAAATAACTCTTTTCTTTCCTTTAAAGATAAACGTATTCCAAAAGCTCTAAAAATTAAAGCTGCTTGATGCTCCTTATTTATTACAAGCATTTGACCATATTCTTTTTCAGCGTCTGAGCGTGCTTGAGAGTCTTTTTGTGCTTTTTTTGTTTTCTTTTTTTGATTAGCTCTGTCTACTACATATCTAGTTGCTTGTTTAAGTTTAGAGCTACTCATTTAAAAGGTTTTATACAAGTCCAGAACTCGTTTAATGTGGTCCGGGAATGCAATGTTATTTCGCATACTACTAGACGACTGGTTCTGAAGGCTTGCGCCAGCGAGAGTTTGGCGAGATTTATGTTCATCTTTGTGGTAGTACGTAATTAAATCAATTACAGCAAGTTTTAAGTCTGACGGACAATCTGCGTAGCCTGCTTTATAAGTAACTTTTACAGAACCTAAACCTGTAGGCCAGACCTTACCAACTCGAAATATGCTATCTGTTGCTAAGTCTGCATAGTAGTCATCTGTTGTTAAAGTTGTATAAGCCGCTGTATATTCGGTACGCTCCTGTACACTTACTATAGAGTTTAAAGGCGCTTCGGTTAACTGAACTACACTAGTAGACCAGTTAATAGTAAATTCTTCTTCTTTATTAGTGGTGTAGTGGTCAACAATAGAGTTGCCACAATAAGTTTTTACTAATTGACTCACGGATTCAATAAGAGTGCTCAACACAAAATCATGGGTAGTAGCAGATATACCCTTTACGTCTTTGTATGTTGATAATGTTATAAGATTTGCCATCTAGGAGTCCATTAGTAAAAACTTAGGGGAGAAGACTCCCCTTCGTTTTTTACTCTTTTAAATATTAAGCATCAGTACGTACTAGCTTAACAACAGAGATATCAGTAGTACCATTGTTAGCACGTAACTGGTTGAAGCCGAGTGACTGGCTAGCAACAATTACATTACGCTGGTTCATTACTTCGTAATCCTGCTCGATTGCTACGCCGCGTAGACGTGGGATAACGTGATTTTTAACGTTAACCGCATAACCAACAGTTCCGCCATCTGTGCCGTCGCCTTCAATCTGATCACTGACAATTACTGGAGTTCCGTAGATTGCTCCAACAGTACCAGATATTTTAGTAGCAAGATCTGAGCCTACATCGGTGATGTCAGCAAAGCCTGGATCAGAAATTAGATCATAGTAACGAGCTTGAGATACTACATAAGCAAGATCTCCTGCAACCATACCATACTTACCCATCAACTTACGAGCTTCTAAGAACTCTGCTGCTCTTACGGCGCTGGTTTCAGCGTTAACAGTGGTTTGGTTAAGAACGTCAACCTTATTAGCAGCTGCGAGTGCTTCTAGACCATCAAACTTCTCGTTGCCATTGGCAGTACCAGTGATAAGAGCATTGTCTACGGCTCGTGCGTGTGCACGTGCAACACCCTCAACCAACATAGGCATTAAGTTAATGAGAACTTCTTCATCAATGTTGTTGTCCATAAAAGTAGTAGAGACAAGACGAGTAGCTTTCAAGATCACTTGCTGAGCATTGTACTGATTTGCATTAATCTGTGGGTTGTTAGTTAAGTTACCAGTAGCAACAGTATTAGCGCCCCAAGTTGCAGGAAGTGCATCAGTTTGAATTGGCAATACTTGAGTCTGTGAATTAATAGTAATCTCACGGAAAGCTTGTGCTAACTTAAGCTCGGCCATGATTTCTTTCTCAATTTGAGTAGAAACAGCCTGAGCAATACCTAAAGCACCGGAAGTTACAGCACCTAAGCCCGAATCCCATTCAACGCCGAATTTTTGCATAACGCCCTGAGAGTAGTTAGTGTTCCAGCCTTTGCCAGTCATAACACCTAGTAAGTGACCGTACATAAGCTCTTTTGCAAAAGGAGTCATATCGGCATCTGAAGCACCTGAACGATCAGCAAAAGTTTTCTTGCTATTAGTCATAGCAGTCATTTCAGCTGATTTCTCTTCGAGGTCTTTAGCATACTTAGCTATTACTTCGTCCATCTTCGCGTCTTTCGCAGTGATCTCTGCACGTACGTCAGCCATAAGGGCGTCAACACCTGACTGAATACCAGTCTTAACTTTAATTTCTTGTCCTTCAATAAATGAAGCTTGTTCAGCTGCTTTTTCTGTTTCTGCTTGCTCAGCTGCTTTTTGCTCGGCTTGCTTCATAGCAATCTTAGCAGCAGTTTCATCTGCTACCTTCTTTGCAAAAGCTTCCAAGTCGATGTTTTGATTATCCATCTTGATCTCCTGATCTGCGGAATTAATGTCCGCGCTTTGAGGTGTGTTGTCACTAGCTATTCCCGAAGTAATAACTTCATCCTTAGCCAGAGACTGACCTGCTAGATCTACACGATTTGTGAAAGTTTTTTTGAATTCTTCGTACTCTTCAGTAGAGTCAAAAGACTTCGCGAGCGAAAAAGTAGCTGACTGATTGCAAGGTACGGAAACAACCGATACCTCAAATAACTCAGCGTCCTTAATCATTAGTCCATCGGTTTCTTCCATATAATCAGCATCCTTGACTCTGAAACCGACAGAAAAGGCTCCAAGAACACCGTCTTTAATAAGCTCAGCTACATTGCCATGGGCACTTTTACTGATCTTACATTCTAACTCTAGGCCATTGGGTCCTGCTTTCATCCCAGTAGCTCGACCAATTGGCTTGTCATAATCATGATTAAACAAGATAATTGGATTTTTTTCAAAATTGCTTATTCCACCTTTTTGCCATGCTTCGGCCGAGATAGAATCACCCGCGCGATCGAAGTCAGCTGTACTTGCCATTCCACGGATCATGACACAGCCATCATCCCCTTCGTGAGCTTTAAAAGTAGACGTAAGATTAAAGATTTTATTCATTATCTTAATCCTTCTTTACTGCTGGCTTAGCAGCAGGCTTGCCCGAAGCCTTAGGTGCGGGCTTTGGTACTGGGGCTGGCTTCGGCGTTGGTTCGGGCTTTGGCACAGACTTTGGCTCAGGTACTGGAGCTTTTGATAGCTCTGGGTATCGTAACCTAAGAGCATGAGTAACGTATTTCCATGCTTTAAAAGTTCTTTTAATAGTTATTGGGTCTAAAGCGTCTCTTCCGACAATAGCTAGATAAGATTTATAGTCTATGTCTAAAGGCAAACTAAACTCTTTAAAATGTTTATACCCTTTATCTAATACTACTTGTTTTACACGAACTGACATTATTCTTCTCCTTCTTCGACAGGCCTTCCGCCTTCGTCTGGGTTAGTTGCGGAACCTGCAATATTTGCTGGAACACGTATCTCATCGGTACCTTCTATGGGTTCAAAGCCTAAGGCTAAACGCGCTTCTGCGGCGGTTATAATACCACCATTTACCAATGAGGTGTAGTAAGCGGAGGAATCTCGTAATTCAGGCTGTAGAGCGGGAATGTTTGTGAGATTTTCTCTTAACTCAAAACCAAAATATCTTTCGAGTCCATAATTTAATTTTCTAACTATAGGAAGTATAGTCTCCAAATAATAGAGTCGCATATTTGGGCGAATGTTAGCGTTGTTACCAGAGTCCATTAAAATTGGAGGGATTCCTAACGCCTTTAAAATGATCTTTTCATTTTCAGAAATAGCACTTTGAAAATCCAATTCTTTAAAATTTACGTTGGAAATCTTGTCCACCTCAATACCACCATCTAGGATAAGAGGGCGTCGACCGCCTGCATCCGGACGGTAGCGTGACTGCCAAGAAACCATCATTCGTTCTTTGATCTTCTCAGAAAGTGTGTTAGGCGACTTAAGTACTAAACCAGGAACTGCTCCGTTCTTGAAGAAGTTATCCTGAAAGTCTCTCATTCTTCTCATGAGAATCATAGTACGAAGTGCTGGTTTTAAACGAGGAACACCTCTATAAATAGAGTGAAAGGAATTTTCTTTAATGTGAATAATTTCACGGGGGGTGAAAGTAACATTATGTAGAGTAAACTTTTCAATGTAAGTTTCTTTATCCGCGTGTATCTTTACATCACTAGCTGGTAGATGGTAGAGATGTACGCCATCAAAATATATAAATATATTACCATCTATTAAATAATCTGTAATCAGATTACGTTTAAAACTATTAATGTCTTGATAAGGGTTTGGAGACTTATTAAGAAGAGTATCTACCTTACTGCGCTTAATACCTGGAACAACCCCTTTAAAAGAGTTATCTCTTGATACTAAAGTATGAATCTCAGCAACGTCATCAACGATCATATTTACGCCGCGATTTACGATTTCTAAGTCTTCATAAGCTCTTTCGTAGGTAAAGCTAGGCTCTCTGGAAGAGTCAATACTGTTGCCAATATACTGTTGAGCAGGATTTAACTTCTCCTCAACTTCTACGGGTTTTGTTCCAAGAATATTACTATACCAAGCCATGTTTTTCTCTTTGAATCTCTACCCAGCGCATTTGTTTCTTTGCAGTCCCAAGCGCAGGGTCTTTACCGTAAATTGAGTGAAGTTTTAAATGGTGAGTATGACACAGCGTAACTGTATCATCGTATAGCTCAGCATGATGCTCTTCTATAAAATCATCCCGGAGTGCTTGTATGTACTCAGGATTATGTTTGTTCTTTGTCAGCCACTGGTTTAGTAAAGGTGTTAAACTGTAAAAGTGGTGAAAATCAAGCTGTTCTGTCTCACTACAAATCTCGCAAGCGTTTCCTTTTGCATACTTAGATTTAGCCTTGTCTCGTACATACTTTACAACGTCACGTTTTAACTTAGGCATTTTGCACGAGTTCCTGAATTTTCATCTAAAGAATTATATCGACTTTAGGGTGACTTGTCAATAACTATTTTTGAGTAGGTATCGCTAGAAGGATACTTGCGCGGTTTGAAATGAATATAATGCATAACGCAAACCATCGGCCATATGCGAAGCCATGTTGTGTTTTGGTTTTTCTCTTACTAGATTCGGGTTTGGATCCCACTGGTAAGAGTCTAGACATTTCAAAGATTCTTTGCACTCTTGATCAACATACAAGTTATCGTTATCAACAACTGCAGATACATGACCAATTCCATCGAGTACAGACTTCTTTGCATTAATTGTACTAATATCATAGTTTTGTGCAAGGTCAAACCGTGTCTGCTGTGCAGCGGAATCAATATAAATAAAATCTATATCCCAGCGTTCGATAAGTTTCTGTATTTCAATAGCATGTTGCTCTGTAGTGCGCTCGCTATTAAAGTACTCATCTACGAGATAATACTTCTCTTCATCCCAATCATATGCGACTACGCACATTGCTGTCGGATCTTTGAAACCAACGTCTAACCCCGCAAACACATCCATTTTACTAGTGTCAAACTGAGATAAGTCTTTTACTTGAGTCTCAAAGTTAAACTTCCAAATCTGACCTTCGTAGGTATTAAAGTCAGCTTCGTACTCCTGCCTAAATTCTGCCTCTGACATAGACTTTCTTGCTTCATCAATATCTGACTGCGCCATGCGAGGATTGTCTTTGTAAGTGGCTCTAATAGATACCCACTCTGGAAACTCATCTGAGAAACCCCGGTAGAAGAATTCAGAGAACCAGTTATTTCTTCCCCGAGGAGTAGAGATAAATAGTGCTTTTGAATTCTCTTTGTCTAGTGTGGGACGTAGTGCAACATTAAACGCATCCTTTCCGTCTGCTAGTGCTGCCTCATCAAAGATAATAAGATCATACGATCTACCAACACAAGAATCAACTTGGTTAACCGAACCCATGCGTATAGTAGAGCCATTCGATATTTCAATAACTTTATCTTTTGCATTGTCCTTTGTAACTTCTAAGTCAAAATGCTTGATCAGATTTCTTTGTAAGTCAAAAGAGATCTGAGACAAGGCATAGTTAGGAGACATAATAAGAATATTAGAGGCAGGGACCAAGGACACGAGCTGTCCAATAATGTTGGCTATGTACGTCTTGCCTTGACGCCGAGAGACAGCTGCCGAAACAAAACGATATTTAGGGTCATTAATCGCATTGATAATTGCTACCTGCGAAGGGAGTGGAGTGACGTTCAATAACTCCATATATGGAGCTATGGGGAGTTTAAGAAACCTTGTCTCAGATCTTAATTCAACTATATCAGCAGAGATAATATCCCTGCGACTTACTTCAACTGCCATGTTTAGCCTTCTTTATTTGTAGAGTCTGCTACTTGTTTTGCTTTACCGAAGTTTAGTGCAAAAAGATCAACAAACTTATATATTTTAGCAAAGAACTCGTCATCTTTCGGGGTGTTGGTTGTCGCAGCTATTGCTGAACAAAGTGTTACAATTACGGGTATTGCCTGAACGATCGCAAAAACTGTGTCGAATAAATCCATCATTTCTTTCCTCCTACTGCATCTGCGGCAAAGAACGCCGACACTAATACTGCTATTGAAGCAAAATAAGTGGGTGCAATATCAGCAATTAAGTTTGCTGCTTTATCTAGTCCTAGCAAAGAGGTTAAGAAGATACCTGTAGGATACAGTAGAAGACCTGCTAAAGAAAACCAAGCCATCTTACGAATAGCGTCTCTTTGAGCGTCCTTGTCTTCCAGCTCCCTTCGCTTAAATTCTAGATACATTTTTTGTTCGGCATCGGTCACACACCCGTCGCCATTTGTGTCTGCTGGGTGAAAACCTGTTTTTTCGTCTACCATTTTACCTTGTCCGCCCAATACGCTGCTGACATCTTGCCTTTAGCTATATTCTTCGCGTGTCTGGCCTTAAAACTTCTACGCTTTGCTTTCATTGCTTCTGACTCACCGGCCTTCGGCTTCCCTGCCGTTGAAGCTCCCTGCTGGCCAAACCTTATTGTCTTCACTTTAGTGCCTACTTTGGCTACTACAATGTGAGACTTTTTTGCATGTCCGGGGGTGCGTTTAGGCTTGTTATAGCCCGATACTTTTGCTCTTGCTAGTCTTGAGTCTTTCTTCTTTCCTTTCCTGGCAGCCATTAGTAGCCTTTGTTTACACTGGTCTTTTTACCAAATAACCCAGTCTGAGCCCAAGCAGTGCTTTTAACCTCTACTTCGACTTCATCGTTGCTAATATCTAGTTCTATTGCAGAAGGCTCTGCTTCGCAAGTACAAGGATCACAGTTACAGTCTTCGCATTCACAGCCCGCAGTCTCTAGAACCACTTCAGGCTCTTTAACGAAGCCTTTTGCACAGTTCTGAGTCTCAGCAAAGGCATCTCTAGCTTCTTCTGTAATGAACTTGTGTTTTGTTCCACAATCGCAAACAAAATAAAACTTATTCCTACGTTGAAATTTATAACTATCCA
>Ga0307489_10002403_pt1 | contig 12533 bp, 18 predicted proteins | sample SB12metaG_FD_202247 | JGI IMG/M metagenome (GOLD analysis project Ga0307489, IMG submission 202247) | Sea-ice brine microbial communities from Beaufort Sea near Barrow, Alaska, United States - SB 1.2 | ecosystem: Environmental > Aquatic > Marine > Coastal | place: USA: Alaska | collected...
GCTACATCCCAATATCCCTCGACGTCCGCCCTCAGCTAGATCCATGAAGACCGCGGCGCATGGCGACCCTCCCCCGGCGTTGCCGCTCGGCCCCCTGCCCGCCCACCTCCTTCACACGGAGGTGCTGCGGCGGCTGGGCCCCACGGACCTCGCCTCGTTTGCGGGGGCGGGGCGCGGGTGCGCAGCGGCGGTGGCGGCGACCGTGCTCATGCAGTGGGCCAAGCTCCTAGAGACGACAGCAGCCTACGGTTACCTCAAACCACTGTGTGTGCTGAGTGCTTGTTCACATGCCGCGTGTTGTGGGAACCGAGAAGTGTTGGAGTGGCTGCACAACACCGGCTGCCCGTGGGATACGAGTACGTGTCGGATGGCTGCTATGGGTGGGCACCTGGAGGTGCTGCAGTGGGTGCGGGAGCACGGCTGCCCGTGGGATGCCCTGACCTGTGCGTCCGCCGCTCGTTCCGGGCACCTACGCATGCTGCAGTGGGCGCGGGAGCAACACTGCCCGTGGAACTCAGGCACTTGCTACTACCGCCGCTCAGGCCGGGCACCTCGAGGTGTTGCAGTGGGCGCGGGAGCACGGCTGCCAGTGGGTCAAAATGACTTGCACATACGCCGCTCGGGCAGGGCAACTGGAGGTGCTGCAGTGGGTGCGGGAACACGACGCGACCGGCGAGGTCTGGAGCGAGCGCCGCGTGCGTCGCTACGCCGCTGGGCCAAGGAAGCAGGAGGTGCTCACGTGGCTGGCCCAGCTCCGTGCTGCGTGAAGAGCATCCAGTATATCCAAGCAGCACATTGTCCATGACGGCGTCGGTACCACACGAAGCGACGAACACGGAAACGATGACGCACTCCATCTGCCCCATCTTCTGGCCAACAACGTTGTATATACACATGCAAAAATCCGCCCGGGCACCTAATAGCCTGGAGAACGTCTGGTTTGAAGCTAGCTAGAGCTGAAGACGCCGTGGTGTCAATACGAATCATGAGTTATCCGTCCTTCGCGCCACCGCGCCCACGCGCCGCCCGCCGCCGCCTTACATCTACTTACACACTGTGTACTCCTCAATCAAATATGACTTCGATACCAGCCTGCCAGCTCCCGTCTGGAGGGTGCCCAGCAAAAAGCTACGAGGGGAGCGCCGCCCCGACACAAGTTTCCGCGCGCCGCCCGACTCCCTCCGCCGACGCTAACGCCAAACACGCGCGCCGCTATAGCCTTCCCTCGCCTATCGCCACCAGATCCGATGACGACCGCGGCGCTAGACGACCCGCCTCCGTCGGTGCTGCTCGCCCCCCTGCTGGAATACCTGCCCGACCTCTTTCAGCAGGAGGTGTTGCGGCGGCTGGGCCCCACGGACCTCGCCTCGCTCGCGGGCGCAGGGCGCGGGTGCGCGGCGGCGGTGGCGGCGACCGCGCTCATGCAGTGGGCCAAACGCGCGAAGAGGACAGCACCCGGGTACCTCCTACGATTGTGTGTGCAGAGTGCTTGTTCACACGCCGCTCGTTGTGGGAACCGAGAGGTGTTGAAGTGGCTGCACAACACCGGCTGCTCGTGGGATACGATCACGTGTGTGATGGCCGCCATCGGCGGGCACCTGGAGGTGCTGCAGTGGGCGCGGGGGCACGGCTGCCCGTGGGATGCGTACACCTGTGCTTACGCCGCTCGGTCCGGACACCTACACGTGTTGCAGTGGGCGCGGGAGCAACACTGCCCGTGGAACTCAATCACTTGCCACTACGCCGCTGAGACCGGGCACCTGGCGGTGTTGCAGTGGGCGCGAGAGCAAGGCTGCCAGTGGAACAAGATGATTTGCATACACGCCGCTCGGGCAGGGCAACTGAAGGCGTTGCAGTGGGTGCGGGAGAACGACGCAACGGGCGAGGTGTGGAGCGAATGGCGCGTGCGCACCTTCGCCCGTGGGCCCAGGCTGCGGGAGGTGCTGAAGTGGCTGGACGATCTCAGTGGTCCTTGAAGAGCCTGCCATGTAGCCAAGCAAGTGTGTTCGTGTTCAAGAGACAGCTTCGGTACCACACGAATTGACAGCCATCCATGGAAACGATGACGCTCTCTATCTCCTCAAAGATCTAGCCGACAACGCCTACATAAAGATGTTTGCCAGCGCCGGTACGTGGAGGAGAACTTCTACTGTGATAGCTAGAGCTATGTGTGCCGTGTTCTGTAATATGTACGTGAGCACTCCGTCCATCGCGCCCCGCCGCCCCGCGCGCCGCTCGCTCCCGCCGCCTGGCTACTTGCATCTTACTCCGCTCCAATCTGTACGTGTATGTGCAGTGCAGTGTCAAAACGACTTCTATACCAGCATGCCAGCTCCTCAAGACTCAAGAGGGAGATCTCGAGGGTGCCCAGCAAAAAGCCACGAGGGAAAACGGGGGAGCGCCCACACCAGCTTCCGCACGCCGCCCGACTACCGCCGCCGCCGCCAACGCACCCGCCGCCACGATATCCCCTAACCCCTCCCCTCCAGATCCGATGACGACCGCGGCGGAAGGCGAACCGCCCCTGGCGTTACCGCTCGGCCCCCTGCTCGGGAACCTGCCCACCCGCCTCTTTCAGCGGGAGGTGTTGCGGCGGCTGGGCCCCACAGCCCTCGCCTCGCTCGCGGGGGCGGGGCGCGGGTGCGCGGCGCCGGTGGCGGCGACCGCGCTCCTGCAGTGGGCTAATCACACGAAAGTGACACCCCTCGGGCACCTCGGGTTATACCTCCTACCGCTGGGTTTGAAGGAGGCCTGCTCACGTGCCGCTCGTTGTGGGAAGCGAGAGGTGTTGGAGTGGCTGCACAACACCGGCTGCCCGTGGAGTGGGGCGACGTGTTCGGCGGCCGCTATTGGTGGGCACCTGGACGTTTTACAGTACGCGCGGGAGCACGGCTGCCCGTGGGACGTCCCTACCTGTGCGTACGCCGCTCGGTCCGAACACCTGCGCATGCTGCAGTGGGCGCGGGAGCACCACTGCCCGTGGAACTGCTTGACGCCGGCATGGGCCGCTGAGGGCGGGAACATGGCAGTTTTGCAGTGGGCGCGGGAACACCACTGCCCGTGGAACTCGTACACTTGCCAATACGCCGCTCACGCCGGGCACCTCGAGGTGTTGCAGTGGATGCGGGAGAACGACTCGACCGGCGAGGTGTGGAGCGAGTGGCGCGCGCGCACCTTCGCCGGTGAGCCCAGGATGGTGGAGGTGCTGACGTGGCTGGATCAACTCAGTGGTCCTTGAATAGCCTGCCATGTAGCCGAGCAAGTGTGTTCAAGAGACAGCTTCGGTATCACACGAAGCGACAACCATCCATGGAAACGATGACGCACTCTATATGCTCAAAGATCTAGTTGACAACCTATACATACAGATATTTGCCAGCGCCGGCACCTGGAGGATACCATGATAGCTAAGACAAAGTGCGTGAAACCACTGAGACGCTTAGCAACAAGTAGTACAAAGTCGTCCAAATGGAGCGCTCTGATTCGTCGAGCGGGCACTAAGTCAGACTAAGTAGCACTAAGTCAGTATAAGTGTATAAGTGATTTGGCGCACTTTGTCATAGATGACTAGAGCTATATGTGCCGTGTCCTGTAATATGTACGTGAGCACTCCGTCCATCGCGCCCTGCCGGCCCGCGCGCCGCTCGCTCCCGCCGCCTGGCTTCATGCTTCTTGATCCTCTCCACTCTGTATACGAGTATGTGCATGTGCATGTCTTAACACGACTTCTATACCAGCGTGCAAGCTCCTCAAGAGGTGGATCTCGAGGGGTGCCCAGCAAAAAGCCACGACGGGAGAGCGCCCACACCAGCTCCCGCACGCCGCCCGACTTCCGCCGCTGCCAACTCGCGCGCCGCCGCCACATCCCGTCGTCACGGTCGCCGCTCGCCCCCGGGTCCGATGACGACCGCGGCGCAGGACGACCCTTCCCCGTCGTTGCCGCTTGGCCCCCTGCTCGGGAATCTGCCTCCCGACCTCTTGCAGTAGGAGGTGCTGCGGCGGCTGGGCCCCACGGACCTCGCCTCGCTCGCGAGGGCTGGGCGCGGGTTCGCGACGGCGGTGGCGGCGACCGTGCTCTCATGCCTTGGGCCATAAGCGCGAGGATGACACGCCCCTGGTACCTCGGTTACCGCCTCCCACCGCTGTGTTTGAAGGAGGCCTGTTCATACGCCGCTGGTGGCGGGAACCAGGAGGTGTTGGAGTGGCTGCACAGTACTGGCTGCCCGTGGAATGCTTGGACGGCGTGTGCGGCCGCTGCGGGCGGGCACCTGGAGGTGGTGAAGTGGCTACACAACCATGGCTGCCCGTGGAATGCGTGGGCGTGTGCGCATGCCGCTCTGTCCGGGCACCTGCGCGTGTTGCAGTGGGTGCGGGAGCACCACTGCCCGTGGCACCCGTTGACGACGGCATGGGCCGCTGAGGGCCGGCACGTGGCAGTGCTGCAGTGGGCGCGGGCAAACGGCTGCCCGTGGGACTTTCGCACTTGCATGTACGCCGCTCGGGCCGGGCAGCTGGTGGTGTTGCAGTGGGTGCGGGAACACGACGCGACGGGCGAGGCTTGGGACGAGCGCCTCGTGCGTGACTACGCCACTGGGCCCAGGGAGCAGGAGGTGCTCACGTGGCTGGACGAGCTCCATGCGCCGTGAAGAGCCGCCAATGCTGCGAGCGACATGTGTTTAAGGGACGGCGTCAGCACCGCACGATGCGACGGACATGGACATGCTGACGCACTCCATCTACTACTGCTAGCATCCCTTCTTGATGACTTGTATGCATAATAGAAGAACTTCTCCCGGGCACCTAATAGCCTGGAGGACGTCTGGTTTCATAGCTAGAGCTGAAGACGCCGTGGTGTCAATACGATCCATGAGTACCCTGTCCATCGCGCCGCCGTGCCCACGCGCCGCCCGCCACCGCCTTGCATCTACTGAGACAGTACACTCCTCTCCACTCAACTGCTATTATTAAATATGACTTCGATACTAGCTTGCCAGCTCCCGCCTGGAGGGTGCCCAGCAAAAAGCTACGAGGATGGGAGCGCCGCCCCGACACAAGTTTCCGCGCGCCGCCCGACTCCCGCTGCCGCCGCCGCTGCCTCCGCCGCCGCCAACGCACGCGCCGCCGCCAAATCACCTCGCCCTTCCACGCTCGCGCCCAGATCCATCCGATGACGAACACCACGCAAGACGACCCTCCCCCGTCGTTGCCGCTCGGCCCCCTGCTCGGAAACCTGCCCCCCGACCTCTTGCAGCAGGAAGTGCTTTGGCGGATGAGCCCCACGGACCTCGCCTCGCTCGCGGGGGCGGGGCGCGGGTGCGCGGCGGTGGTGGCGGCAACCGCGCTCATGCAGTGGGCCGAACTCGCAAAGAGGAGCCCACCCTGGCACATCCGGTTCAACCTTCCGCCGCTGTGTTTGAAGGAGGCCTGTTCACACGCCGCTGGTAGCGGGGACCGAGAGGTGTTGGAGTGGCTGCACAACACCGGCTGCCCGTGGGATTATGCGACGACATCTGCGGCCGCTAGCGGCGGGCACCTGGAGGTGGTGAAGTGGCTGCACAACCATGGCTGCCCGTAGGATACGTGGACCTGTGCGTACGCCGCTCGGTCCGGACACCTACACGTGCTGCAGTGGGCGCGGCAGAACGACTGCCCGTGGTGCTTGGCGACGCCGGCATACGCCGCTGAGCGTGGGCACTTGGCGGTGCTGCAGTGGACGGTGGAGCACGACTGCCCGTGGTACTCGGCAATTTCGGTATGCGCCGCTCGGGCCGGGCAACTGGAGGTGTTGCAGTGGGTGCGGGAGAATGACGCGACCGGCGAGGTTTGGGACGAGAACCACGTGCGTGCCCAGGCCGGTGGGCCTAGGAAGCAGGAGGTGCTGATGTGGCTGGATCAACTCAGTGGTCCGTGAATAGCATCCAATATGTCCAAGCAGCATCCAATATGTCCTAGCATCCAATATGTCCAAGTAACAGTGTGCAGGTGCAGGGACGGCGACGGAACCCGACGAGCATGAGGCCGATGACGCACTCCATCTACACCTTCTTTTCGACAATGCTTCATACCGGGACGGGGCAGACGGCGCCGCGCGTGCGCGCACGGGATACTTTCAAACGTCCAGGTATGCGCTCACCTCGTCCTCGCTATCGTCGGAGTCGGAACCCTCAAAGTCTTCCTTGGACATGGCCGTCCCCCCGCGCAATCCGGCCATGCCGCGTGACTCCATCCGCCGCTGTTTCCAGGCCCGACCGTTTTCATCGACCCCCTCCAAGGTCCGAAAGATGGCATATGGCTCACGGTTCCAGTTCCGCCGCGAGCTCGGCGCTTTGGACGTGGACGCCATGGTGTGTTGGGGTACGACCTCGAAGCGCGCAGCTACGATACGATACGTGTCTGCCTGTGCGCGCCGCAGTCCGGGCACGAGGAAGTGAACCGGGGTGCGAATGCATGTTTTTCTTGGCGGCGTCAGGTCGTTGTTTTGGCGTCGTCTCTGAAGGCGCGTTCCACGCACGGCAATTGACCTCCGTTCTCGGCGCGTCGAGCGGTGGCACTGAACGCGGAACCACGAAAGCGAGCCCGTCGATCGCGTCCCGCCCGGATTTTCCGGTGGACGGGAATCCGAGGCTTTCAAAATCGACTGGATCGAACCTATCCCGCCGTCCCGCCGGATCACCGATGAGCATTGCATGTTAAATTCGTGTATGCTTTTGCCCATACAGTGAGGCGGGACTGATGGCATGAGATAAATAGAAATATCGCCCAGGCACCTGGCAGCCTGGAGAACGCCTGGGGTGTGATACGAGTAGCTGGAACTAAGTGCGCCATGTTGAAGAGACGATCGGTGAATTCTCCGTCTATTCCGCCGTCGCGCCCACGCGCATCCCGCCCCCGCCGCCGTGCATATTGCGTCATACTCCTCTCCACTCTGTATTTGTCAAAACTGACTTCCATACCAGCCTGCCACTCCCAGCCAAAGGGTGCCCAGCAAAAAGCCACGACGGAGGCGTGCCCACACAAGTCTCCGCGCGTCGCACGACCGCCGCCGCCGCCAACGCCAAAGCCGGACTCACCCGCCGACGCCACATCCCGCCATACCTAAACGATCGCCCCCAGATCCGATGACGACCGCGGCGGATGGCGACGCTCCCCAGTCGGCGCTGCTCGCCCCCCTGCTCGAGCACCTACCCGACCTCTTTCAGCAGGAGGTGTTGCGGCGGCTGGGCCCCACAGACCTCGCCTCGCTCGCGGGGGCGGGGCGCGGGTGCGCGGCGGCGGAGGCGGCGACCACGCTCATGCAGTGGGCCAAACGCGCGAAGATGACACCCCCCGGGCACCTTGGGTACCACCTCCCACCGCTGTGTTTGAAGGAGGCCTGTTCACACGCCGCTCGTGGCGGAAACCGAGAGGTGTTGGACTGGCTGCACAACACCGGCTGCCCGTGGAATGCTGTGACGACGTGTGCGGCCGCTGCGGGCGGGCACCTGGATGTGCTGAGGTGGGCGCGGGAACACGGCTGCCCGTGGAACGCGTTGAATGTGCGCACGCCGCTGGGTACGGGCACCTGCGCGTGATGCAGTGGGCGCGGGAGCACCACTGCCCGTGGGACTGGGTGACACCGGCATCAGAATTCAAGGACCACTGAGTTGATCCAGCCACGTCAGCACCTCCACCATCCTGGGCTCACCGGCGAAGGACTCAGTGGGCTGCTCAGAATGGGCAACTAACGGTGTTGCAGTGGGCGCGAGAGCACGGTTGCCCGTGGGATATATACACTTGCATATACGCCGCTCGGGCCGGGCAACTGGAGGTGTTGCAGTGGGTGCGGGAGAACGACGCGACCGGCGAGGCCTGGGACGAGCGCCTCGTGCGTGCCAACGCCGCTGGCCCAAGGAAGCAGGAGGTGCTGACATGGCTGGACGAGCTCAGTGCGCCGTGACGAGCATCCAGTATATCCAAGCAGCATGTGATCGCGTCGGTACCACACGAAGCGACGAACACGAAAACGATGACGGACTCCATCTACACCATCTTCTTGCCAACAACGCTATGTGTATACATGGAAAAATCTGCCCAGGCACCTAATAGCCTGACGGACGTCTGGTTTGATAGCTAGAGCTGAAGACGCCGTGGTGGCAATGCGATCCATGCATAATCCGTCCATCGCGCCGCCGCGCCCACGCGCCGCCCGCCGCCGCCTTTCATCTACTTACACTGTATACTCCTCAACACCTTTATATCAAATATGACTTCGATACCAGCCTGCCAGCTCCCGCCTGGAGGGTGCCCAGCAGAAAGCTACGAGGGGAGCGCCGCCCCGACACAAGTTTCCGCACGCCGCCCGACTCCCGCCGCCAACGCCATCGCCAAACACGCGCGCCGCTGTCGCCTTCCCTCGCCAATCGCCACCAGATCTGATGACGACCGCGGCGCAAGTCGACCTTCCCCCGACGTTGCTGCTCGGCCCCGTGCTCGGGAATCTGCCCCCCGACCTCTTTCAGCAGGAGGTGCTGCGGCGGCTGGGCCCCACGGACCTCGCCTCGCTCGCGGGGGCGGGGCACGGGTGCGCGGCGGCGGTGGCGGCGACTGCGCTCATGCAGTGGGCAACACACGCGAAGAGGACAGCTGCACCCGGGTACCTCCAACGACTGTGTTTGCAGAGTGCTTGTATGCATGCCGCTCGCTGTGGGAACCGAGAGGTGTTGGAGTGGCTGCACAACACTGGATGCCCGTGGGATACGGCGACGTGTTGGATGGCCGCGATGGATGGACACCTGGCTATGTTGCAGTGGGCTCGGGAGCATGGCTGCCCGTGGGACGCAGCGACCTGTGCGCATGCCGTTCGGTCCGGGCACCTGCGCGTGCTGCAGTGGGCGCGGGCGCACCACTGCCCGTGGAACTCGTACACTTGCCAGTACGCCGCTCAGGCCGGGCACCTGGAGGTGTTGCAGTGGGCGCGGGAGCACGGCTGCCAGTGGAACAAGATGATTTGCATACACGCCGCACGCTCCGGGCAACTGGAGGTGTTGCAGTGGATGCGGGAGACGACGTGACCGGCGAGGTGTGGAGCGAGTGGCGCGTGCGCACCTTCGCCGGTGTGCCCAGGATGGTGGAGGTGCTCACGTGGGTGAATGAGCTCAGTGGTCTTTGAAGAGCCTACCATGTGGCCAAGCAAGCGCGTTCAAGAGACCGCTTCGGTACCACACGAAGCGACAACCATACATGGAAACGATGACGCACTCCATCTGCTCAAAGTTCTAGCCGACAACGTATACATAAAAATGTTTTCCAGCGCCGGCACCTGGAGGACGTCTACTATCATAGACAGAGCTAATATTACCGTGTTTTGTATAAGGCATGTGAGCACTCCGTCCATCGTGGTTCGCCGCCCCGCGCGCCGCTCGCTCCCGCCGCCTGGCTTCTTGCATCTTGCTCCTCTCCACTCTGTGACAAGTATTTGCATGTGTATGTGTCAAAACGACTATGCCAGCATGCCAGCTCCTTAAAAATGGAGGTCTCGAGGGTGCCCTGCGAAAAGCCACGAGGGGAGAGCGCCCACACCAGCTCCCGCACGCCGCCCGACTCCCGCCGCTGCCAACTCGCGCGCCGCCGCCACATCCTCTCACCCCTCGCCCCTCGCTCCCGAATCCGATGTCGACCGCGGCGCAAGGCGACCCTCCCCCGTCGTTGCCGCTCGGCCCCTTGCTCGGAAACCTGCCCCCCGACCTCTTGCAGCAGGAGGTGCTGCGGCGGCTGGGCCCCACGGACCTCGCCCCGCTCGCGGGGGCGGGGCGCGGGTGCGCGGCGGTGGTGGCGGCGACCGCGCTCATGCAGTGGGCCGAACGCGCAAAGAGGACCCCCCCCTGGCACATCAGGTTCATCCTTCCGCCGCTGTGTTTGAAGGAGGCCTGTTCACACGCCGCTGGTAGCGGGGACCGAGAGGTGTTGGAGTGGCTGCACAACACCGGCTGCCCGTGGGAATATGCGACGATGTCTGCGGCCGCTAGCGGCGGGCACCTGAAGGTGGTGAAGTGGCTGCACAACCATGGCTGCCCGTGGGATAAGTGGACCTGTGCGTACGCCGCTCGGTCCGGACACCCGCGCGTGCTGCAGTGGGCGCGGGAGCACCACTGCCCGTGGAGCTTGGCGACGCCGGCATACGCCGCTGAGCGTGGGCACCTGGCAGTGCTGCAGTGGGCGAGGGAGCATGACTGCCCGTGGGACTCGGCCATTTCTGTATGCGCCGCTCGGGCCGGGCAACTGGAGGTGTTGCAGTGGACGCGGAAGACCGACGCGACCGGCGAGGCTTGGAACAAGAACATCGTGCGTACCTACGCCGCGGGGCCCAGGAAGCAGGAGGTGCTGACGTGGCTGGATCAACTTGATTCTCCGTGAAGGGGAGCGTCCAATGTGCCCAGGCAATAAGTGACGGCGTCGGTACCATATGAAGCAACGACGATTTACATAATGACGCACACCATCTACACCATCTTCATTACCGACAACGCTGTTCAGGGTAGCGACCGTTCATGTGGGGGGGGCTTGTGGCGTTCGGCGGGTCTGGCGGGAAGTGCTGGGACGCGGTGTATGCGCTGCGGGTCAGCAGCAGTAGTAATGAGGCGGCAGCGGCGGCGGTGCGGCTGATGAGATGACGAGGGGACTAGCAGGGTGAGGCAGCAGCGGCAGTGGCACGGCCGATAAGATGACGCGAGGGGGTGCCGGAGGTGGCGGCGGCAAGGAAGGCTATGCGGCGGCGGCTGCAGCGCGGCTGATCAGATGACCCTGCCAATATGTAGAGGCAGTGATGAGATTTTTGATGGCTACTGAAACGTTACTGAGACGAGGCGGCGGCGGTGGCGGGTGCGTCGGCGGTGGCGCCCCCGCTTGAGGCTTAACGAGATGGCCAGATTGAGATGTTGTGATGAGAGGTTGTTGTGATGAAGGCTACTTAATATAACCTTCTGATCATAGCTGTCAACTAGTGCGATCTGTCAACCCTCCATAAATCGCCCCACCCCCGCGCCGCTCTCTACCGCGCCGGCCGCTCCATCCGCCTTGAATCTTGCTGTCCTCTAGTCCACCGCTCCACCCAGCGCCAGTCTACACTCTGGTTTCTTCAAACGTGACTTCATACCAGACTACCACACAGCAGCCTCCAAATCCCCAGCCAGCGCGCGCTGTACCTGGAGAAGGTAGGGACGGCCGGACACTGCGAGCCATATCATCCAACGCAATTTGAACCCTAAATGTTTTGAAATGAAAAACCCCCCTCAAATGGTTTGAAGCCTGGTCTCCCGAGTGAAACGGCAGCTTATGACGTGGCGAGGAATATTCGGGCGGCCCGAGGAGAAGGAGGGGGGCGAGCACGCCGTGATCAAGCGCGAGCTGAAGGAGAAGCAGAGTGAGCTGATCCGCGAGCTGGCGCCGCTGCACAGCAGTCGGATGTACAAGAGTTATCTGAACACCACGGGGGAGCGGATGCCGCACTACATGCGAAAGATCCCCACGGGATCCCGACACGAACTCGCGCAGCTCAAAACCCAAGGCAGAAATTGGGGTATTCAAATTGGAGCTAGCGGTCGGTTGTCATTAAATTAGGAGCTCTGGAGCCATTGAACCTTCGTTGCTTCTGCTTAAAGGCATGATGTGACGTGGCGAGCAGTACCATGATGTTCCCTGGCGAGTAATTTCTGGCTGGCCCTACCGCAGCCGGTGTCATGGTCTGCTGGCTGTTCTGTGCGTCGCGCGCGCTGATGAAGCTCCCGAGGAGGCGGCGGCTGGAGCCGTCAGTGCTAATGTCGGCGGCCATGGCGGCGGCGTCGGCCTGCGCGGCGGCGGCGGCTGGGGCCCGCGCGAGCGCCAATGACTTGGGTCGCGCCAGGACAATGAAGGGCTGTTTTGAGTGGTGAATCTGCGCGAATGATGCGCGAACAATGACGTACAAAGGGTCGGCGGCGGCAAACCGCCGCAGACAGCCCCCCTTGATATAGGCATTCGTGACGACACGCTGGAAGGGAACGGCGAGTATCGCCGCCGCCGCGCCGTTGGCCGCTTCCCCGTTTCTTGAGTCATTTGTCCCATTTTGACGGTCTAAATGTGCGCATCGCCCCGAGTCGCGCCGGCGGTGCGTGCGTGTTGAGCGTCAAAGCGAGAAGTATTGTATTTGTAACGACGGGGTGTTGAAGCGAATGCTGCCTCTGCTATGTGCTCGCCAGGAGCGCCTCCGTCCGCCTGGAGTGAAAAAATGTAACCCAAACATGATGAAAGAACTTCCCAAAAGGAAGAAATGAACACTTCAATCACCCGCACGTTGTGCTCGCCCACCCCCGTTGTTCTAGCTGCTCCGGCTACTGGTGTATAATGGGAAGGTACGCGTGCGCTATGGCTAATGCCACCCCAAAATATGTGAGAAATTCGAAAGAAAGAGTTTCCCTGAGCCGTGTGCCGGCCCTGCACTTGCTATTACTGCGGGTTGTCCGGTGCACTGTGCGGCGGCGGCTGATGCTGCTGCTGCTGCGTCACAGTCACCGTCGCCG
>Ga0307489_10002404_pt1 | contig 12530 bp, 22 predicted proteins | sample SB12metaG_FD_202247 | JGI IMG/M metagenome (GOLD analysis project Ga0307489, IMG submission 202247) | Sea-ice brine microbial communities from Beaufort Sea near Barrow, Alaska, United States - SB 1.2 | ecosystem: Environmental > Aquatic > Marine > Coastal | place: USA: Alaska | collected...
TGGCGCGGAGGCAGCGGCGGCAGCGGCGGCGTGGGCGGCGGCTGCGGCAGGGGCCGCGGGGGCGGGGGCGGGCATGTCGCTGAGCACCAACACGGGCGTCGGTGGGTCTGCGAGGGTGGGGCCGGGGCCGGGGCCCCCGCCGCAGACTGCAGAGCGGGCGGGGGGCAGCGCAAACCAAGGTTGCTGGCGCCCTCACCTTTACGGCAACCGCTGCTGCTGCTGCCGCTGTTGCTGCTGCTGCAACTTCTCGTAGGGGTGTGCGGCGCCGCTTCGTGGGAAACGAGTATCCTGACGCACGTGGATGGGGCGTCGTCTTCGGCCGTGGACCAAGACAGGTCAGCCACCACCGGCGTCTTCGCCGCCCCAGTCGCCGCGCCCGCGGCCAAAACTCTCGCCTTCACCGTCAACACCGCGGCGAGGACCGCCGCGGTAGGGAGGTGCAGGTTGACCCTATCGAACCCACTTTGGAAGCGCCTGGAATTTCGTGCTTGAAACTAAAATACGACTAACTGCTTTCAAACTTTGCTTTCGAATTCAACTTGAGCCGCTTCATCGCGGCGAGGACCGCGGCAAAGCACGCGGTCAACGTCCGGGCCATCACCCGCGCGCTCGCCGAAGCGGCGTCCGCGGCAGGGGCGTACACTCGTCCACTTCTCAGCTCAACCTGGCCCTTTTTTGTCACTCCATGGACCGACCAGCGTTTCCCACAAAAGGCGCTTATGTTGAGCCGAAAAGTGGACGAGTGTAAGCCCCTGGTCAGCGGCTGCGGCTGCAACCGCTGCCGACCTTACTACGGAGGCTGCCGCCGCCGCCGCCGCTACCGGACCCGCCGCAATTGACGCCGCAGCCAACACCGCCGCGGAGCTCGCGGAGGCAGCCGAGGTAGGGTGGCGCAGGTTGAGAGAGAGAGAGAGAGAGAGAGAGAGAGAGAGAGAGAGAGAGAGAGAGAGAGAGAGAGAGAGAGAGAGAGAGAGAGAGAGAGAGAGAGAGAGAGATAGAGAGAGAGAGAGAGAGAGAGAGAGAGCGAAAGAGAGAGAGAGAGAGAGAGAGAGAGAACGAGAGAGAGAGACGCGTCAGCGTGTATGAGGAGGCACCAGGCTTCCGCCTTGGCCCCCGTGTGGTGGCGCAGGTTGACCCTATCAAACCCATTGTGAAACCGCCTGGAACTAAGCACTTGAAACTGAAATGTGATGGAATGCTTTCAAGTTTTGCTTTCAGATTCAACTAGCGCTGCTACACTGAGGCATCCATCGCCGCCGCTTCCGCCGCTGAGCCCCCCCGCGCCGCCACCGACGGGTCGCGGCGTTTCTTGTTGTAGCGGCGCAAGTTGAATTTAAAAGCACAGTTTGAAAGCATTTTGTCATATTTCAGTTTCAAGCGCGAATTCCACGCGCTTTCAACGTGGGTTCGATAGAATCAACCTGCACCGCTCTATCGTGTCGGGTGCTCGTTGAGGTGACAAGTACTACGGCGCGGTGGCGACGGGCACCAAGGTAGGCCGGTGCAGGTTGACCGCGTGTTGACCATGGGTTGACCCCAGGTTGACCGCATGTTGACCCTGGGTTGACCCCAGGTTGACCGCATGTTGACCCTTGGTTGACCCCAGGTTGACCGCATGTTGACCCTGGGTTGACCCCAGCTGACCGCATGTTGACCCTGTGTTGACCCCAGGTTGACCGCGCTTGGTTTCAGCGCTTGAAGCTAAATTATGCTGAAGCGCTTCAAATTTTGTTCTCAATTTCAACTTGCCCCCGCTACACCAAGGCGGTCTTTGCGCCCTTCAATGAAGACACCGTAGGGCGGTGCAGGTTGACCCTATCGAACCCACGTTGAAAGCGCCTGGATTTCGCGCTTGAAACTGATATATGACAAACTGCTTTCAAACGTTGCTTTCAAATTCAACTTGCGCCGCTACGTCCTGAGATGAGGGGTTGCCTGAGGTAGGCGGTGCAGGTTTACAGTATCAAACCCGTGCTGAACGCACCCATGATGTCTGCAATCAGCGCTTAAAACTACAATATCCTAAGCTGCTTTCAACGTTTGCTTTCAAATTAAGCTTGCGCCGCTATACCAAGGTCGAGGTGCTGGACGATGTAGGGCGGTGCAGGATAGACCGATGAAACCCACGTTGAAAGCGCCTGGAACTAAGAGCGTACAACTGAACCTTGACGTAGCGCTTTATAATTTTGCTGTCAAATCAACTTGCGCCGCTGCAACGAGGATGTCGAGCTCGTGCGGGGGTTGATACCGGGGCCGGGCTTCAACCGCGGGCCGTTTGAAGCGCCGTTTGAGAGCGACGACGAGTAGACTTGAAGGCGGGCCGTTTGGTACCGACGGAGACGACGAGTAATATGCGGGGAGGGATGGCAGACCGCGATTACAGTCTCGGCCTAATTGCTCGCAAACGCATGTCCGGCGCTATCAAGAACACAGACAAAACAAAACGCAACTTGCGTCACCCTAGCTCTAGCTCTAGCTCTCCCTTACTGAGAATCCTTTTCAGCGCTTCATCAAGTTCGGGGAGAATTGCGCGTCAATCACTCAGCACAGCGCCCCCCTCCATCCCCCCGAGAGCACTGCACTGCTATCGGGAAGTATAGAAGACGGTGTTGGGCGCTCGATCCGGCGCCGGAGCGCGCGTGATTCGCGGTATGTTTCACAATTTGACGAAGTGAACCTCCCAGATATACTTTTCAGTGAATCGGCATCATCGACATAGGCGATGCGCGGGGCGTGTCAGGGCGCGCGACGGTGCGTGTGCCGGGATTAGTACGTTCCCTGACCTCCCGCCTCACAACGTCCACGAGCTGCCGCCGCGTTAACTCCAAGGCGACGCCGCAATTCCTTGGCAGTCCTAGTACCAGTGTATGGCATCTGCGCGATATGAATCGACATCCAATGCTGAGCCTCATGCTGTGACAAGGCTGCCTGTCTCAGCATCGGGTGAAACAACATGACGTAGCACGGCACCCTTGATAGGGCGGTAAAAGTTGAACCGATGAAACCCCTGTTGAAACTGCCTGGAACGTAGCGATGGGAACTGATAAACGACGAACGGCTTTCACACTTTACTTTCAATTTCAGCTTGCGCCGCTACAACTGGGCACAGTGCCACGCGCCTTATGGTCAACTCTTGGACCTGCAAATTGCAACAAGCCGTGCGCGCTTTTCCGCCGCTCATTCCCTGCACACACCGACACTGAAACGCTCCCCACACCCAGCGTTGTCTTTCACTGTCACCACCCACCACCGGGCCACCATGATGCTCGCCGCGCCCTCGCGCGCGCTCCAGTTCGCGCTCGTCGTCGCTTGCGTCCTCGGCGCCGCCGCGCAAGCGCCGCGCGCGGCCGGTCAGCCGCGGCCCGCGACCAACGCCACGACCGCCAACGCCACCTCGCCCAACGAGCTGAAACGTTGGCACAGCTTCAAGCAGTGGTACGAAGAGAAGGAGAGGGTGTGCGTCGGCGCCGAGGTAGACGCTTCAACCGGCAGGGTCCCATGACGCCTCCCTCCTTCTCCATCCCTGATGCTACCCTCCTCGCCCTCGCAAACAGACTCATAGAGTTTCACCGAGCCTCCTGTAAGCTTATCCACTCCCCGCCCCGCATCCCCTTCCCCGTCCTCCCCTTCGCTCGTCCCCCTCTTCCCTCCCTCCACCTTGCCCAATCCCCGCCCCTCGGCCCTCCCCCCTCCTTCCCTGTCTCCGCCTCGCGCGCACGCCAGTTACTTCCCTCCTCGACTCCCTGCTTCCTTGTCATTTTTCCACCCGTCGGCCCGTCCTATATCTTCACTAGTCCTGTCCTCCAGCCCGCCTCCCTGCATCCCGTCGCATCCCCGCGCATTCCTCCGTCTGCCAGTACTCGTCTCATCCATGTCGCCTCTGACGGCCCACTCGTGCATCATGTCTCTTCCCTGTCTCTCCGTCGCCACCCCCTTCCAACCCACCCCTCGACCCGGAGGGCGCTTCAACTTCAGTTGCCACAATATCATTCCCTCAAATGACTCAATAGTTCCCTCTTGACACCCCCAAGAAAATACCAAAACGACCCAAAAGTGGGCGAGGGTCATTGGTTCGACAGCCAGAAACGTTCGCAACACAATGGCTAACTGAACAGCTGCAGTTGAGTTGTTTCACAGATCAACGTGAGCGACTGTTCGGTGTCCATTTGTGGGATGACCGAAAGTGGGTTTGATCGTTGGAGTGACGGGTGAAAACCGCTCGAGCTGAAGTGCGGCGGTACGGATGGTGCGCAGGGCCTTGCACACCGGCGTGGTGAGCGAGAACGGGTGCCTCAGCAACGCGACAAATGTTGCAAGGGCTGGCATGGCCCAACACGATTCGTGTTTCACAGTTTACCTCCAGCATGAACTGCAACATTAATGAATGCATCGACTCAAGCATTACCTCCGCTTCCTGCCTGGCCATTCCTCCCCTCCCTCCCTTCACTTCCCGCCCAATCCCGTCTTGTCCCGTTCCGGCCCGTTCCGTCCCGTCCCATCCCGTCCCTTCTATCCCCAGTCATCCAATCCCTCCTCTCCCCTTCCCTTCCCTTCAGCAGTTGCAGGGTCAAGCTGGCGTTGATGTGAAAACCGAATCGACTGAGCAACGTGTGGCTCTGCCACTTGGACCTGCACGCCCGAGGATGAGGATGTGCTGGTGGGGCCTGTCACGGGGCACTCGGCGCCCTCACTGTTTGCTCATAGCGTACCGCACACACTCGCCGCAGGGTTTAGGGCCTTCGTGCACCCTAAACCCTAAACCCTGAACCCCGAAACCCTAAACATGCAAGGCCCTACATGGCGGCGGTCAAGTACTCCAAGAAGTACAAGTACTGGTACCACAAGAAGAAGGAGGAGGAGGTGTTCGAGGCTGACACCTCCTACACCACGTTCGGGTCCATCCCCGGCAGGGGCTTACACTCGTCCACTTTTGAGCTCGACCAGATCCGTTTCCGACACGAAATACCTCCTAACACCTCCTAAACACCCCCCCTAAGCAGCCTCTACATAAACCCCTTGTATCACAGAAAGCTCTTACGTTGAGCTGAAAAGTGAACGAGTGTAAGCCCCCGATCCCCGGCACCTGCTGCATCGCCGCCGCCGACACCTTTTAATTTCAGTGACACCTTTGGTGACACCTTTTCTTTCGTAGGTGCCGACATCACCAACCTGGTGAGGCTGTGCTGGTTGACCCCATCAAACCCACGTTGAAAGCGCCTGTATTAAGCGCGTGACACTGAAATTTGATCCACTGCTTTCAAACTTTGCTTTCAATTTCAGCTTGCGCCGGTACAATGTGGTCTGCAACGGCGAGAAATGCAACCCCGCAGCCGCGGACGGGCAGGAGGGCACCATCAAGATCCCTCTGCTGGAAGAGTTCAGTGACGCTGGCCAGACGGCCCGGGACGAGGTGGCGTGCCTGTGCTGCAGTAAGGCGGTGCCGGTTGACCCCATCCAACCCACGGCGAAAACGCCTGGAACTTAGCGCTTGAAACTATCATACGATGAATCGCCTTCAAACTTTGCTTTTAAATTCAACATTCGCCGCTTCACGGCGGTGGCCGTCTCGGGTTGTTTGGTGATGGGATAACAAACCTATTCTCCGTACTCTGCTTCCCGTCGGTGGCGCCCTCGGGTACCGAGATCGGTAGGGCGACGCATATTGAACCTAAGTATGCAACCCATGTTGACAGCGCCTGGACTGAAGCGCCCGAAACTATAATATGATGAACCGTGCTTGCAAATTCTGCTGCGCCGCTGCAGCAATGCATCTGCGGGTTCGTGATCTAGTTGTCGGGCGGGCAACCGCCTTGATGCGCGCCGGGCGCCGCTGTAGGTGTCAGGTGGGCACCCTGATGCGCGCCGGGCGCCGCCGTAGGTGTCAGGCGGGCACCCTGACGCGCGCCGGGCGCCGCCGTAGGTGTCAGGCGGGCACCCTGACGCGCGCCGGGCGCCGCCGTAGGTGTCAGGCGGGCACACTGACGCGCGCCGGGCGCCGCTGTAGGTGTCAAGCGGGCACCCTCCCTGATGTGTCCGAGTGCTCACCGAAGACGACTCCACCGCTCCTCAATGCTCGTGTCACCTCCAATAACCCCTGCTTTATCCCTGCTTGCCATGCACACTGCCGAGAGCGAAGGCCGGCGGCGCCCACACCACCTGGGCCGCCGCCGACCGCGCGCTGGCCAGCCACTAGCTTCACCTAGTGGCCTTGCACCCCACAAGCATAGTTTGGCGCCCTTCCTGAAATAAACGCTTGCACAGACACGCTTGCATAGGGCGCGTGCGGCATTTACCTCGGCATGCATTCATAAATAAGTGAGTACGATTATGTATATTCTTTAATCGGTATCGTTATGAACCAACGCTAGCTTTATCGTGATGTAATATAAGCTACCCACCAAAAATATACGACAATGCACTCATCAAGCGCGGAACGCGAGCGCAGCGACACTGCGGAGAGCGCATCACACCGTCGCTCTTTGTTGACTCGTCTGTCGACTTGCCCTGCATCGTTCACTTTCACCCGTCCCGAGTGCCTCCTAAACCCCAACGCTGGACCATCAAACCTGGGACATCACACCTGGGACATCACACCTCCACCGGCCCTATCCCACCTCCGCCGCGGGTGACGTGGCGAGCACTGGTACACTATGTGGTGGATGACGTGGCGAGCACCGGTACACTATGTGGTGGACGACGCGGCGAGCACCGGTACACTATGTGGTGGTTGACTTGGTGAGCACCGGGCACAATATACGATGGATGACGCGGCGGCGAGCACCAGCACACTATGTGTCAATTTATGGCCGGACTTGGGGGGTGCGGGACTGTCAGACTTAGTGATGGGCGGTCGGCATTAGCAAGCAGATGTATTAATGAAACTGAAACCAACACTTGAAAGCACCTGCCACATATTTTAGCGTTTGAGGGTTGAAACGAGGTGCGTTCAACACGGACTGTTTTTTTCTCGACTTGCCACAGCACGGCACGGCACCTTCGTGTACTGGTAACGGCGAAAGTTGAATTTGAAAGCGAAATGTGAAAGCACATTCTCGCATTCTGGTTCCAAACGCATAGTTTCAGGCGGTTTCAACTTGGGTTTCATCGGTTCAACCTGCACCGCCTCACCGGTTGGTACAACGCCGAGCACCCATGGGCTTACACTCGTCCACTTTTTGGTTCAACCTGAGACGTCTTCAGTCACTGAACCCACAATTACCCACCGTATCCCAGCGTATCCCACCAAAACGTGCTTACGTTAAGCCGAGAAATGGACGAGTGTAATGTAAGCCCCTGGGAGCACACTGGAGGCGGCGATTGCGCTCCTTGGGCGGCGCTACACGGGGTAGGCCGGTTTCGGTATATCACCGAAGCGAAGAGCCAGACATAGTTGCGGAAAAGCGTCAGCGCGCCGCGCGGGACAGCGGGCGCCACGTTGAGTCCCCATATAGAGTTGCCGGCAAAGCGTCAGCGCGCAGCGCGGGGATCCGTCGAGATCGGCCTATGCTCCGCCCTTGGACTGCGCACTTGAAGGGGCGCGTTTCCTCGCCGCTCCCTCGTGATCGTGATTGAATAAAACGCCGCCGGTGCGCGCACTTCGTTCGTTCACTTCTGCGCACGCTTCGACACTCCCCACCTCCGACCATGATGCTCGCCGCGCCCTCGCGCGTGCTCCAGTTCGTACTCGTCGCTGCCTGCGCGCTCGGCGCCGCCGCGCAAGCGCCGCGCACGGCCGGTAAGCCGCGGCCCGCTACCAACGCCACCTCCGCCGACGCCACCCCAGTCCCCGAGACCGAGGGGAAGCGCTGGGGCAGCTTCTGGCAGTACTACGAAGAGACGGAGAGGGTCTGCGTCGGCGCCGAGTTAGACGCCTCCACCGGCAGGGGCCCCTGTCGCTCTCCCTCACTCTCGCTGTCCTCCTCGCTCGCCCTCTCAAACTCCAGAGTTTTCACCAAGCCTCCCGTCACGTCATCCACTCCCCGTCCCTCAGCCCCTCCCCCGTCCGTGTCCACCCCTTCGATGTGTCGCTCGCGGCGCCCCCCCTGTTCCCTCCCTTCACCTCACCCGCTCCCCGCCCCTCAGCACGCGCGTACCGTCCCCCATCACCCGCGCCACTTGCCTTCCTCTGCGCTCCCTGCTCCGTGGCTAACTCGAGTCTCCGGGAAGGCACTACTTACAACGTGCTTCCTCAATTCCCTCAATAGTATTCTCTCGATCGACTCAGTGTGTTCCTCAGTTCCCAGAACCTGAACTTCCCGAGAAATGAACGCATGCTCGACTGTTCGGTGGCCATTTGGGATGACCGCAAGTGGGTTTGCTCTGTGGTCTCACAGGTGAAAACGGCTCGGGTTGACTTGCGGCGGTCCGGAGGGTAAGGAGGGCCCTGCACACCGGCGTGGTGAGCGACAACGGATGCCTCGGCAAACTCGACAAATGCTGCAAGGGCTGGTATGGCCCAACACGATTTGTGTTTCACAACTTACCTCAAACATGAACTCCAGCATCAACGCAAGCATCGACTCAAGCTTTAACTCCCCTCCATTCCCGGCCTTTTCTCCCCTCTATCCTTTCACTTCCCGCCCTGTCCCGTCCCGCCCAGTCCCGTTCCATCCCGTCCCGTCCCATCCCGTCCCGTCCATCCCCTTGCAGTCCCTCCTCTTCCCTTCCCTTCCCTTCAGTAGTTTCAGGGTCAGGATGGCGTTGATGTGAAAACCGATCCGACTGAGCAGCGTGTGGCCCTGCCGCTTGGACCTGCACGCCCGAGGATGAGGATGTACTGGTGGGGCCTGTCACGGGGCACTCGGCGCCCTCACTGTTTCCTCGCAGTCTACCGTACACACTCGCCGCATCCACCTCTGATGCCCGGCCACTGAGTCCTTTCATGTTTGCTCATTACTCATACCGTTCCTCAGTGTTTGCTCATAGTGTAGCAGTGTAGCCGTACACACTGGTCGCATTCTCCCTTGGCCTCACACTCGCTCGCTAACTGTTTGCTCAACGAGTACGCCGGTACACTGTGAACACACATTCGGATGTGGTGAATGTGTACGAGTAAACCAGTACACTATGCACACAGTCGGATGCGCAGAGAGTTTACGAGTACACCGGTACACTATACACGCACAGTCCGACGCGGTGAGTGTATACGAGTACACTTGTACAATATAACCGCACAGTCCGATGTAGCGAGTGTGTACGGGTACACCGGTACACTCTGAACGTTTTTTTTTCTTTTTTTTTCCCAATGGATCGAAGCTTAAGCAGATACATTCTGAAAGCAGTATCAGTCGAATGCGGTGAGTGTGTACAAATATACCGGTCCAGTATGCACACCATGAACACGCAGTCGGATGCGGTGAGTGTGTACGGGTACACTGTTACACCATGACCACGTAATCATAGAACGCAGAGTTAGATGCGGTCAGTGTATACAAGTACACCAGCGCGCTATGAGTCTATGAGTCTGAAGTCCGGTTTGAGTTCAAAGGGGCCTTCGTGCACCCTAAACCCTAAACCCCGAACCCTAAACCATAAACCTGCAAGGCCCTGCAAAGCGGCGGTCAAATACTCCGAGAAGTATAAGTACTGGTACTCCAAGAAGAAGGAGGAGGTGTTCGAGGCTGACACCACCTACACCACTTTCGGGTCCATCCCCGGCAGGGGCTTACACTCGTCCACTTTTTAGCTCAACCTGATCCGTTTCTGGCACGAAATGCCCCCTAACGCCTCCTAACCACCCCCAAAACACCCCTCCAAACAACCTCTACATACACCCCTTATACCACAGAAAGCGCTTGCGTTGAGCTGAAAAGTGAACGAGTGTAAGCCCCTGATCCCTGGCACCTGCTGCATCGCCGCCGCTGACGACAATGGCAATACCGACATCACTAACTTGGCGAGGCGGTGCAGCTTGACCCTATCAAACCCATGATTAAAGCGCCTGGAACTGTGTGCTTGACACCGAGATAAGAGCAACTGCTTACAAGTTTGCTTTCAATTTCAACTTGCGCCGGTACCACCAGGTCTGCAACGGCGAGTTTTGCAACCCCACAGCCGCGGACGGTGAGGCGGGCTTCATCAAGATCGCTGGCCTGAACGTGAAGAGTGGAGGAGGAGGAGGAGGCCAGAAGCTCCGGAACGAGGTGGCGTGCCTGTGCTGCAGTAAGGCGGTGCGATTGAACCCATCATACCTTGGTTGAAATAGCCTGGAACTAAGCGTGGGAATCTATAATATGATGAATCGCCTTCTAACTTTGCTTTCAATTTCAACATTCGCCGCTTCACTGCGGTGGCTTCCTCAATTTCTTCGCACCCAACGGCGGTGGCTTCACCGAAGCTTTCGGACCCGAGACGCAGTTCAAGGTGCAGTGCACTGACGACGGATGCCAGCCCGGACCTTACGGTAGGGTGGTGCAAGTTGTACCTAAGTATGCAAGCCATGTTGACAGCGCCTAGAACAAAGCTCTTGAAACTCTAATATGATGAACCGCCTTCTGATCTTGCTTTCAAATTTAACTTGCGCCGCTGCAGCAAGGCGTCTGCATTGGGTCGCCGAAAGTTAAGAGGGGGTGCTAGGCGGGCAACCCCCCTTGACGCGCGCCAGGCGCCGCTCTAGGTGATAGGCGGGCACCCCCCTTGACGCGCGCCGGGCGCCGCTGTGGGTGTCAAGCGGGCCACCCCCCTGATGTGTCCGAGTGCTCACCGGAGACGACTCCACCGCTCCTGGCTGCTCGTGTCACCTCCAATAACCCCTGCCTTCACCCTACCTGCAATACACACCGCCGAAAGCGATGCCCGGCGGCGCCCACGCCACCCCGGTTGCCGCCGACGTTTCGTCGTGAACTAACGTTAGCTCTACCCTGATGCAATATGAATTATCAACACAAATATACAGTAAATGCAATCATCAAACGCGGAACGCGAGCGCAGCGTCGCTGCGGCGAGAATATTACACCGTCTCTCCCTGTGGACCTGTCTATGGACTTGCCCGGCATCCTTCTGTTTCATCCGTCCCCGGTGTCTCCTAAACCTCAACGCTGAACCAGTTATGGGACATCACACCTCAATCGGCCCCATCCCACCTCGGCGGGTGACGTGGCGTGCACCGGTCCACTATGCGATTGATGACGCGGCGATCGGCGGATGTCGTGGCGAGCACTTGTATAATGTGGGGCTGATGACGTGGCGAGCACCGGTACAATATGTGGTGGATGACGCGGCGCACACCCGCATCCGCAGCGCGTCAAACCCTGTTTCGATATCATTTGTATATTGCAACGCCTTAATAACCGTATCGATCGGATACAGCGAATCATATTCTCCCCCCACACCCCCCCTGCTATCGTTTCATCTTCAAAAAATATCTGGTGACCACACCACAAGCCCCGTCTCATATCTATAATACCCTCCCCCTTCACACGGTGAGCATGAATGCAATGAACCAACCCCTGAGAACCGCTGACCTATTCCTCCGCCGCGAGAATGGCCTTGAAATCAAACGGGTTGAACTTGTACCCGTCGCCCTTGTAGAACTTGTTCTGGTACTCCACCCAGCGCGAGGGCCGGTTAAAAAAGCAATGCATTGCCTCGTTAAGCGTCTTTGCTGACATCTCTGAGGATGCGACGAGTGTGTACAGGTAATGAATGCACTGCCCAATTCTAACTGTCTGCAGATATCCACTTGGATGCGGTTAGTGAGTGTGTACAGGCATACCAGGGATGCAACACGGGGTGAACGGAATTCAACTTGGATGCGGTGAGTGTGCGTGTACTGGCATACATGCACGTTGAAACGGGCCGAACGGGTTTCAACTTGCACCGCCAGACAGTTACAACTCGGGGTGAACGGGTTTCAAGTTGCACCGCCTCACCCAGTGGAGGCGCAGGGCGTGCAGGAAGGCGGACAGGGACTCCATCAGCATCAGCACCCCCATGGTGGCCGCCGCCCAGATGGCGAATCCCACTACCATAGCGACAGGTGACTGAGTCGCCACCGCCTAGGGCCTAGCAGATATTGCAAGCCATGTTATCCATTGGATTGTGAACCCTATGACGAGGCGAGCAATACCTGCCAGGCCTCTCACGAGTAACATTGCAATATCTGCCAGGCCTCTTGAGTAACATTGCAACATCTGCCAGGATCACGCTTCTCGAGGTACACTGCATCCCATGACGTGACGAGCAATGTGTGCCAGGCCCCGCCACCGCGGCCATGAAAACGCGGTCCCAGAACACGGCGGAGAGCTGCGCGTGCGCCAGCGACAGCGCCCAGAGGCGGAGGTAAGACGCGGTGTTGGACACCGCGCCCAGCACGAACTCGATGGTGTGGATCATCTGGTGCACCAGCACATCGCCGAACTCGAACTCACCGCCGTGCAGCAGAGTCGTTGAGAACAAGCACTCGACAAAATATCAGAGCTGACTCACCCTCAGGGTATACGGACACGCGGAGGCGGAAGAGGAGGAGGAGGAGGAGGAGGAGGAGCAGGAGGAGGAGGATGAGAAGGGGGAGGAGGAGGAAAAGGAGGGGG
>Ga0307489_10002405_pt1 | contig 12527 bp, 24 predicted proteins | sample SB12metaG_FD_202247 | JGI IMG/M metagenome (GOLD analysis project Ga0307489, IMG submission 202247) | Sea-ice brine microbial communities from Beaufort Sea near Barrow, Alaska, United States - SB 1.2 | ecosystem: Environmental > Aquatic > Marine > Coastal | place: USA: Alaska | collected...
GTAAGCGCTTTCTATGGGATAGGGGTTGCATTGAGGGGCTATTCAGGGGGGGTGTAGGGGATGTTAGGGGGTTTTACGGGGTGTCTAGGGTGTATTTTGTGTAAGAAAAGCCTCAGGTTGAGCTTAAAAGTGGACGAGTGTAAGCCCCTGCCGCACGGGCGCGCTGGAGCTATTGAAGGACTCGCAGCTGATCAAGACGGTGCGCGCGGACAGCGACCTGCCGTCCGTTGTGGGCGAGGTGCCCTTCTTCATGTCCATCGGGCAGCCGTACACCGTCAAGGCGCGGTCCACCTCCGACGCCACGTGCCTGCTGCTGTCCAAGCTCGACTTCGAGGCAGGGCCTTACACTCCTCCACTTCTCGGCTCAGCGTAAGTGCTTTCTGTGGGTCAGGAGGAGGGTTTGGGGGCAGCTTCGGGGTTGTCCAGGAGGAGTTTAGGCGTGTTTTGGGGCGTTTAGGGTGTATTTTGTGTCAGAAACGGCTGAGGTTGAGCTGAGAAGTGGGGGAGTGTGCGCCCCGGGTTAGAGTCGCTGAAGCTGCACTACCCGGAGCAGCAGGACATCATCGTCACCAACATACTCACCCAGTTCGATCTCCTCAAGGTAAGGTGGTGCTGGTTGTCCCTATCAAACCCACGTTGATAGCGCCGGGAACTAAGCGCTTGAAACTATAATATGATGATCCGCCTTCAAACTTTGCTTTCAAACTCAACTTGGGCCGCTGCATCAAGGACGGCATTAACGCCGCGCTGTTGCACAAGAAGGCGGGGGCTTCCACTCGTTCCGATTTCAGTTCGAGTTGAGCTCTTCTGTCCGCCCTGTGATCCAACTTGACTCATGAATGTGTCCTGGAGTTGCTCAAGAAGAGCTGTGATGTGAACGAGTGTAAGCCCCTTGAAGAAGGACGACGACGACCCCGAGCGCAGCCAGATGCGCGAACAGATCCAGGCAGGTGCTCACAATCGTCCACTCTTCACCTCAACCTCAGCCGTTCCTGCCACAATTAACACCTCACATGCCCCATATTCCCTCCTGACTTCTCCTGAACACCCCCTGAACAACCCCCAAACAACCCTTGAATGCACCCCCTATCCCACAGAACGCGCTTATGTTGAGCCAAAGAGCGGAGGAGTGTGAGCCGCTGCACCCAGGGCGCGCTGCAGAAGCGGTACGCGGAGTCCTTGTCCAACGCCACTTACGCGGCAGGGGCTTACACTCCTCCACTTTTCAGCTCAACCTGAGCCGTTTCTGACACAAAATACACCCTAAACGCCCCGTAAGAACCCCTGACAACCCCTAGACACCCCCTACATGACCCCTAAGCGCACCCCCTTTGCCACGGAAAGCGCATAAGTTGAGCTGAGAAGTGGAGGAGTGTAAGCCCCTGGTACGCGGCCAGCGAGGGGGATGTGGAGACCGTCAAGTCCATTCTGCAAGGCGGGCTGCCGGCAGGGGCTTACTCTCGTTCCCATTTCAGCTCAACTTGAGCTCTTTTGTCCACCGTATAATCCAGTTTGACTCATGAATGTGTCCTGGAATTGCTCAAGATGAGCTCTAACGTGAACGAGTGTAAGCCCCTGCCTCCCGGTGGACTCGGGTGACTACGACAACCGCACCACACTGCACCTGTCCGCGTCGGAGGGTAACCTGCGGGTGGTGGAGGCAGGGGCTTACACTCGTCCACTTTCCAGCTCAACCTGTGCCGTTTCTGGCGTAACATCTCAACAACCCCCTAATACCCCCTAAGACCCCATGTATACCCCCCAAACAACCCCTGAATGCACCCCTTATCCCACAGAAAGCGCTCAAGTTGAGCTGAAAAGTGGACGAGTGTAAGCCCCTGGGTGGAGGCGCTGTTGGAGGAGGGGGCTGCCGTGAACGCGCGGGACCGGTGGGGCGCCACACCGCTGCAGGACGCCGTCAACGCCAACCACGGCCACGTCATCGAGTTGCTGCAGCGCAATGGCGCCAAGCTTGCATACGAGGACCCCGCCGGGATGCTGTGCGCGGCGGCGGTGGCCGGCAGGGGCTTACACCCGTCCACTTCTCAGCTCAACCTGAGCCGTTTCTGTCACTTAAAATGTACCCTAACCACCCCCTCAAGCACACCCTAAGCCCAAACCCCCTGTCAATATGACCTCGGAAACACACCCTAAGCCACCCCTAAATACGCCTTAAACACCCCCTATTCTACAGAAGGTGCTTATGTTCAGCTGGACAGTGGACGAGTGTAAGCCCCTGGTGGGCGGCGACCTGAAGCGGATGCGGCAGCTCATCGACAACGGCGTGGACCCCAACGGCAGGGGCGCACACTCCTCCACTTTCCGCCTCAACTTATTCGCTTCCTGTGGGACATGGGTTGTGCGTTTAGGGGTTGTTTAGGGGGTGTTTCGGGGGTGTTCAGGGGTTGTTTAGGGGGTGTTCAGGGAGTGTCCAGGTGGTGTTAGGGAGTATATGGGGGTGTTTAGGGTGTGGAAACGGCTCAGGTTGCGCTGAGAAGTGGACGAGTGCAAGCCCCGAGCCAACGGCGGCGACTACGACCAACGCACGCCGTTTCACCTGGCGGCGGCGGCGGGCAAGCTGGAGGTGCTCTACTACCTGCTATCCGTGGGCAGGGGCTTACACTCGTCCACTTTTCAGCTCAACCTGAACCGTTTCTGACACAAACTATACCCTTATCATAATCACCCCCTCATACCTCCTAAACACACCCTAAACAATCCCTAAATGCACCCCCTGTACCACGAAAAGCGCTCACGTTGAGCTGAAAAGTGGACGAGTGTAAGCCTCTATCAGTGGGCGCGAAGGTGAACGTGCGCGACCGGTGGGGGGGCACGCCGCTGGAGAACGCGGTCATCGTGGGGCAGGAGGCAGGGGCTTACACTCGTCCACTTTTCGGCTCAACTTGAGCCATTTCTGACACAAAAGCACACCCTAAACACCCCTAATACCCCCTGCCACCCCCCTAAACACCCCCGAAACAACCCCTCACCGCACCCCCTGTCACACAGAGGGCGCGTACGTTGAGCTGAAACGTGGAGGAGTGTGCGCCCCTGTGAGGAGGTGTGTGCTATGCTGCTCAAGGAGAATGACGCGACGCTGCAGATGGCCTTCATTGCCAACGCGCTCAACGCGGCGGTGGCGGAGGCAGGGGCTTACGCTCGTCCACTTTTCATCCCAACGTAAGCACATTCTGTGGGATGCGTTGGGTGCATGATTTTCCCCCAGTCTATTAGACAGGGGGACATAGGGAGGTGTGACCAAAACGGCTTAGGTTGAGCTGAAAAGTGGGCGAGTGTCAGCCCCTGAGCGGAGGGGGACCTGAACCTGCTGCGGCTGCTGGTGGCCACGGTAGGGCGGTGCAGGTTGCCCCTATCAAACCCACGTTGAAAGCGCCAGGAGTTAAGCGCTTGAAACTAAGACATGATAAACTGCTTTCAATTTTGCTTGAATTTTGCTTTCAAATCCAACTTGCGCCGCTACCACACGGGCGCGCACGTGGACAGCGGCGACTACGACGGCCGCACGGCAGGGGCCTACACTCGTCCACTTCTCAAGAAAACGCCCCACACACCCTAAACATCACCTAACAACCCCCTTCACATGGGCTACACAACTCCTACGCGCACCCCCTAAACCATAAAGAGCGCTCAAGTTGAGCTGAGAAGTGAGCGAGTGTAAGCCCCTGGCGCACGGCGCTGATGCTGGCCACGTGGCGGGGGCAGCTCCTCACCGTTGACTACCTGGCCGGGGCTTACACTCGCTCACTTCTCAGCTCAACCTGAGCCGTTTCCGACACAAAATACGCCCTAAACATCCCCTGATACCCCTTAACACCCCCTGACACCTCCTAAACACCCCCTAAACAACCCATACGTACATTCCTATCCCACATAATGCGCTTAAGTTGAGCCGAAAAGTGGACCAGTGTAAGCCCCTGCTACCCGGTGAACGCCTGCCACACCAACGTGAACCTGGCGGATCGCTGGCAGGGGCTTACACTTGTCCACTTCTCAGCTCATCTTGAGCCGCGTCTATCACAAGAGAACACCCTACACTCCCTAAACACCCCCTAAAACCTCCTTAACACGGGCTACACAACCCCTGCGCGCACCCCCTATCCCATAGAAAGCGCTCAAGTTGAGCTGAAAACGGGACGAGAGTAAGCCCCGGAGCGGTGGCAGAACACCGCGTTCCACGACTCGCTGAAGACCGGGAACCTGGATGACGCCGTCCTCATCAAAGCCGCGGGCGGGCGGATGGTAAGGCGGTGCATGCTCCCCCTTTCAAGCCCACGTTGAAAGCGCCTGGAATTAAGCGCTTAAGGCTATAATATGATGAACCGCTTTCAGATTTTGCTTTCAAATTGAAGTTGCGGCGCTACGGCACGGGCCCGGGCGGCGACCCCGCGCTGCTGGCGGCCATGAACGCGGCGCCGGGCGTGGAGGACGCGCACCGCAAGGCAGGGACTTACACTCGTTCTCAGCTCAACCTGAGCCGTTTCTGACACAAAATACACCCTAAACACCCCCTGATACTCCTTCATACTCCTTAATACCCCCTGACACCTACTCAACACCCCCTCAAACAACCCCTGCATGCACCCCTATTTCACAGAATGCGCTTAGGTTGAGCCGAAAAGTGGACGGGTGAAAGCCCCTGCCGCAAGGTGGCGCACCTGGCCGAGCGGTTCCACGGCCGCGGCTGGCGCCTGCGCGGCAGGGGCTTACACTCCTCCACTTTTCAGCTCAACCTGAGCCGTTTCTGGCACACAATACACCCTAGACACTCTCTCATACCCCCTGACACCCACTCGACACCCCCTAAACAACTCCTGAGTGCACACCCTATCCCACACGAAGCGCTTACGTTGAGCCGAGAAGTGGAGGAGTGCAAGCCCCTGCTGCGCGGCTCCACGCAGACGGTGCGCCGCAACGACCTGGGCGATAACCGCTTCCTCGGCAGGGGGTCACACTCCTTCCGGTTTCAGCTCAACTTGAGCAACTTCAGGACACATTCATGGATTAAGTAGGGTTACACGGTCGACAAAGGAGCTCAAGCTGAGCTGAAATCGGACGGAGTGCAAGCCCTTGTTCCCGGGCAACTTGACCACCAGTCTGATCGCCTACATGCCCAAGCTGAAGCAGCGGTACATTGAGCTGTTCGGCACCGTGGACGGGGTCATGGGGGGCCGCGCGCTGCCCATCACAGCAGGGGTTTACACTCGTGCACCTTTCGGCTCAACTTGAGCGCTTTGTATGGGACAAGGGATGCGCGTAGGGGTTTTGTAGCCGGTGTTAAGGAGGTGTTAGGGTGTGTTTAGGGTGTGTAGGGTGTTTTCTTGTGTCAGACACGGCTCAAGTTGAGCTGGAAAGAGGACGAGTGCAAGCCCGTGCATGACGGACGACCCCGCCACGTCAGCCAAGCCCACGTGCGCGCTGGTGCGGCAGGGCGACCCTGCGGTATTCGATTTCGCCATCATCGGCATGCAGCGCATGCTCGCGCAGCGGTACGCCACGAAGTCGAAGCGGTACGCGGACGACAGCTCGGGCGGCGGCGGCGGGGGGGGCGGGAGCGCGAGCGGCAAGCGCAAGAAGAAGAAGACGAAGAGTCGCGCGACCGACAGCGCCGCCGGTTCCAAGTCGGAGGAGCTCGGCTCCGATGACGAGGAGGACGACGAGGAGGATGCAGGCGCTTATACTCGTCCACTTTTTGGCTTAACGTAAGCACATTTACGTTGCGGCGCGCATGATTTACCTCCAGTCTATTAGATTGGGGATCGTGGGGAGGTGTGACCAAAACGGCTTAGGTTGAGCTGAGAAGTGGACGAGTGTAAGCCCCTGGGAGGAGGATGAGGAGGAGGTGGAGGAGGCGGTGAGCAACAAGCGGGACAGCACCAGGCGGTCGCACACCCGCACCGCCAAGGAGAAGCTCACCCGGGAGGCAGGGGCTTACACTCGTTGCAATCTCAGCTCAACTTGAGCTCTTCTGTCCACCGTATCACCCAACTTAACTCATGAACGTGTCCTGGAGTTGCTGAAGTTGAGCTCTAACGTGAACGAGTTTGAGCCCCTGGCGGGAGGCGTACCTGCGCGAGAAGCGCAAGGTGAGCCACCGGCAGGGGCTAACACTCGTCCACTTTTACGCTGAACGTAAGCGCTTTATGGGTGATAGGGGGTGCATTTAGACGTTGCATGCGGGGTGTTTAGGGTGTATTACAGGGCATTAGGGGGTGTTCATGGTGTATGTTTTGTCAGAAACGGCTCAGGTTGAGCTGAGAAGTGGACGAGTGTGAGCCCCTGGCCACCGGCTGCGCAAGGAGTGGAGCGACGAGGGCGAGAAGGCCAAGGCGTTCAGCCGCATCCTGCTCAAGTTCGGCAGCAAGGACAGCGGCATCGCGCACAGCATCTCCGCCATCTACAGCGTGCACGAGTCCATCATCTTCCAGCCCGTGGAGCTCCAGGCAGGGGCTTACACTCGTCCACGCTTCAACTCAACTTAAGCGCTTTCTATGGGATAGGGGATGCATTCAGAGGTACTTTAGGGGGTGTTCAGGGGTATTGGGGGGTATTGCGGGATGTGTATGGTGTATGTTTTGTAAGAAATGGCTTAGGTTGAGCTGAAAATTGGACGAGTGTAAGCCCCTGGCTGCAGGTGGCCCGCATCGTGCACAAGGTTCGCGGCATCGACGCCACGCCGCACCAGCTCGAGCAGCTCACGCGCATGCACGAGGAGGACGCCTTCTCCGCAGGGGCTTACACTCCTCCACTTTTCAGCTCAACCTGACCCGTTTCTGACACAAACTACACCCTAAACACCCCCTGATAACCCTTATCACCACATAAATACCCCCGAAACAACCCCTGATTTCACCCCCTATCCCACACAAAGCGCTTATGTTGTGCAGAGTGACAAGATATGGAGGTTCGATCTCCAGGATGACCATGAATCTGGGATGGGGGATTCCTGGCAGGGCACGTCGGAATCCCTAGGAATCCGCGTTCAGACAGACTACCTGTCGAATACCACGTTTTTTTTATACTGCCTGTGTTCGCCCAAAAACGACCAACTTCGTCCAAAACGCTCGAAAACGCCCGAAAATGCGCGAAGAATGATCCGAAAACACTGAATCTATTTCGGTGGGCGCCTTCGGCGCCCGAATCCCCACCGCGCGTCTGAACGAGCGACGCACCAGATCCCAAGAAATCCCTAGGAATCCGAGCCGAACAGGAATCCCTCCACTGGAATTCCCCGCCCCAGCCATGAATCCTGTCATCCTGTCGGTTTGAGGATGACCTTAACATCCTAAATATGGCCTTAGAATCCTGAGGATGACCCCCAGAATCCTGTCATCCTGTCATCCTGTCGGTCAACCGGACAGTATGACCAGATCATATCTTGTCACTCTGACGTTGAGCCGAAAAGTGGACGAGTGTAAGTCCCTGCCTCTCGGTGCCGCGGCTGCTGCAGTCACCGCTGTTCCGCTCGCTGCTCATGGATGCCATCGTGCGCCTGGAGACCCAGGCAGGGGCTTACACTCGTCCACTTTTGGGCTCAACGTGAGCCGTTTCTGACACAAAATACACCCTAAGCACTCATCAACACCCCCTGAGACCTCCCAAACACCCTCTAAATCATCCCTAAATACACCCCCTCTCCCACAGAAACTTGCTTACGTTGAGCTGAGAAGTGAACAACGGTAAGCCCCTGGACCCAGGGAACGGACCTGAAGTCGGGCGACACGGCGGCGCTGAACATGTTGCCGACGAACATCGGCACGGCGGACGCCAAGCGCCTCAAGCACCGCCAGAAGAAGGCGGACGCGCGGGAGGCACGGCCTTACACTCCTCCACTTCTTACCTCAACCTGAGCCGTTTCTGAGACAAATGCACGCTAAACACCCGTTAATACCCTCTCATACCCCTTAAACACCCCCTTAAACATACCCTTAAACAACCCCTGAACACTCTCTAAACACCCCTTAAACACCCCCTTACAGACCCCTAGATGCACCTCCTATGCCACAGAAAGCGCTTACGTTGAGTCGCAAAGTTGAGGAGTGTGCGCCCCTTGCGGACGGCGAGCCTGATCGACCCGGGCGACGTGCTGGCGGCGTGCAACACCATCGACTCGTGCTTCAAGCTCTTCGACGAGGACGCCAGCGGCAGGGCCTTACAATCGTCCACTTTCCAGCTCAACCTCAGCCGTTTCTGTCACGAATTACACCCTACACACCCCTAACACCCCCTTACACCCCCTTACGCGGGCTACACAACCCCTGCACGCACCCCCTAACACCCCTACTTCCCCCTGACACCCCTTAAACACCCCCTCATGATCCCCTACGTGCACCCCCTGTCTCACAGAAAGCGCTTACGTTGAGCTGAAAGGTGGGCGAGTGTAAGCCCCTGGGCAGCGGTGAGATCGACGTGGAGGAAATGGAGCAGATGCAGATGCTGATCGGCGACTTCGGCGAGGTGCTCATCAAGGTGGGGCGCTGCACCTTCACGAGCCAAACTACCCAATCTTCATCACTGAACCCTGTGAATCTACCCAATTTCCGCCACTGAACCTTGCAAAAGTACCCAATCTTCACCACATAACCTCACAAGATGTACCAAAGCTTAAACCAACTGACCCCCCCTCGGTTGAAAGCGCCTTGGCTTCGTAAATGGGGGAGGCCCCCTATGGACCATTATTTCCTCACTCTGATAAATGGGGGAGGCCCCCTATGCACCATTCACACAGCGCTTGAAAGCGAAATGTGATGAGCGCTTTCGAACTTTGCTTACAAATTGAAGTTGCGGCGCTACATAAAGGAGCTGTACCGGGTGACCAGCTTGAAGAGCGCGGACGAGGAGGGGCACGTGGAGGGTCTCACCATCGTAGAGTTCACCGGCAGGGTCTTACACTCGTTCACGATATGGCTCCACTTGAACACCTTCAGGCCACATACATGGGTTAAGTTGGGTCATATGGGGAACGACCACAGCTCAAGTTGAGCTGAACGAACAAACACAGCTCAAGTTGAGCTGAAATGGCAACGAGTGTGCGCCCCTGTTGACTGGCACCTTCTGCAGCACCATGGGTATCACGATGTCCGACGAGGAGGAGGAGGAGGAGGACGGGGACAACGAGGCAGGGGCTTACACTCGTTCCCATTTCAGCTAAACTTGAGCTCCTCTGTCCACCGTTTAACCCAAGGCAACTCATGAATGTGTCCTAGAGTTGCTCAAGTTGAGCCAAACGTGAACAAGTGTAAGGCCCTGCAACGCGGCGCTCGACAAGCTGGACAACTTCGATGAGGCACTGGTGTTCGACGGGCACGGCAGCGTGTACGACGGTGCCGGTGACTCGCACCACGGCGCGGGGGAGCGCGAGCACGGGGGCCCGGGCCCGTACTCGCGCGAAGACAGCTGGATGGACCTAGCGGCACGGGCTTACACTCGTTCACTTCTCAGCTCATCTTGAGCGCTTTGCATGGGATAGGGGGTGCGCGTAGGGATTGTTTAGCACGTATTGAGGGCCCGTTAGGGGGTGTTTAGGGTGTGTAGGGTGTTTTCGTGAGTCAGTCACGGCTCAAGTTGAGATGAAAAGTGAACGAGTGTAAGCCCCTGGCTAGCGGGCGGGCTGGACGAGGCGGCCACGCTGACGCCGCACCCGCCAACACAACAGGAGGCGCCGCTCGTCGTCGCGGGCTCGGGCCCTGTCACCGGCAACGGCAACACACAGATGGCGCCGCACTCCACACACGCCAACGGCCACGCCGCCAACGCCAACACCACCAGCGCGGGGGCGCACCCCGGCGTGGTTGGGCGGTGTAGGCTGACCCTATGACACCCAAGTTGAAACTGCCTGGAACTACTCGCTTGAAACTAAGCCATGATGTACCGCTTTCAAACTTTGCTTTCAAATTCAACTTGCACCGCTACAGCGCGGCGCCCGAGCGCGGCGGCGGCGCGGGCGACACCGCCGCCGCCGGGCCCAAGCTGGCCAGCCTCGCGCTCGCCAAGAAGAGCCCCGAGACAACACTCGGCGCCGTCGGCAAGGCGACAGATGGCGGCGGCGGCGGTGGCGGCGGCGGCGGCGCGGACGGCAAGGCGGCCGGTAAAAACAATAACAAGAGCACGGAAATCATTCCCAAGAAGAGATTGGTTGTGCGGATATTGTACTACATGAGGGCGTGCCTGGGGCTGGCGGCAGGGGCTTACACTCGTTAACTTTTCAGCTCAACTTGAGCCGTGTCTGACACACATAAACACCCTACACACCCTAAACACCCTAAACACCCCCTGACACCCCCTTAACACGGGCTACACGACCCCTGCGCGCACCCCCTATCCCATAAAAAGCGCTCAACTTGAGCTCTGCAGTGAGCGAGTGTAAGCCCCTGGGTGGCGGGGGATGGCAAGGCGGAAGAGATCGACGCCGACATCATGCGGCGCATACACGCGGCGTTCGCCCTGGTGCCCGTGGACAGCACCGGCATGGTCTTACACTCGCTCACTTCACAGATCAACTTGAGGACCTTCGGGACACATCGCTCATGTTAGAGCTCAACTGGAGCACCTTCGGGCCACATCCACGTTTACGATGGGTTTTATGGGGGACAAAGCTTAAGTTGCTTAAATTGAGCGGAAAGGGGCAAGGTGAGCTCGAGTTTAGCGGAAACGGGAACGAATGTAAGTCCCTGAGCACGGGGTGCGCGGAGATGAAGCATGCCGCCGCGCTGCTCGGCAGGGGCTTACACTCGTTCACGTTAGAGCTCGACTTGAGCCACTCCAGGACACATTCATGGTTTAAGTTGGGATATACGGTGGACGGAAGAGCTCAAGTTGAGCTGCAATGGGAACGAGTGTATGCCCCTGCTGCTCGGCTCCATCACCGGGGGGCGCGAGATACCCAAGGCAGGCGCTTACACTCCTCCACTTTCAGCTCAACTTGAGGATCTTCTAGACACAAAGCTGACGTTAGAGTTCAACTTGAGCACCATCGGGACGTATCCACGGGTTACGTTGCGTTCTTTGGGGGACAAAGTAAGCATAAGTTGAGAGGAAAGGGGCAAAGTGAGCTCAAATTGAGCGGAAATGGGAACGAGTGTAAGACCCTGAGGCAAGGTGGAGCTAGCGCTGGTGGTGAAGCTGCTGGATTCGGAGCGCAAGGGCACCATCAGCAAGGCCGAGCTCGCCGGCGGGCAGGGGCTTATACGCGTTCACATTAGAGCTCAACTTGCGCCACTCCAGGTTACTTTCATGAGTTACCTCGGGTTATACGGTGGACGGAAGAGCTCAAGTTGAGCTGAAATGGCAACGAGTGTAAGCCCCTGCCGGCGGGCTGATGGTGGTGAAGGAGGACCCGGCGCTGAGCCGCGTGCTGGGTAGGGCGGTGCTGGATGACAGTGTCAAAACCCGTGTTGAAAGCGCGCCTGGCTTCAGAGATTGAAACTATAATGTGATGGTCCACTTTCAATCGTTGCTTTCAAATTCAACTTGCGCCGCTACAGCTGGGGCCCGAGCTGTCGCGCCTGCTGGACTACCGCTCCACGCGCCGCGAGGCTGGGCCTCACACTCGTCCACTTGTCGGCTCAACTTCAGCGCTTTCTGCGGGATAGGGGGTACATTTAGGGGTTGTATAGGGGGTATGTAGGGTGTGTCAGGGGGTATTAGGGGGTGTCTGGGGTGTGTTTTGTGTCAGAAGCGGTTTAGGTTGAGCTGAAAAGTGGACGAGTGTAAGCCCCTGGCGCGAGGGCTCCTCCAAGCTGCCGGAGGGCGCGAGCCCGTTGGTGATCCACCCCAACGCCCCCTGGTTGGGCGGTGCAGGTTGAACCCAGTTGAAGCCCGATTTGAAAGGGACTGATTTCAGTGCTTGAATCTAAAATATGATGAGCTGCTTTCAAGTTTTGCTTTCAATTTCAACTTGCGCCGCTACACCGTGGCTGCGCTACTTCAAGCGGCTGCGCGCCGCCTGCGGCCTCTTCTACCTCTTCGAGGTAAGGCGGTGCAGGTTGACCCTATAAAACCCAAGTTGAAACCGCATGTAATTTAGCGATTGAAACTACATTATGATTAATCGCTTTCAACCATGGCTTTCAAATTTAACTTGCGCCTCTACATCGAGGTGCCGGTGCGCATCACCTTCCGCGTAGCGCACCGCCTGGGTCCCTGGTAAGCCGGTGCAGCTTCACCCCAGCTGAATCTCGAGTTGAAAGCGAGATGGTCTCGTGAATGGTGGAGGCCCCCTATGCACCATTGTTTCCCCACTCTGATAAATGGGGAAGCCCCCCTATGTGCCATTCAGCGCTTGAAACCATACGCGATAAACTGCTTTCAAAGTTTGCTTTCGGTTTCAACTTGCGGCGGTACACACTGGTACCTGTTCTTCGACCACCTATTCGACGCCGTGCTGATCGCCGGCAGGGGCTTACACTCGTTCACTTTTCAGCTCAACTTAAAGCGCTGTGTTTGGGATAGGGGATGCATTCATGGGGTGTTCAGGGGGTGTGTAGGGGGTGTGTAGGGGGTGTAAGGGG
>Ga0307489_10002406_pt1 | contig 12525 bp, 6 predicted proteins | sample SB12metaG_FD_202247 | JGI IMG/M metagenome (GOLD analysis project Ga0307489, IMG submission 202247) | Sea-ice brine microbial communities from Beaufort Sea near Barrow, Alaska, United States - SB 1.2 | ecosystem: Environmental > Aquatic > Marine > Coastal | place: USA: Alaska | collected 2017-05-06
TGACAATCCTGGTGACTTTAGAACGTCAGGATGTGGCTCTTGCCACGTTGTGTATGCTAATGATAGGGAGCCAAGACATTCTGGACCTTATGCCCAGCATGGCAACAGCGGCCAAACCCAAACGATCGACCCTACTATTTCAAAAAAAGAAGATGGTCATCCAATAAAGCATGTCTTTACTCGTGCTATCCCAACATCACAGTGTATGTCTTGTCATATGCATCAACCTAATATGTTTGTTAATACTTTTCTAGGTTACACAATGTGGGATTATGAAGCTGATGCACCTTCCATGTTTCCAAAAGAACAGCGTTATCCTAGTGATGATGAGCAATTTAAAACTATGGCTAGTAATCCAGAAGGAGCTGCAGTTAGAGGGTTATGGTCTGATCAGGACTTTTTAAGGGATGTTTGGAAAAATAACGACAAAATGAAAGACACTCAATTTGCTGATTACCATGGACATGGCTGGAACTTCAGAGCGGTATTTAAAAAGGATAGAAAAGGCAATTTATTGGATAAAACTGGTGAAGTTGTCGCTCCTGATGATCCAAAAAAATTCGATAAAGCGGTTCACATGTCGTCGGTACATTTAGATGTGGGCATGCATTGTGTTGATTGTCATTTTTCACAGGATAACCATGGAAATGGCCATGTGTATGGAGAAGTAGCTGGGGCAGTAGAAATTGATTGCGTTGACTGTCATGGCACTGTTTCTGATTATCCTAATCTGAAAACGTCAGGCCCGGCAGCACCTGCTGGTGGTAGCGACTTGTCATTAATTCGTAATCCGAATGGACAAAAACGTTTTGAGTGGAAAGACGATGGCTTATACCAGCGTAGTTTGCTTTGGCCAGGAAAAGAATGGAAATTGAGTTTATTAAAAGATGTAGTTGACCCTGAACATAAAGAATTCAATGCTAAAGCTTCTCGAGCGAAGACGATGCAAAAAGGTTCAGAAAAGCAAACGTGGGGAGAAAAAACATCAAATGATACTCTCGCACATAGTAATGACGAGATGGAATGTTATACCTGTCACCAATCTTGGACAACAAGCTGTGGCGGTTGTCATTTGCCTATAGAAGCCAATTGGAAAACAGAGAACAAACATTATGACGGGGGAGAATCAAGAAGTTATGCTAGTTATAACCCTCAAGTAGTGAGAGACCAAATATTTATGTTGGGGAGAAGAGGTAAAATAAATGGCGGAAAAATTGCACCATTAAGATCATCTTCTGGTTTAATTCTTTCTTCAACTAATTCAAATCGTGAAAAGATATATGTACAACAACCACCTATATCTTCACCGGGTTATAGTTCTCAGGCAATTAATCCCCATTTTGCACATACTGTTCGTAAAGAAGAAACCCGAATTTGTAGTGATTGTCATTTAGATGAAAGTGGAGATAATAATGCCATTATTACCCAAACGATGGGTTTTGGAACCGATTTTATTGATTTTATCGGTTATCACGCTTATGTGGGTGGTGAAACATCGGTGGAAGCTGTTCAGGTAACTGAATGGGAAGAACCGCAAGCGATGATAGGAAGTTATCTACATAAATATGTTTATCCTGATTATTTTGAAAAGCATATTGAAGAAGATTTGCAATTAGAACATGGCTATTCACATAACTCTGGGCAAATTAATTGTTTGCAGTTAAGAGGAGAGTATTTATTTGCTGCTGCAGGCAGTAAAGGGTTAATTGTTTACGATGTTGCTTCAATTGCTAACAAAGGTGTGAGTCAAAGAATAATAACAGCACCAGCTTCCTCATTAGGACAAGACACTAATATAGCCAGTGAGAATGCTACTTGCCTTTCTTTATTGACTACGCAACCTATAGCACCTGAAAGAAATAAAGGTGATTTGATGCGAATAACTAACCAAGAAAAACCTTTTCATCCCATTTATAACTATGCATTAATTACTGACGCTAAAGAAGGATTGATACTGACTAATATCGATACTTTGACGGACGCTGAGTCGCGTAATAATTTTCTAACTCGTTCATTAACTTGGAATGAAAATAATATTCTAAATGGTGCTAGACATTTAACGGTTGGCGGTAGTTACGTTTATATTATTGCAGACGCGGGTTTAGTTATTTTAGATTTGAATGAACCGCTAAAACCTAAACATATAAAAACAGTTGCCCTAAATAATGGTCACGCTGTTGCTCAGCAATTTAGGTTCTTATTTGTAACCGATGCTGATGGATTAAAAACAATTGACATTACAGAACCAGAAAATGCCTTTGTTGTTGCAAATAATATAGTGCCTATTGCAGATGCTAATAAATTATTTGTTTCACGCACTTTTGCTTATATTGCGGCAGGTAAAGAAGGATTGGTCATAGTCGATATTAATAAACCTAATGAAATGAAAAAATATCAGTCATTTAACGCAGAGGGTAATATAAAAGATGCTCAAGATGTAGTTATTGCCACCACCAATGCCTCCTTATTTGCGTATATTGCTGATGGGGAGAATGGATTGAAAATAGTACAATTAACTTCCCCTGATTCACAACCTCGTTTTTATGGTTTTAGTCCGGATCCAAAACCTGAGTTTATTGCAAAATATCCTACCTCATCCGCTGCATTATCTTTATCTAGAGGATTAGAACGAGATAGAGCTGTAGATGAGACCGGTGGTCAAGTAGCGGTATTTAGTCGTTTAGGTTCAGGACCATTAACAGAAGAAGATATGAAAGGTCTCTATTTAGACAAAAGCGGTAAACCTTGGTTTGTAACAGACTATATAGAGTCAGTAGTTAAAGGAAAAAGCTATGGGGTTTCGACGCCAATGCTGGTTTTGCCTACTAAAGTAAATAAAGCTAACGCCGATCATACATCGGAAAAAATAAACGCTAAGACTTCAATCAATGAGTAATAAGCTGATGAAAAAATTAACATTAATAATATTATTTAATTTCGTTATTCATTTTTTTGTTAATGCAGAAGCGCTACCACAAAATGATGAAAATATTCATTTAGGGGTGGCGAGTTGTGCATCAAGTACTTGCCATGGATCTATTGTTCCTCGCTCTAGCAGCAGAGTGCTACAAAATGAATATATAACATGGAGTAGAAAAGATGCTCATGCTCAAGCTTATAAAACATTATTAACCGAAGAATCAAAAAAAATAGCGAACAAATTAGGCTTGAAAAGTGCCGAAACGGCAAAGGTTTGTCTTGATTGCCACAGTGACAATGTGGCTAGTAATATGAGGGGCGAAAGATTTCAAATAGATGATGGTATTGGTTGTGAAAGTTGTCACGGTGGGGCAGAGCATTATATAAAAAGCCATACCAATAGAAAAGTAGAACGACTTGTTAATATAAACAAGGGGTTGTACCCTTCAGATAACCCAGTAAAAAGAAGTCGCCTATGTTTATCATGCCATTTAGGTAATAAAGACAAATTTGCGTCGCACGATATTATGGGAGCAGGTCACCCTAGATTGGCATTTGAATTAGATACATTTGGGCTCTTACAACCTTTACATTTTAAAGTGGATGATGACTATAAAAAATATAAATGGTCCGGAGACAGCTATATTACGTGGGTTTATGGACAATTAGGCGCTAGTTTAGAGACAATAAAACTCATTAAAAACAAGATCGTTGAACAAAATACATTATTCCCTGAAATCGCTTTGTTTGACTGCCATTCCTGCCACCATGAAATGTCAGATTTAAAATGGACTAAAGAGAAAGGCCAAGGATTTAAACCTGGGACTATTAGGTTAAATGATGGCAACTTTAAAATGCTATTAGCTATTGCTGCTACAACGAGTTTCAATGATAAGTTTCATCAAAACATCAAAGCAATAGTTGATTCATTAAATGATAAAAATCAACTAGTTAAAGTGTTGGATGTTTTTTCAGAAGACATTAATACTTTACAGGCATATATTGAAGAGCAGTCTGTAGCCCAAAGAAAAAAAACGACCCAACAGGTCTTGCATCAAATATTAAAGATGGGTAAAAAAGGAGAGTTTTCAGACTATATATCTGCCGAACAAACAGTCATGGCGATTGATTTATTGATTAATGCCCTTGATAAAAGAGCAACATTTGATACAGAAATAAATAAATTATTTAGTCTTGTTGATAATGAGAATAGCTTTCATGCTCAAGACTTTATTTTAGCTTTAAATGATATAAGTAAACGTTTTTAGTTACCGAATTAAAATGCGATTTATAGCCATGACCCTGATAGAACAGATGAAGTTCTTGCTCGCTGGCAAAATAAAATTGATGAGTTGAAATTAGATTTCAATGTGTTCATTAGCATTCAAAATCAAGAGATTACACTTTGAAATATTTCAAATATTAATCAAGGTTGGTTATAAGTTCACATCAGGAGTCTTTATTGATTGTGTTTATATCTGTGATAAATGAAGATGCTTGATGGAGTGCCGTTGGCCAAACATTTGAAAAGTGTTCCAGAGTTCGCTGGTGGTCATCATGAAAAAATGGCTGGCTCCGGTTACCCAAAAAAGTTAACCAGAGAGCAAATGTCTATTCCAGCCAGAATTATGGCCATTGACGATATTTTTGTTAAAGAAAAGGTCTACGAAGATTATGCCAATGAATTTTTTAAAACCTGAGCCGCTAGATTACATAGCCTTTGATAAAACTCTGGGGTTTATAAGGAGCTAAAAATACACTATTTGCTTTTATGATGGATAATACACGGTTTTAACGACTATATATGGGTGCTAGATGCAGACGCAAGAAGAAATCGCTAATCTTCATGGTGAAGTTCGAGAATTAAAAAAAATAATAGCCGCCTTGAGGGAAACCTTAGAAAGTGAAACTCACAAGACGTCTCAGACTATTCAATTGGTTAAATCCGACAACCAAGGTGAAATGTCGACACTAAAACGTATGGTTGGAGCCATGCGCGACCAACTTGATGAGGTTAACGCTATCCAAAGAGCAAAAATACAAGTTGCTATCGTTGAAGCAAGTGAAGAGACTAGACAGCTCAAGGAAACGACCTCTATTTTGAGGAAAGAAATGGAAGCGATGGAATTTAAGGCCAAAAGCGATAAGCAAATAGCGCACTCCGCACATGAAGCTGAATTGTTACAGCTTAGAGATACCATTTCTGCCATGCGGGATCAGATGGTTCGGATAAAATAGAGGGCTCATTTATGACAGCTAAAGAAATGACAGTGGAAATTTTGACACCAACATCTGAAAACTCAAAAATTCAACACCTAGAAATGTTGATGAAAGTGTCTCAACAAGTAGCGGCCCATGGCACGTTGGATGCTGTATTGCATGAAATCACCAAGGCTGCGACAGAACAAACCACTTCAGAGCGCGGTAGTCTATTCTTGTATGATGCACAAACTAAAGAATTATATTCAAGGGTTGCTTTGGGAGAGCAATATCGTGAAATTCGTGTAATGGCCGATGAAGGTATTGCAGGTTATGTATTTAATTCAGGTGAAGGCACCATTATAAATAATGCCTATGAAGATCCGCGTTTCAACAAAACGGTAGATCAAGAGACAGGTTTCAAAACGGACAAGATATTATGCGTGCCTATTCGCACACCCAGAGGTGAAATAATCGGTGTAGTTCAAACATTGAATAAACAAGTTGGGGAATTTGATGAGATAGATCTGCATATCTTAGAATCTTTGACCGCCCAATGTGCGGTGACTTTGCAAGCGACCCAAAATATAGAGCTAATGCAACTTACGCGGGCCAAAGAGATGGAATTTATGGATGTGGTTTCGGATATTACCTCTGAAATTGATCTTGGCAGTGTTTTACAAAAAGTAATGCTCGAATCGACCCGCATGTTAGATGCAGACCGGGCCACACTATTCTTGAATGATTCCAAATCGAACGAGTTATTTTCAAAAGTTGCAATGGGAGATTCGTTAGGGGAAATCCGATTACCCAATCATGCCGGCATTGCAGGGGCAGTTTTTACCAGCAAAAAAACCGTCAATATTCCTTATGCCTATGCAGATATGCGTTTCAATCCGGCCTTCGACAAACAAACAGGATATTTTACTCGCTCCATCTTATGTGTGCCTGTCGTGAATAAAAGGGGCGAAACAATTGGGGTGACGCAAGTATTGAACAAGCGCAATGGCACCTTTAATCATGAAGATGAATCTCGTTTAAAGGCATTCACTGCACAAGTTGCCATAGCCTTAGAAAATGCGAAACTGTTTGATGATGTGCAACGGATAAAAAATTACAACGAAAGTATGCTACAAAGTATGTCTAATGGGGTGATTACCATGGATGATACTGGCGGGATTGTTACTTGCAACGATGCCATTCTAAAAATCACTGATTCGGTTGAAGAAGAGGTGATTGGTAAATTAGCCGAAGATTATTTTGGCATCGAGAATCAATGGATCATGGATCGGCTTACCAAGGTTCGCGAGACTGGCACCAGTGATATGTCTGTGGATACTAAGCTTATCTTTAACGGTAAAGACGTCTCAGCCAATGTAACCATTTTACCTCTACTAAGCAATGAAGAGCATAAAAAGTTGGGTTCGATGATCATGATTGAAGATATCAGCTCTGAGAAGCGTATGAAATCGACTATGTCGCGCTATATGGACCCAGGAGTGGCAGATCAATTGTTAGCTGGTGATGCCGATGTATTAGGCGGACTAGCGCTTGAAAGTACGGTCTTGTTTTCTGATATTCGCGGATTCACCACTTTAACTGAACAACTAGGTGCCCAAGGGACCGTCAGCCTGTTAAACGAATATTTCACCATTATGGTAGATTGTATTTCACGTGAAGGTGGCATGTTAGATAAATTCATTGGCGATGCCCTCATGGCGGGATTTGGCGTACCTATAGCTCATGACGATGATGAAGATCGTGCCATGAGAGCTGCGATTTCAATGATTACCGAGTTACGCGATTGGAATGAGGGTCGAACAAAAGCAGGCTTAGTGGCTGTCGATATGGGAATCGGCATCAATACTGATCTAGTGGTTACTGGTAATATTGGCTCTCCCAAACGTATGGATTATACCATGATTGGAGATGGCGTGAATTTAGCTGCACGGCTTGAATCCGCGTGTAAACAATATACCGCTAAGATTCTGATCAGTGAAAACACTAAAGTGAAACTTCATGGTACTTATCGAATGCGCGCAGTAGACACTGTGATTGTTAAAGGTAAGACAAAACCCGTTGCTATATATGAAGTACTCGATGGTTATAGCGCTGAAGAATTCCCTGAAGTTATGGATGTAGTTGGTTATTTCACCGCCGGTATTGAGCATTATCGTAACATGGATTGGAATAAGGCAATCTCTTCTTTTAAGAAAGCCTTGAGGGCTAATCCAAAAGATCAGCTTACCCACAGCTATATTGAACGCTGTGTATATTTCATAGAAAATCCTCCTGGTGATACTTGGAATGGCGTTTGGGTGCTGACATCTAAATAATATTGGCAAAGAGAAAAATAAATACCGTCGAAGGTCTTATGCCTTGGGATGTGAATGTTATGACAGAGCTTCATACCCGACGTTGAGCAGACAGGTATTTAGTTGAATGTAGAAAAATTATGTTCAGCTGACACAATAGATTTAAGGATTTATGGTCGAAGTATTCGAGCAAAGCGGGTCAAAAGCCTTAATTTTTGGACGATCTCTTCCTATTAAAGCTAGGGTGGGCTTCATTCCTTAAAGTTTTTCACCTGCTGAGCTCAGAAGATGTGTAAAGAAGTTCACATCTTAAACAATTTAGTAATATATTAATTCTCGAAGTCAGATCACTAGTCGATTTGATTAAGAAAACACAAGGGTTGCCCAAACGTAACCTAACCTAAGCTAAACTAAACTAACAATAATAAAGGCGCTTATGTCAATTCAAGATCTTTTTTCACAGGGGCTACTGCAAGTTGCAGAGCAACCTAAAAATAACCAGTTAGACCTATCGAATATTGGTGACGTAAAAGTACTATTTTTCCCGATAGATCATGACTATCCAGGCGGATCAGCTGCCATGCATAATGCAGTGTTTGACCGTTATCAACTACCTTACAGAAGTTGTTTTGTTGTCGGTGATCCTGAAAACGTCGGTGCTATTTTCGCGGCCTTGAAAGCTGATGATAATTATATGGGTGGAGGTGCTGGTTCTGGATTTAAAGATAAGGTTGCTCCCCATTTAGATGGATTGGATCAATCTGCTGAAGCTATTGGTAGTGTTAATGTCATAGCAAGGGAAAATGGTAAGTTGATTGGTTACAACACTGATGGTGTTGGCTTCGTCAATGGATTATTAGGTGAGTATGCAGATTGTATTCGTGGAAAGAAAATTGTAATTTTAGGTGCAGGTGGCACCGCTTTGCCGATTGCCTATGAAATGGCTCAAAATTCGCCCTCCGAAATTGTTATCTGTAATCGCACGGTCAGTAAAGCTGAGCACATTGCCGGATTAATTAGTCCATTTTGTTCGGCCCGAGGTGTCGGTGAAGATTGTATTGATGAGGAACTCGCAAACGCAGGCGTTGTAGTGAACACTTCCAACAAAGGTGCTCAACCTAATGAAGCCTACTCAGCTTTTGCTGCAATGACGGGTGATCCGGCAAGTGATATGGAGCAATCAAAAGCCAATCTTGCTCGACTTCCCGTTGATGCTATTGTGGCTGATATCCTTCTTGAACCAGAGACCACTACGTTAAATATGGCTCAGGCTCATGGAAATCGTACTCATAGTGGGCAACACATGAATTTGCATCAGGCGGTTCCCGCATTCAAGATGATAACTAAGCTTGATAAACCTGATGATGAATTAAAAGAAACCATGAGTTCGGCGCTGTAATTTATGGACTTACCACGAGACGAAATGGCCTTTCGTAAGACTTACGAAAGCCTGTTAGTTGAACAACAACTGACGACTATCTTTCGGCCAGGTAATCGTTTGTATCCGAATTATCGTGGATATAAATATCAAGAAGTCGTCATGGCGCGTATCATTGAAATGGCTGGGTGTGATAAAAGTGAAATTGCTCCTGTATTTTCAGACATCAAAATTCCGGTGAAAATAAATGATATACGAACCTTTTATATATCTGATCTGACAGAGGCAGATTTTCATGGTAGCTCGCCAGACGTTCAGAACCTTGAACAATTGCTCGTACACCTTGAAGAAATTTATGATCGTCCAATTGAATCATATGATAATACAGTAACCCGCATTCAAATTCAGTACCTAGTTGAAAGTGCTGAATTAGCGCAAGATCCCACCTGCTTTATAGACTAATTTTAGGTGTAAAAAATCTTCGCTTTAATATTGATAGCGGTTCTTCTTTGCGCATGTGAGCCTGTCTATAGAACGACAGGTATGCGGTTATCAGGCGAAATTGAAACGTGTCAGCAATAGATAACTGGGAATGTAGTCATGAGTATATGGAAGTGCAACTAGAAACCAGCCTTGGTATGGCGTCCCATTTTCAATAATGGTCGTGGTCGCGACAAGTGGAAAAAAACTATTCGTGACATAAATCTATAGTGCAGTGGTAGATTTTCCTGATGGTAAATATTGGAATTGTGTTACTGCCAAAATCCGAGTGGACTGATCAGAATAGGAGAAAAGTTGTATTCAAGGTCTGCCCATCTCATCACGAATGAAGCAGACTTTGAAGAAGCTGTCCAAGCGCTGCCGATAAGTATGATTACTGGCGGGCGATTAAAGATGGTACAGAAAAACGTCCTCCTTTTGTGCTTATTCAACTCACGGATCCAATCTAAAAGCATCATTCGATTTTCCTTTGCCTAAAAAACAAACACCTCACTAGGTGTCATTTTATGTTTGCAGCAAACAGTCGGCAACACGTGAAAATAACGCTAACAAACGAAATAAGGCTACACAAGCATTGCCGATAGGGCAGGGTAAAATACGCGCACAAAAGCACCAGTCGATGACCTGGGCACAAAGACTTAAACGGGTTTTGGAATAGCAATTGAAACCCGTGAGCAATGCGGTGGTGCGGACAAAATGATAGTGAGCACAGCAGACCCTATGGGTGATCTAAAAGATACTCAGTCACCTGAATACAAAAAATACGCAGTCGTTGCATTATTACTCCCACAAAGTAGATCGCCGTCTCAGATAAGTCTGTTTGAATAAAAGCAGTTCATTATCATGAACACTATTCAGAGCGGGTTTGCACAACAGCAGAAAACATTTTTTTGAATGCTAAATTATGTGAAAACCGTTCAGTAATAGACTGAAAACTCGGACTTTTACTCCCTTAAGAATATAAAATAGATGTCAAGATGGCAATTATAAGGCATGATGTAATTTTATTTTATGAAAAATGACGTTTTGTTTTACCTTTACGAGGTTGGAGCAGCTGTGGTTTTTTTTAATAATACACTTTAGGAATGTATCATTTTGATAGTAAACTATTTTAAAAAAAACAGACATGCAATTTTTGCTGGGTTACTCGTGAGTGCGTTTGTCATATTTTTGCAGTTTTCGTCGAATTCAAGCATCCAACTATTATTGGCACGTTTGGATGGCATTATTTACGACCTACGGCTTACGGCAACCTTGGATGACCGCCAAATAACGGATCAAACCATTCTCATTATTGATATTGATGAGAAAAGCCTCGCCGCAGAGGGACGTTGGCCTTGGTCAAGACAAAAAGTCGCTACCATGGTAAATAATTTAGCAGATGCGGGGGTTGCCGTTGTAGCATTTGATATTTTATTTTCTGAGCCAGAACGAAATCCAGCGGATTCTGTTACTCAACACTTGGAAGCAAATAACATCGTTGTGCCCCCCTCACTATTAGAAGCTAGGACGGCATTAGACGCAGATGCAATCTTTGCTGCAAGTCTTGATTCGACAGATGTAGTGCTAGGGATTCTGTTTCAAGCAGACGCGAGCATAACACAAGGTGAATTACCCTTTAGTGTCGTTAAAAGTGAGGGTATATCTGATTTATCAAAAATGACCCGCATAAGTTTTAATAATTACGAAAGTAATATCAAAGTACTGCAAACACAAACACCTGGAAGTGGTTTTATTAATGCCAGTTACGACGATGACGGCATTATTCGACGAGCAGCTCTAGTAGCAGAATACAACGGGAAGTTTTATCCTTCTCTAGCGCTGGAAACTGCGAGGTTAATGACATTAACTGACTCGATTGAGATGGAAATTGCCCATGTAGGAAATGGTATCCAACAAATTACCGGAGTGAAGTGGGGTAGAGAACTAATCGAAACTGACTCGGTAGGAAGAGTACTCATTCCCTATAGGGGAAAGCGTAAAAGTTTTCCCTATATTTCGGCAACCGATGTAGTCAATGGCAATTTCGACCCAGATATGTTTGAAGGTGCCGTGGTGTTCGTTGGTACCAGCGCGGTGGGATTGGCTGATCTTCGAACGACGCCTGTTGGTCTAACTTATCCTGGTGTAGAAATACACGCCAACGTATTGGAGGGGTTATTGGCACCTGAAATATTGCCAGTTCAACCCGGTTGGTGGGAAGCGGCTGTAGGTGGCACACTCATGATCTTGGCTATTTTTTGCGTATTTTTATTTCCTACTATTGGTCCTTTATCGTTATCTATTACTGTCATCGTATTGTTGGTTTTAACCAGTTGGTTTAATTATTGGCTTTGGCTGTATCAAGGTATTAGCTTGCTGCTAACCACTAATTTGCTGCTCATTTTTTTGGTTGGAATGTATAATTTGAGTTTAGGATTTTTCAAATCCAACAGCCAAAAGAAAATGATAAAAGGCATTTTCGACCAATACGTGCCTCCAGCGCATATTGACAAAATGTTAGCCGATCCAGACTCTGTCAATCTTGATGGCGAGCGTAAAGTCATGACGGTGTTATTTTCAGATATCCGCAGTTTCACCAATATATCTGAATCATTAAGCGCTTCAGCATTGAAAAACCTGCTAAATAAGTATTTTAACCCTATCACAAAGAGCATCTTTGACCACAAAGGCACCATTGACAAGTATGTGGGCGATATGGTGATGGCTTTTTGGGGAGCACCTTTGGATGATCCACAACATGCTGAGAATGCCTTAAACGCAGCACTTGATATGCAAGTTATCACTGAAAGGCTTAGGGGAGAATTTAAAATTTTAGGTCTTCCTGAGATCCATGTGGGCATAGGCCTCAATACCGGGAGTATGAGTGTGGGTGATATGGGTTCCGAATATCGTCGTTCATATACTGTGCTGGGGGATGCGGTTAATCTAGGCGCAAGATTAGAAAGCTTGACCAAATTTTATGGGGTCGAATGTTTAGTCAGCGAATATACTAAAGAGCATTGCCCATCACATGTTTTTAGGTTTATCGATCGGGTGAAAGTAAAAGGCAAAAGTGAAGCCGTTACTATATACGAACCCCTAAGTAAGCAGCAACTAGCCGCTCCAACATTAGAGAGCGAAAGTCAGTTATATGAGCAAGCTTACGAATATTATTTAGATCAGGATTGGTCAGCAGCAGAGCAAGCGTTTACAAAATTAATAAATGAATTT
>Ga0307489_10002407_pt1 | contig 12524 bp, 12 predicted proteins | sample SB12metaG_FD_202247 | JGI IMG/M metagenome (GOLD analysis project Ga0307489, IMG submission 202247) | Sea-ice brine microbial communities from Beaufort Sea near Barrow, Alaska, United States - SB 1.2 | ecosystem: Environmental > Aquatic > Marine > Coastal | place: USA: Alaska | collected...
GCCTCGGTGTCCATCACGTACGAGACTGACTACTTCAGGGTGGTCGCCGCCGGCAACTTCAGCAACGTGTGCACCGACGACGGGATGTTCATGTCGGGAACCCTGGCGTTCACCGCAGAGACGTCGGTGCCGCTGCCGGATATCGAAATCACGGCGACCAAGCACTGCCAGCCGTGGATCAAGGAGGTGCTGACGATTCGCGCCGATATCGACAGCGCGGCGTGGATGGACGCCAACAGCAAGGCCGCCGCCGCCGCCGCGCTAGGAAATCACCAACGGAGCGGCAAGAAGCAGCCATATTTCTCCAACGAGAAGACGCCCGGGAAGTCGCCGCTGGCCGCGCTCGGCATGAACACCAGCCTGAGCTTCGACGTCGACAACCTAGTCATCTCCCTGACGGGCTCCTACCTGGACGCGGCCTCGAATGGCATGGGAGAGCTTTCGTGGGTCTTCATGGTGGACGGCACCGTGACGTTGAAGGACACCTCCGGCTCCCCCGTCCCCACCGGCGTCCTGTCCGTGGACGTCACCATGCGGTGGGCGTTCGCCCCGCGCGGCGAAGTAATGCAGAGCAAGCTTAAGAAGCGGCAAGTGGAGCTCAGCGACACCTGTGCGGCGTTCGCGGGCGCCAGTTGCAACGGTGACAAGGTTTGCGGTGCCGGCCTGGCGTGCGTGGCGGGCGCGTGCGTGGACGTCGGCGCCATCGCGGACTCCGACGAGCGCGCCGCCGCTAACGCATCCGCCGTCGCGGTGCAGTCATACGGCTTCGGACTCGCGTGCGCCGTCGCCGGCGACGCCACGGGCGAGTCCCGCCCATACGTAAAGCTCGACGGCAGGATGTCGATCGCCAACGACGAATGGCTGAACGTCACAGGCAGCTTCCACGCCGTCATCCCGTGCGGCGAGAATGATACCGCGTCCGCGGCGGTGCGCCTCAAGCTCGACAAAAACGGGGTCAAGATCGATGCCGCCGTCGGGATGGTGCTGTACTGCTCAGTCGCCGCCGCAGGCGTCAATAAGTTCAAGGTGTACGGCTCGCTGGACAACATCGAGATCGGGTCCTTCTCCATGGGGGGCGTGTACGTGGACATCACCGCGTACCACAAGTCAGCTGAGGTGTCAAACGCTGGGCAGTACTGGGTGGGCAGCATCCGCGGCAACATCAGCGTCACCGAGGGGCTTGACGTGGCGGTGTCCGCGTCGTTCAGCACCAAGCCGGGCGCGGACGGGCTGGCGGGTGGCGATTCAAGCGTGGTACACTAAAACCCTCAGCAAGGGCACGGAGCTGGCGCTGTTCGGAGTGGGGAGGCTGACGATTCCATGCAGGAACCTCGGGGACTTTTACGTTGGCGGCACCGCCACCGTGACGGGGCTGAAGTTGGGCGGGAATCAGCTCACCATCAACGGCACCGCTAATTTATCGAGCGACTGCGGAAGCCTGTTCATGCTCACGGTGGTGATATCCGTGCACGCCCTGGACCACCGCGGCATCGAGGTGTTGCCCGACGTGTGGGTCAGTGTCCCCGCGCTGGACCTGCGCGTGCAAAGCTTGGCGCCCGGCGAGCTCGACATCGGGCTCGTGCTGGCGCTGGGAGACACTGGCGAGCTTTTCGCCAACTTCTCACTCCCGTCGGGCGCGGTGACCGTGGGCGTGAACTTCCGCGACGACACCATCTGTACCTTCATGGCGGACCTCGTCCGCGCCGTCCCCGGCGCCGCCAGCGAACCGTGCGACGACATGCGCAGCGGGGAGCTCGGCTTCGCGGCCAAGGCGTTGGACTCTATCCCGGTGCGCTTCCTCACCGTCCGGTTCTCGTACGACGTCGGCATGCACCTCATCGTGTGGCTTGACGGGATGATGGTCGGCACCCTGAAGCTCTCGATCAGATTGATCATCTCCAGGGTTGGCGCCGCGAAGAGGTTCTTCTGGCTGCTCAAGTTCGACGTCCCTGACGTCATCAAGCTGCCCGAGATCTTCGGCGACGCGCGGACAGAGATGGAGGACGTCATCAACACCGGGCTTAGCATGATGGACACGGTGAAGAGCATTGGGTTCTTGTACACCTCGGACAGATTTGTGACCTTTCCCCAGGCAGCGGCGGAGCTGATGCCGCCCGGGCTGGAGGACATGTCCGCGGGGCTCACCCTGGCAGGGGGGTGGAACAAGCACTCGACCGACCAGGGATGGACGAAAATCCGGAATTTGTCCTTTTGCGAGGGCGAGAGTGAATGCCCCTACGGGTATATGGTGGTCGGTCGGCCACCACGAGCCGAGTCGGTGTGTCATGTCACTATGAGCACGGGCATTCATCCTGACTGAAGGTAAGTCATGCGGGCACGTGCAATCTTGGTTGGAGTGCTTGTCCTCAATGGCCCTCCTGCCTGGCGCTGACGCTCAACATGGTAGCGGGCGGCGACGAGACTTGCACCTCAATGACCAAAATCAGCGACTCGCAGACCAAGGTCGCGGCCGGCGGCGGGGAGCTCAAGGCCAAGATGCGGAAGGACTTCAACAAGAAGAAGATGGAGGACTTTGTGATCCAGCTCCCGTTCAGCATCACCGAATTCTGCGTCAGCCACTCGTTCCTCATGTGGAACCCCATGACGCAAGCCGTGGGCATCGACATCTTCCCCCCGGACCACCGGTACCTCGCGTTCAAGCCAAGCGTGTGCATCACCTTTTCGCCGCCGAGCGTGAGTGTGCGCATCAAGGTGACGGAGGAGCTCGACATGTACGAGGGCGGCTTCATCGCGCGCATGCACGGCTTGAGCACCAAGAAAACCGTGCTGCGCGAGTCCGAGTTTAAGCTGGCCATCACCACGGTCGGGATCGAAATCTCGGCCATCAGCTCTGCCGCGCTGCGCATCGAGGACACCTGGCTGATCAACCCCTGGGGCTTGCTGCCCAAGGTGGCGGTGCTGTTCCCGAACACGTAAGAACCCCATCCACTTGAACTGGCAGATAAATTCCAACTTTTCCGATTCCAAGGCTAGATGGAGTAAACGTCTACGCGTCTTAGTAGGTCCTGAGTAACCACATCGTTTGTCTGTAAACCGGCACATCATATGAACGCGAACCTCACCTTGCATCAACGCGAGACTAATGTGTGTTTAACTTGCACCTACACACACAGAATGGGCGCGGGGGTCGCGTTCACGTACGCCGCGGGGATCCCTGTGCCCACGCTCCTGGAGTTCGAAGCCGGGTTCGCGGGGTGCTCGTACGGCTTCGCGTCGCTCGGGGACAAGTTCAACGAGGTCTTCAACGCGTGGTTCGAGGGCGCGGTGGAGGACACGCTGGGCGGGGGTGCCGCTGCCGCCGCCGCCGCGGGTGCGCTTGGAGGCGTCCACTGGAAGGGCGGCACGAAGCTGCCCGGGCAGAATGCGGCGATGCTGTCCAAGCTGCACGAGCTGCGCGCGCACCCCGGCGGCGGCGGCGCGGACGGCCGCGGCTTCTACATCGACTACCGCGTCGGCAAGGTGCTGGGGCGCACGCCCACCCTGGAGGAGATTGTCGCAGTGGCGCGGCGCCTGAGTGACGAGAAGGCGGCGCTAGGCGACGCTGCGGTGGCGGAGCAGGAGGAGGAGGCGACGCGGCTGCAGCAGCAACTGCAGCTGCGCGGCCCCGCGCCGGCGGCGGCGGCGCCGGCGGCGGCGCTGGGCCGGGACGAGTTTGCTGGGCCGAGGTGCTCCAACGACGATCCGTACGGCACCTCGCCACTGACTTTTCAGATCGCGTTGTCGGCAGACTTTTTGGACCCGAGCAAGATTGCGTTCACACTGACGGCGGAGCATTTTGAGATGGGGCGCATGCTGCTCATCCTGATCCCGCCCGCCGACATGTTCGATGACCTCCTGCAAATCGCCAAGGTGTTCGCGCCGTTTCTGGACAACACGGTGTCGTGGGACCTCCTCTACATCGCCTTCAACCCGATGCCGTTCCCGGTGGTGCTGTACTCGGGCACCACCATTCCCGCCGGGTTCACGATGCGGATTGAGAACTTCAACTTCATGGCATGGAATCAGATATCCCACTGGCCCTAGTTTAGCTCAACATTCTGTTTTGTGACATTCGGTAATATTCTTACCACGTGCTCAAGAGCAGCGGTATCGGTATCAGAATCTGCCCTCCACGGAATACAATATTATATCAACGATCAGAACAGTCACTACTCGGGTAGCCGTTTGCACAATAGGGTATGGGCCTAACACGCTTCAACTTCGCTGGGCAACTACTGACATAGTGAGTGTTTATTTGACTGACTCTAATTGATGAACTTCCTCAAGGCGCGGCTGGTGTACTTCAAGTTGGACCCCTCCATCGGCGAGGTGGCGTTGCAGGTCGGGCTTGCCTGCCGCCTGTTGAGAATTTGACCTCCGCGGTACATACTCGTAGCTCAGCACACATCAACATTAGTGACTTCTCGAGGAGCCTTTATGAGGGACAGCTCGATAAAACCCTCGTTTATCGAGTTGAATGGCATCATATGACGTCGCGAGCAATATCTGCTCGGCCTTGGCTGGAGGTGTACATTGACCCCTTCACGCTCAGTCTCGGAGGCGTGGACATCCTGGAGGTGCGGGGCGTCACCTCCGAGGACAAGACCTCGGCGCGCGTGCTGCTGGCGCAGAAAGACGCGGAGAAGGCGCGGCGCGAGGCGGCGTCGAAAGTGGCGATGGAGGTAGGGCCTGACAGATATTGCTCGCCCTGTCATACTGCGCAGTTATGGTGGGGGGGTCAAATGGGGATGGCGCGTGGCGCGGTCTGGTCACGATCGTTGAGATAATAGACCCTCGCCCATACAAAATCAGCCTTCCAATCTCGAAGGCTGATCTACGCTGTAATTTATATGAGCGACCGTCTATTAACTCAAGAAAATCCAAATCCCCGTTTGCCCCCCCACCACAGCATAACTGTGTAGTAGGATGTTGTTTAAACTCTGTGTCGGGTTTGGTATCGAAGTTGTGGTGTCGAAGCCCGCTCGACCAATCAGAGATGTCCATTTCGAAAATCCCACCGACCGACTCGTCTAAAGTCCGACCGTATTACAATCCTTGAGTAAATAGACCCTCGATCTCGAGGTTATAATCCGGACTAGTCCAGACGTCACTCAGTTTGTCTCGAACATTTTGTCGGCCCCGGATGGCTCAGGCGAAGGGTGTGGTATGATGGGATTTTCATTAGGACCTACTCAGACGGTGGTACGTCATCATCCCCAGCCTAGCAATTGAAGCAGAAGAAGGAGAACGTATTTGGCTCGATAAATGAGGGTTTAAATTGCGTGTCGATGACGTGGCGAGCAATATCTGGTAGGCCCTAGATTGAGGAAGCGTTGGAGACGTTTGGGCTTAGTTCGGGGGTCAATTGCTCGGAGGTGCTGTGCTCGTCGTGCGCGCGCGCGTTCGAGGGCCAGGCCATCAGCGTCAACTGCTCGATGTCGCCCGGCTTCGTCATCGCCGATATCCTGGCAGGGCGGTTATTGAGAACAAGCACTCGACCGATGTTGAATCCACTCCTCCTCCTCCGCGCGTTTGTCTGAGCATTCACCCTGAAGATAGGTCATGCTCCGATCTCGGTCGAGACTTGTTCTCAATGACCCTGCTGCCTGGACGGCGCGTGGGGTGAGGAAGCTAACCAGCCCGTGTGGTTCTTCTCCTCCACGCCCGGCATGTGCGGCGCGTCGGAGATCGACACCGTCGACGCGATGGTCAAGGCCAACCGCTCCGCCACCATCCGCACGCTGGTCAAGAAGTGCCGCGGGCGCGAGTCGTGCGAGCTCGTCGCCACCACGTCGTCCATGGGCAACGTGTGGAACACGGAAAACCCGCTGGCGCTGAGCGTCATCGCCGTGTGCGCGGACGCGTCGTCCGCGGCGGCGGGGTGGGCCAACCAGGTGACGGACATGTTCGGCGCCGGGTGCCGTGACGGGTGCTATACCTGCGCCAAGGCGGGGCTGAGTGAATGGTGCTATCACGCCATCTAGTCTCCACATTCATCGCATTCGCCACAATTACCACATGCAACACATCCACCACGTCCCTTGCATTCCCCTCGTTTATCGCGTCCACTTGCAAACGTGGTGTGGCAAGCATAATGTACCCGCTCCTGCGCCACGGGCCACCCGCACGCACTCAACGTGGTGTGCGGCGAGGGCCAGATCATCACCGACATCATCAAGGCGGCGTACACGCCCGTGGACCACGTGATGGATTGGGAGTTCGACGAGGTGCCGTCGATGTGCGAGGAGCGCGAGGCGGGGGGGTGCTAAGAACAGCGCTCTCGACCGACGTTGGATCTCCTCCTCCTCCTCTGCGCGTGGTATGTATGTATGCGCATGCATCCTGATGGTAAGCCATGCAGGCTTGTCCGATCTCGGTCCGCGTGCTTGTTTGTAATGACCCTCCTGCGAGGTGGAGGACGGGGGGCACGAGTGTACGCCCGACCTGGCCACCACGCAGCTGGTGTTCCGCCGCATGTGCATCGGCCTGCCGTACTGCCGGCTGAGCGCCGAGGAGGTGGTGGCGGCGATGGCGCCGCACGTGCCCTCCGCGTGCGGCGCGCACGTCATGTCCCCGCGCATCATCGCGCAGTGCCGCCCGCTGAACCTGCCGCTGCCGTTGCGGCAGATGGTGCCGCAGGGCGACTGGTTTCTGGGCATCCACGTCGAGACGCGAACGCGGGACGAGGATTTCCCAATCGCCATCACCACCGCGGCGCACATGCGCGCGATGTTCTACAGTTCTGATTCCCGCTTCGCGATGCCGCCGCCGCCCATGCCGCCGCCCGCGCCGCCCAGCCTTTGCCACTTCAAGTGGTACAAGCTCGTCATCGACGAGGTCCGCGGCGGCCCTCATAATAACAACATCAAGTGCGCGCTCAGCGGCGTCCGCTTCCATGACGAGCACGGCGCGATCATGAAGATCCACTCCGCCGCGAACCCCAAGGGGTCGTCGCCCGCGAGGCACGGCGCGGCGACCCTCGTGGACTTGTCGGCGGACACGCGGTGGGTGGACACCACGTACTACGGCGTGAAGTCGTGCGAGGTGGAGTTCACGATGACGAACTACGGCGCGCCCGCGTCGGTCATGCTGTGCTCCGCCGACGAGTTCTTCAACGACCCGGTGGCGTACACGCTGCTGGGGCGCGGCACGGTGATGGCGGCGTGGCAGGAGCTCGCCGCGTTCACGCCGCACCGCGAGTTCATGGCACCCGAAGAGCGCTTCTCCGCGTACAGCCCCATGGCGAGCAACTGCGTGCAACCCGACGTGACGGGCGGCAACGGCAACGCCGCGTTGGGTCTCCACAGATCGGACCGCATGCTGCTCGGCAGCTCGGCCCGCATTGAATATCATGAGGGGGACGACGAGAAGGACGAGGAGCAAACCGCGGAGCAACTCGCTCTCGCCTCAGTCTCGGCGGACCTCGGTCGGCGGTATACATCCTTCTACCGGAACACTAGCTGGGCTTGTGCCGGGCGTAACGAGCTGCCGGCCGTCACAGGCATCAACGTCGCCCAGGCCAAGGTCATTTGCTACGACATTTCTTCCTGCGTGTCCTTCGAGAAAGCGCCCATGGGCTCCAAGTACCGTTTCTCAACGACTTGAAAGAGCCTGGTATGGCGCCAAGTATTTCCAAGGCTGGGACCTGTACACCAAGAGGGGCACCATGTACGAACCGCCGCCCACCACGCACTACGCAATCCAGTACAACAAGGCGTGCAACGGGCGCAACGAGCTGCCGACCATCGACGGCATCGACGTCGCGCAGGCCAAGGTCATCTGCGACGACATTTCTTCATGCGTGTCCTTCGAGAGAGCGCCCTCGGGCTCCAAGTTCCAGTTCTCCAAGTCGTGCAACAAGTATACGGACAGTTATTCCGGTAGCTGGAGCCTTTACATCAAGTCTGCCGCTCCTCCTCCTCCTCCTCCTCCTCCTTCTCCTCCTCCTCCCAATCCGCCTCGCAGTCCGCCTCCCAATCCGCCCCCGTTACCGCCTCCGCCGAGCCCGCCGCCACCGAGCTCTCCGCCTCCAGACATCACCGCCGAGGCGTTCGAGCTGAACACGATCATCACTGTCGAGCCAGGCGTGTGCTCGTTAATCCCCTCGTTGCAGCATATCACAGTGTCTGGTATGGGCGCGGGTGTCACAGTGCCGGCCACGCTGACCCACATGAACGGGGTCCCGGGAGAGCACGCGCAACTTAAGGTGAACGACAAGAACGTCATCTCTCCCCATGAAGTTCGAAATGGTGACCAGCTGAGGATAAATGTGTGCGCGCCGCTGGTGTTTGGGTTCAAAGAGACTTTCGAGCTCAAATACGGAACGCATGACGATACTGTCACTGTGTACACCCTCAATGCGCCACCGCCCAACCCACCACCTGTGTCCCCGACTCCTCCAACACCGCCGAGTCCCCCACCAAGTCCCGCTCCGCCTCCGTCGCCCCCCCCTCCATTACCTCCACCCCCGTCGCCCCCACCACCGCCGCCTCCGAGCCCGCCCCCACACCCACAGAGCCCCCCGCCGCCGCCGACCCCCCCGCCGAGCCCCCCGCAACCGCCCTTCCCCGGGTTCGTCAACAACACCGAAGACGTCGAGTTCGACACCGAGGTTGGGGACGAGAACAACTACCTACGGTCCGAGCCGGGCACGTACACGCGCGTTCAGGCCGTCTCCGTGGTTTTCGCGCTGTCCCCCGCCGTGGCGAAGATGCGCGGCGCCAATCTCTTCAAGTTCCGCGTCAACAACAACGGCGACCACAACACCGGCGTCAACAACGCGAAGTTCTGGCAGGACGGCGGCCGCGTGTCCATCGTCAACGCCTTCCTCGACGTGGAGAAGTGCGTGGACGACTCGTGCGATCACTCCAAGTGCGAAATCACCGCGGCGTACCCGTGGTGCAATATCCGGGTGTTGCTTGAGCCGGACGACTACATACTGCAGGTGTTCGGGTTGCAGAACAGTTACACGGCGGCGGGCGAGGACGCGCAAGTGGACATCGAGCCTGAAGGTAAGGTATGCGGTCACGTGTCCGATCTCGGTTCGAGCGCTTGTTCTCAATGACCGTCATGCAAGGCGGACTCCACGCCGATGATTAATTGCACGTTGTACGGCGGCGGCGGCAGGGCCTGGCAGATCTTGCTCTGCACGTCATAACGATGCCATTTAACTCAAGAAGCGAGGGTTCAAAATGGAAATGAATGCGTAGATGACGTGGCAAGCAATATATATATATATGCCAGGCCCTAGGCGGCGGCATCGAAGCCGTCTTCGTTGTAGGGCCAGGCAGATATTGTTCGCCACGTCATAGGATGCCATTTAATCGAGGGTTCAACATGCGATGGATGACGTGGAGTGCAATATATGCTAGGCCCTAATATGTGGACGACCAGGCGTGGTCCATATTTGATTGCGATGACTGCGACGTGATCGGCAGGGGGGTTATTGAGAACAAGGCCTCGTCCGACGTTGAATCGACGAACCGAGTCCGCGCCTCTATATGAGCATGCACCCTGTAGGTCAATCATGCTCCGATCTCGGTCGAGTGCTTGTTCGCAATGACCGTCCTGCCCGGCACCAAGCGCATCTTGCTCTACGCCGGCGTCAAGTTCATCGCCGTGAAAACTTCTGGAGGTGACGATGTTTGCGCCACCAGCCCGTTCGTGCTCGACTGCTCCGACTCTGTCGACGACAGCTGGCAGAAGGTGCGCACCGGAGCGGGCTCGAAGATTCTGTGGCGCGTCAGCGCAGAAGCCCAACCGGTGGATTGGTACGTCGACGGCGGGGACGTGGATCCGGATGGTGACGGGGACGGGTGGGAGGTCCCCACCAGCACGTCCGCGGCCATTGAGGGCGAACCATTTGGAATCTGCGGCACGAGCGACGACGACGGCGCGCTTTTCTTCCACTACGATCACGACGTAAGGGCTCTTCACGTTTTACCTTGGTCGGTTAGTCTTCACGTTTTGTTTGTCTACTGTTGTTGTCAACGTTGATTGTGTTTGTCACCGTTTTCGCCGTTTTCCCATGACCAAAATATACATTGTTTTCGGTTTGCGACCTTACAACCAGTTGGTGGTGTGCGAGATGGCGTCGCATGACAACTTCATCGAGGACGTGTTTGTGGACGGCGCCGCAGTCGGAGTTCGAAACCCAGGCGCTGGCCGCCACGCGACTGACGATGGCAGAGCGGTGCGAGGTGTTCGAGATGAAGACGACGCTCGTCAAGAAACTGCTCTACACCTCGGCTTTCCGCGAGACGTGCGCGGACCTCAATAAGAACCCCACGCCGCCGCCCCGGCCGCCGCCGCCGCCACCGTCGCCGCCGCCGCCCAACACGCCCACCCCTCCTATGTTGCCACCTTCGCCGCTTGCGCCCGAGCCACCCGTGGCGTGCACCGGATTGTGTTGCGGCGGATGCGTGTCGATCAAGTGCACCGCGGGCGCCCCGAGCTGGAACTCGCTCAGCAGCGCGGCGTTCCAGCCCGCCAACTGGAAGAGCATCAAGGACCTCGCCGTCGTCGGGGACAAGGATGGGCCATCCTTGAAGTTCCTCAACGGATACACCGCCACGATGCAATCTCAATACAAGGACTACGCTGCCTCAACTGGCGTCGACGGCATCGTCAACACCTGGGTTGTGGTCTTTGCTGAGGGAAGCTCTGGATCAAACGTGTGGTGGCAGGTCGACCTTGGCGCTGACCGCGCTGTAAGCGAAATCAAGCTCCACAACGTGCTGGACCACGCGTGCGTTTGGCGCATTCTCACAAGGTATTGTCGAGCTGTGGAATCTGGCCCGGGATTCACTTTGGGAGTGAGCAGAACCCCGTGCACGGGCACGGACCTGTGCGGCGGGACGGTCTGCAAGACTATCACGCTCGCGTCTGAAATGACGGGCATGCATGTTCCCATTGTGGCCTGCCCAGAAGACACCTTGGGGAGGTACGTGTACGTCCAGCTGCTCGGACCCAACAGGGTGCTCAACTTCGGAGAGATGCAGGTCGCCTTTACCGACTACGTGCCGTCCAGTCCTCCTTCTCCGCGCTGGAGCGACGCCGAGTACGACGACAACGAGTGGAACACGCCCGCCGTCGTGGACGTCACCGCGGACGGGCGCTTCGCCGACATCCCTGACGGGTATAAACTCAGCCGCTTGAACTTAATTCACATCCGAGACTAGCATTCATCACTGACTCATAGGGCCAGAGCGAAAGTATGGTGCCTCATGATATATAGGGACGCGTCTCTTTCTCTCTCTATCTCTCTCTCGCTCTCTCGCCCTCTCTCTCGAAACTAACATCTTGTTATCTTGAACCTAAGCGCAGGTACGCCACCATCAGCGACACGAGCGGCGACACCAGCTTCCCGGCGTGGAAGTTCCGATACAACCACAATGTGTTCGGCGACACGCGCAGCAGGGCGGCGTCCGAGAAGCTCAACGTGGACGTGTACATCGGCTGCTACGTCACCAAGCCGTCGGCGCCGGCGCTGAGTCACCGCATCGGCGCGCGCGCCGCCGCGATGGCGTCCGACACGGCGATGCCTCTGCGTCGGTGCGCGAAGATGTGTGCAGCCTACGAATGTAAGATACCCACACATCCACTTGATGAACCGGCGCATCAAATCAACGTGAACCTGACATCGATATGCTAATTTTTTTAATAGGCCGATTTCGGTATATCGCCACGCCTATTCTAAGGCTATATCGTATATTGCGGTAACCGTCTACGCGTCTTAGCAGGTCCCCACTCTGAGTAACCATACCCTTTACATATTTTTGAACGGCACATCACATAAACGAGAGGCTAACGTCCTGTAACCGTTAACCGCCAACGCGCAGACACCTACATCGTGATCAACGCCGACGGGTGCTGGTGCGACAACACGTTCCACGAGACAACCGGCGACGACATCACCGTCGACGATGACGCCTGCCTGTTGGACGCCGCCGCCGCGGACGCGAAGGAGTGCGAGTTCAGGCCCTGCGGCGGCGACTCCTTCCACACCGCGGTGTACCGCCTCAAGAACACCGGCTTCGCCCGGTACCTCTCGCCCAAGGTTGGGAGGTGCAGCATGTTGGAACCCGTCGAAGCCCGTGGTTTCGGTGCTTGAAATTCTAAAATTTGATTAACTGATTCCGAGCTTTGCTTTCACATTCAACTCGCGCTGCTTCCCCGAGGGCAACTCCTTCGTCGCGTATGACATTGACCTCGCCGTTTACTTCGACGCCACGTGGGTTGGGCCTGGCATATATTGCTCGCTACGTCATAAGATGCCCTTAAAATCAAGAAGCGACGGCAGCGGAGGTGCGGCGGCGGCGCGGGCGGCGGCGGCGCGGGCGGCGGCGGCGCGGGCGGCGGCGGTGGAGCGCCGGCGGTGTTGCGCGCACGCCCTCGGGGCCCGGTTGGTCGGCATGCGCGGCGGATTTCCTTTGTCCCCGGCGGCGAAGAAGAAACCACGCGTCATCGACGACGACTAGTGCGCACTCTGTGCGCGCCTTGGGGTCGGCGGGTCTTTGACCTGC
>Ga0307489_10002409_pt1 | contig 12518 bp, 12 predicted proteins | sample SB12metaG_FD_202247 | JGI IMG/M metagenome (GOLD analysis project Ga0307489, IMG submission 202247) | Sea-ice brine microbial communities from Beaufort Sea near Barrow, Alaska, United States - SB 1.2 | ecosystem: Environmental > Aquatic > Marine > Coastal | place: USA: Alaska | collected...
TATCATTTAGTAACATGCTTTCTGGCTTGTAGTTATACATGTGTAACAACACATCTTCCATGTTTTCTTCTGATGGGTTTGCGCCCTGAAACGGCATCTTACGAATAATTGTTAATTTTTTAGTTGTTTTGTTAAATGTAAAATTTAAATAACCGCCAAACATTTTCATTGCCTGCTCTTGATAATCAGTAAACAATTCATAACTCAACAAGCCGCCAACTTTGCCTGCTTGTAACATATATGTGTTTAAGTAACCACTAGCAAAAGGTTCAAACTGACTAGCAGTTGTGCCAGTCACACTACCAATACCGCGCCTATAAGCGGCACGTACATCCATAACAATGTTAGGAAGAATGTACTCCTGTGTCTCTGGTTTGAGTTTTAAAAATCCGTACGACTCTTCTTGGCTATTATCAGCACGTTGGCGGTACTTAATTAGGGCTTGGTTAATGGAAAGATTGTAGTGCTCGGTATCAAGTTCAACATCAACAATACCATCTGCTAAACGTAGTCTGATATAGTCTGTTACTTCTCCCCTGCGTAACTGTACAGTTTCCTGCTCTGGGGAGATTGCTAAGTCGCCGTAATTGCCATTGGGATCGTATTTGATATGCCCAGAGCCTGTGCCCGTAGCAGGATTGTAAAGGCTATCGGTTGCCATGGTTCCGTTAGCATAAAAGTCGGGTGATAGATCTTGTTCAGCCATATTAGTATTATCCTTATAATGTATTTATTAGGTTACTAATATTGTTACAGAGCTTTGAGTAATAGTATATCCTTATTGATACGACCATTGGCAGGGATACTCACAGCCTTTATCTCATCTAAAAACTTACGTAACTGTACTTTGCCCGCTTTCATAAACTCTAATAACTTTTGTTCAGGTTTGCGGACCGTTTTACCCTGACTTTTGACAGTATCGTAGCCTAAAATGCTGGTTCCTTTAACGCTTAGGGGTCCAAAGGTATCGTCTGCTACATACTTAAACATCTTGCGTGTTTTAACATTATACACCCAAAGTTCTTGTGCGCCTATAATATCAACAGGATTAATAGACACTAGTTTAAGTACGTTGTCCTCTTTTAGGTACTTCATCTTGCTAACTGATTTTTCCTTATTGGGGGCTCGTTTGACCTTTGCTTTTTTGGTTTGCTTCTTAACTTGTCTATACTGTTCTATTGCATCTTGGAACTTGTCAAAGAATCCAAATATGCGTCTGAAGTCTGCGGCCCTGTAATGACTATATGCTTCTGTTAAATCTTCGTCAGTACCTAGTTGTGCTTCTTTAAGTTCGCCGACATACTGCTCGGCCCATTCTGTATACTTGCTCAATTGTGCTTGTGGTACGCTGTTAGCTTTGAAATAGTCAAATGCATTAGAGTCAACTTTGTTGCCTTTAACCACTTCGTCAATGATTCCATCAAAGTGTGCAAGGTGCTCGTTGGTCTTTTCCTGCAACCTGTCTTGGATAGTTTTTACTTGACTTGGTGCAGTTACCTTCTTACTGCCTTCTTCCTGGATTTCGGTAAGGTCAACAAGTTTGGTCACGTGCTCGATAGTTTCCCTAAGATACTTAACATGTGGCTCTTTCAGAGGCATGCCTTGTTTGTGTGCCTTAACCAAACTGCATGCTGTTAATGGTAAGCTACGGTCTGAACTTCGTACAAAGTTGCTTACCTCTTCTTTTTTGTAACCGCTGTCTTGCATCCAGGCTACTAAATGCTTTTTAAGATCCTTTGGCGAATAATGATAGTTGTAGTAATTAAAACTTTGTCGCATGTGGTGGTCAAATTCAGCTTCGTCCATTTTTAATGCACGTTCGGTATCCCACACTGGCTCGGGTCCAGTGCCTTTTTCGTCTGCTAGTTTTTGCATTTTAGCGTTCGCTTTAATCTTAGTTGCCATATCATACGCTCCTTAATTATCTAACAAAGTACTATTATACGCTCATTAAGTGCGTATGTCAAGCACCTAATAGAATCAACAACTTACGCCGGGTTCTAAATACCGCTAAATACTAGATAATTATAGGATCTTATTGTGCCAAGGTTATCACTCTGGAAAGACGGAAAACACACAAACGACTACAAATTCATGGATCGCGTGATCAGTGAGGAATTCACCATTGGCGGGACTGGTGTTAATGTACACAAATACCTGGGTACGCAAGAACAGAATACAGTAAAGGTAACTAATGCAACCCAAAGTTCCGCAAGTGCTGTATTAGGATTTGCTAGTACGTCAAATATTGAATTAGGTTACTATGTTGCAGGAACAGGTGTTATTGCTGACACAAAGGTTATTGCCAAGAATGCAACCAGCGTTACTCTAAATAATAGCACGAACATAGCGTTGTTAAGTGGCAGTACAGTTAAGTTTTACGAAAACCCAAGCGAGCCAAGTTACACGAACCAAAGTGAAAAGAATATACAGGACTTGTTCCTATTAGAGAACAGGGACCGTAAGTACGATACTGACATTTACCCAATGCGTGGTATCTACACAGTTCAAGATACATCATTTGATCTAAGTCAGTTTGGTATGTTCTTGCAAACAGGCACACTGTTTATGACATTCCACATTAACGATTTAGTCCAATCACTGGGTCGTAAAATGATGAATGGCGATGTGTTGGAATTACAGCACCTAATGGATTATTATCCATTGGATGACACCTTACCAGTTGCACTAAAAAGATTTTATGTAGTAAGTGATTGCCAAAATGCCGCAAGCGGCTTTAGTCAAACTTGGTGGCCGCATTTGTGGCGTGTAAAACTTAATCCGCTAACCGACAGTCAAGAGTACAAAGATATTCTTGACCAAATCAAAGTTGATGCTCCTGATTGGGATCCGACTAACGGAAACATAAGTTTGGGAAGTGTACAAAGTACACTCAGCACGTATCAAAATATTAATAACGCTATTATTAAAGAAGCTGAGAAAGAAGTACCACTGAGTGGGTACGATATTAGCCATCTTTATATTAAGTCAACCACAGAGGATGGCAAATACCCAGGTGACCCAATTGGTGTAACTTCTGATGGTAATGTAACTGTTGATAGTGGCAGTGTAACTACTGACTACGCAATTCTAAGTCCAGAAGCAGTGCCAGAGGGATACTTAACCGGATCGGGACTCACACCAAACGGTATGCCTGTTACAGTTGGTATCACATTCCCTGGAAGTCCAGCAGTTGGGGACTATGCACTTAGAACAGACTACTTGCCTAATAGGCTATTTAGATACGACGGGAGACGTTGGGTGAAACTAGAAGATAATGTTAGAACAACACTGACACCGGGTGCTGACAGCACAACACAGCGTAGTGGCTTTGTGAACAACACAGAAACATACACAAACAATTCAGGTAATGTAACAGTAAGACAAAGTCTTAGTGATGCATTAAAGGCTAAGGCAGATAATTAATGGCTCAACAATTTTTTTATGATGGACAGATACGTAGATTCTTAGTTCAGTTTATGAGAATCCTTAGTGGTTTTCAAGTTGAATTTGGTAAAAATGCAGACGGCGTAAAAACTCTACAAACTGTTCCTATATACTACGGTGATCCAAGTAGGCAAGCCGCAACTATTTTGCGTAACAATAGCGAAAACGCTCTTAATGGTGTGCCTGCTATGAGTGCATACATAAATGCTCTTACTTACGAACAAAACAGAATGCAAGATCCAACTCACGTGGGCAAGATAAATTTACGTCAACGCCAGTATGATGTTGAGACTGGTACGTACAACGATCAGCAAGGTGATAGTTATACTGTGGAACGACTTATGCCGGTTCCTTATAAGTTACAGGTAAAACTTGATATTTGGACCAGTAATACAGAACAAAAGATGCAGATAATTGAACAGATTGCTACGCTGTTTAATCCAAGTTTTGAAATACAAGCAACAGATAATTATATTGACTGGACCAGCTTATCTTTTGTACTGCTTGGCGACGTGACATGGAGTTCACGAGTAGTACCAGCAAGTACAGACGAAAGCATAGACATTGCTAGTCTTACGTTTGACATGCCAATTTGGATCACCAGTCCTGCCAAAGTTAAACGCTTGGGTGTTATACAAAAGTTTATTAGTAGTGTGTATGACGAACAAGGTGAATTCAGCGAAGATACTTTATTATCTAATCTTGTTGCCCGTGTTAAGGTTACGCCGTTAGATTATGGTATCTTTTACACTGGTAACCAAATGAAATTGGTTAAGCCAGAGGAAGTTGTCAGTACGTCGGGTGTGATAACAAAGGTGGCTCCTACCAAAGAGACATGGGAGGCATTGATTGGGGTGTACGGTACACTAGTCACAGGCACCACGGAGCTACGATTAGAGCTAGGTACCGGAAATGAGTTGATAGGACAGATTGCGTACCATCCAACAGACCCTACTATACTACTGTTTACACCAACAGAAGACACAATGCCGCTAAACACATTAACGGCTGTGGCTAAAATTATTAATCCAATCAATATTACTGTGGATAGTAGCGTAACAAGTCCTGTCACAGGAACACGTTATATACTAACTGATCATATTGGTGCTGAAGATAACCAAAACTATAGTGTATGGGGTGATGTAGTAGCTCACACAAATGACATAATACAATATGATGGTACACGTTGGATTGTAGTGTTTGACAGTAGTGAGTCAACTGAAATAGAATACATAACAAATACAAATACTGGTGTTCAATATCGCTGGACTGGAACTACTTGGGTCAAAAGCGTTGAAGGTTTATATCGAGGTGGTGAGTGGAGTCTGGCTATATAGGTTGTGGTGCTTTAATTTACAGCAAAAGCACACATAGATATCTTTTTTTATTGCGTAATCAAAAACGTCATGCTGGCTCTTGGGGATTAGTGGGCGGGAGAGCTGAAGATAACGAATCTCCATTGGCTGCATTGTCTAGAGAAATAATTGAAGAGATAGGCATCATCAAATACGAAAAAACTATTCCTTTAGAAAAGTTCACAAACGAATTAAACAGATTTGAATACCATACCTATTTAATTCCTGTGGACGAAGAATTTGTCCCAATCTTAAATGATGAACATAGAGGATATGCTTGGACAAGTATCGCCGATCACCCGAAGCCTCTGCATCCGGGTGTCTGGCGTACTTTTAGTTTTAAAGTTATATTGAAAAAGTTAGAAACGTTAGAGTCAATCTTTAAAGATCACACTCTAATACCAACTGATGGAAACTGATCCTGCGGAAGTTAGAGCATTCTTTCCACGCACCAGGTATGTTGCCTTTGCCAGTCTTGTTTACGTGAATGAACTCTACTGTAGGATATGCTTGCATTAGTGTTTTAAGTGCAAGACCATAGAAATCATCAGTAACCACTGTGTCTTCAATTTGATATGCATTAGTTCCTGTGTAGACATTATTATTGTTACCGTGTGTGTCTTGTCCATCAAACCCTACTAGATAGATTTTGCTGTGTCCATCAAATGCAGCCATGTAAGCTGCCATGGCACCTGCATTCCACTGCGGATCCTGTGGCATCATATAAAATACCCCTGGGTGATCAAAGATTTGATCCGAGTTTGCGTAAACAATTTTTCTCGTTGCTCCACCAGTTTCAACTAGTTCTTGTGCAATCTTATCGTTGTTAATTACCAAAAAGTCCACGTCGTACTGTGCGTCTCGGTGTATGGCATTGCAACCATATGTTTGTAATTTTGGTTGCTTGAAGATATAGTTAATATCAAAATCACCGCGGCTCAGGCCGTTGCCAAGCACCACAGCCTGTTGTCCAGTTCTGTTGTTATCTAGTATTGATGGTTCAATTGTCTCTGTTTCGTATGTCCAGGAGCCGTTTTCGTATGTGGCTGTGGCGTTAATTTCTTCGCCGGTGTATGTGGTTCGCAGACGTTGGTAAAAGTTTTGCATTTGTTAGCTCCGTGTAATTGTTATTGTTAGCTAGTATATTTATTTTATTTTACTACATGCGGCTGGCTGTGACTTCAATATTACCTGGATTCTACTCTGGCATTGTTTTTTTCTCAAAAAGGTTTTTACCTATTTATATATCTAGTTGTATATATTCTCTTGCAAAAATTTATAATGGGTTGGTAGCGTATCCACATGTTCCATAAGTGTTTTTCTATGTTCTTGCCATGCTTTAAGAACTTTAGGTGTTAGTTCTGGTGACTCTTGGTACAATACACTGAGATATTCTTCATGTGCTTTATTAATGCAATTATGTCCCATACCTGCAGCAATGTATAAAATACCACCACCCTCACTTGCAAATGACTTATCTCTGTGCATATTGGATGCTAGTGATTTGTACATATTTGCACCAGCGCTTACTATGTGATCATTCATATCAGTTGAGTAAGTCATTGATGTTACCTTTTTCCAATAAGGAGTATCATCGCGCATACTTAATGCATAATGTAATGAAATAAAATCTTTAAAATTAACAATTTGTTCATAAAATGCAGAATTATAACAATCAATGTCAAATTGAGTCACAACACCATTTCGATTGCACAACGTGTGTATTAGTTTAATAATACCTTCGTGTGTTAACATAAGGCCTGTGGATTCCAATGGCTCTATGAATCCCATTGATAATCCAATGCCAACAACATTTTTTTCCCAACTGCGCTTGTGTACTCCATGTCTAATTTTTACATGTCTAAACTCAGCTGATTCGGCTCTCTCAACTTGATGTGGAGACCGCATACTATTGGATTTTAAATAATTTCTAAATTGTTCTTCTGCTTCTTGCTCTGATGCAAATTGTGATGAGTAAACATATCCAGTGCCTATTCTATTCCATAATGGGATATTCCAAACCCATCCACATTCTATTGCAGTACAACTTGTGACCGATTCCATTTCATGTTCTCGGTCTACATATGGAATTACAGTTGCTATGGCTCTATCATTAAGCAGTGTATCGGAGAAAGGAACAAATGGCACACCCATTGTTTCTTCCAACAATAAGGATTTAAAACCTGTGCAATCTATAAAAAGATCGGCGGTAAGAGTATCACCACTTTTTGTTATCAGTTGTTCAATTTCACCTGTCTCATTTTTTTTAATATCAACAACATCATCCAAAATGTGTGTTAATCCATTCGGTATGCATATGTGATCTTTAATATATTGACCGAAAAGCGAAGCATCTAGATGATATGCAGTATCATTGGCAAAATCAAAACCTTCAACATTTCCATCTTGATTTTTTGTTAATTTGTTATTGTCTATCATCATAATTGAATCATGATAAAACTCAGCAAATGTGTATGGATCTAATGATGGATCTTTTGCTTTTGCAATAAACCATTCCATTATCATTCTTGGTTTACCGGTAAGATTATATCTACCAAAAGGATAATGGAAAACGTGTGGCTTATTTGTGGGGTTTTCTCTAAAATTTATAAACTTAATTGAAGTTTTATATGTCGCATTGCAATAGCGCATCCAATCTTCATCTTTAAGATCTAAATATTTAAAAAAGGTATTAATTTGACCAATAGTGCTTTCACCTACACCAATAGTAGGAGTTGATGGCGATTCAATTAAAGTTACCTTAATATCAGGCAATTGCTTAATCAACGCCGCCGCGGTCATCCAACCTGAACTTCCGCCACCAACAATTAGGATTTTTTTAATATTTTTGCTCATTTAAAATTCACTGTTATTACAAGTCTTGTATCATGATGTTTCGGTTTTGTACTGGCATGAAAATTCAAGCCATCGAATATTATCAATCTGTTTTTTACTGGGTTTACACTAGTTTTTATAGTAAACTTAGTTTTTTCAGTATAAAGTTTTAATGACTCATTATTAATATCACTACCAACTTCTGATAAGTGTTGATCAAATATTACCGTATCACCGTCAGTGTTTGAAACATAATAACATGCTGTAAGATGCGGCCATAAAAAATCAACGTGTGGTGTATTAAATTGATTAATATTAGGTGATGGATATAAAAACCCCACCCTTATTCTATACAACTCTTCTATTTTTCTATCGAGAGTCTGTTCTATGGAATAAGTGAATGGTTTAATATAAGGAAACCAAGTGCTGGGGCTTTTACCATAGTCATATGCTGGGTGAACAAATCCGGAATTATTTCCGTAATTTGCATTAGTCACATCCTTAACATAAAACCAATCAAATCCCGTCTGTGTAAGGTCTCGCTCTATATCGTCGGCGTAGCCGGCTGGCAATAAATTATCAACAATTATCGGAGTCATGATTTTAGTCGAAGTTGCAAGGCCGAATCTATATCTTCCATACCAAATGTACGTTCACATTCGTGGCAATCCCAACATTGATTTTTACAGCTGGTTAACAATTTCTCTAATCTTTTTCCACCATCGGTAGACCAAATACCGGAATACTTTTTATAAGTTGACCTAAAGTCATCTTTGGTATGTCTAGTATCTATCCAACCAGGAATCCAATCATGTATTGGTTCTAAATTATTATCTAATATATCTTGAAAGTTATCAGCATAAATTGTTTCACCCTTAAAAGTTATTGTCTGTTTTGTTTTTGGGTTTCCACTATAAAACCATACAGCCTTCATGTGTTCAATTGACAAGTGATCAAACATCGGAGTAGACAATCGGCCAGAAACTTTTAATACATCAACCAGATCAAGCCATTTGTTATATGAATCACTAGAACTTGCAACCAAGTTTATTCCAGACCTAGGCAATTTTATAAATTGCTCTGAACCTCGCCAACCGTTGCAGGTTAGATTGGCAGGGCCTTTAAAATAATCAGTGCTAATAACTTCACCCACTGAATCATGCTCTCGTTTAAATGGACAACTATAGACACATGATTCGGCCACAAGCAATGAGGTTAAAACCTTTTTTCTGGGATTTTTCTCATTTAAATAATCCTGTGCTCGTTTAATTTGTCTAAGTTCTTTAATGTTTCTATTTAAACTTCTATCCAATAATATTGTATTATATCCCAAATATGCAAAATCAATAAACTGCTGAGCATCTGCACAGATTTGATTTACAGTGCTTTTCCATCTCATATCAGGACATCTATTTTGCAGTTCGCCTGTGCGCATAATATGTGTTGATGATATGGTACAGCTTCTCAAGCCACGGTCATAAAATCCACCAATCCATTCCACAAATTGTTGCCTAATTTCATCATTAAACACAACTTCGTGTGGAAATTCCATGGTATTCACAGTAAGTGAAATTTCAACACCTAATTCATTTTGTATTTTAAAAAGATATTCTATTTGTTCATCACTGGCTTCAACACCCATTGGATTGCCGCAACGTTTATCCTCACCGTTGTAAGTATAATAAAAATATTTTCCAAAATAGACATCATGAATATTATCTCTAAATGCCTGATCTGCGTTTTTTAAAATTGTATAATAGGTATGTGCGTATTCACCGTGAAATTTGTCATAATGTGCTATCGAAAATCTTCGAACTGTATTCATAAAATAATTATCACTGTAAATTTACGTTGGGGAATTATTTCTCATATAAGTTAGTACTGCTGCCGGATCATCTTTTGGTATCTGTGTTTTTACTGCTGTAATATGACTTGCCCAGGGACCTGTTGCAGATATGGTCCCATTTGCTAAAATTTCCTTGTACAACATGTCCAATTGGTCACCAATACCAGTATAGGCTACGGCCCTGGCAACCTTGTATGCATTTTCAGCAAACCCAGATTGTGTGAGTGGATCAAATGCAATAAATTCTCCACTGGATTCATTATATGTATGTGATGTTAATGTATCGTCTGGACAGTCAACCCATCGGAACGAAGCTGCCGCTTCAAATTCATTGCCCAGATCAACAACATCACACACTCGACCTGGTTCTAAACTATTCAATAATGCTTTTTTCATGTTTAAGAAAACTCCAAAATAATAACTGCTCCTGCATTTCCAGGAGTACCTGTGCCACTAGCATTAGTGCGCCAACCAGACCCTCCAGATCCTGGTGCGCCGGGACCAACAACACCACCGCTTGTGACTCTATTGGGCCCTCTGCCACCACCCAAATATGTATCTCCACCCCGACCTAATGCGCCGGAGCTCATAACGTTTGCATGCCCAGTGCCCATACCCCCGTGAAGATTTATATCACCATTCGACCCAACGCCCGGAAGTCCACCCGTGTGACTATAATTTCTATTTGCGCCATAGCCACCTGATGCGCTACAATATGAACCAAAACTACTAGTTCCAGCATTACCCCCGGCCGCAGAATAATTCACAGCACTACCACCACCACCTACTGTCACGGATACGGTGGTTACGCTAGAGACGTCTATGATTTTTTCCGAATATCCACCACCACCCCCACTTTCACAGTAACCAGAAGCACCACCACCACCACCAACCACTTTAACTAATACACTGGTACATCCGCTAGGCTTAGTCCACGTATATGTACCTGCTGTGATATATGATGATATTGACTTAACTTTGCCAGTATCGTTTGTACTGTCAAACTTCGTAGTTTGAGTAGTACCATCAGTAAAAGTGATTGATCCAGTAATTATTGACATCTTGTGTTTATTTATATGAATAAACTATGACTGCACCAATAGATCCACTGCTACCCACCCATGCCTGGCCAGAGCCTCCAGGCCCACCAGCGCCTGGGCTACCCGGAGAAAGATTAGCAGTATTAGTTGAATGAGATGCGCCACTGCCTCCACCAAAAAAACTTTTACCCCCACGGCCAATCGCTTCTCTTCCACCTCTATTCCCATGGCCAGTGCCTGAGCCGCCACGTACATTAATATCACCACCTGAGCCCGCGCCACCTACACCACCAGTATGATTGGAATTTCTATTTGCACCATAGCCACCGGTTGCGCTACAATAAGATCCAAAGGTACTGGTACCACCATCACCAGCTGCTGCATAATAACCTACGGCACCACCTCCGCCGCCTACTGTCACTGTTACTGTACTTACTGCTGATACATCAATTAGTTTTTCTGAATAACCACCAGCGCCACCGGATTCATTATAGCTTGCGGCACCACCTCCAGCTCCTACAACTTGCACCAACGCTTTTGTGCAACCACTAGGCTTAGTCCAGGTGTGTGATCCTGCTGTGGTATAAGAGTCAATTTGTATTACTTTGCCCTGATCAGTAGTCGAATCAAATTTTGTAGTTTGTGTAGTACCGTCAGTAAATTGAACTGTTCCATTTATTGCCATAATTTTCTCACTTAAAAGAATAAACAATCACTGCGCCGGGTTGTCCTGGATTACTAACGGCACTGCCGTTATTCGTTCTGCCACCAGGGCCACCACAACCGGGTGATCCTACATCAGTTTGTGTAGTCGTAGTGGCTCTATTTACAGTGCTACTGCCGCCTAAATAAGTACCCCCACCAGTACCGCCGGGGAAATTTCCCATGCTGTTTGCGTGGCCAGTGCCATCGCCCCCATATAGGTTAATACCGCCATTACTACCAACACCACCATGACCGCCTGTGTGACTATAATTTCTATTTGCGCCATAGCCACCTGATGCGCTACAATATGAACCAAAACTACTAGTGCTGCCGTTTCCTGCGGCAGCATAATATCCCACAGCACCACCACCACCGCCTACGGTTACAGCAACGGTACTTACAGCTGATACATCAATATTTTCCTCTGAGTATCCACCACCACCCCCACTTTCGCAATAACCTGCGGCACCACCACCACCACCAACCACTTTAACTAATACATTAGTACACCCAGTAGGCTTAGTCCATGTATGCGCACCTGCGGTATTATAATAATTTATACTGATAGGTGTTCCAGTATCCAAGGTACTATCAAATTTTGTAGTTTGGGTAGTACCATCATTAAATTGTACAGTTCCAATTACTGGCATTTATTTTTCCATCTTCTTGGGTGCTTCGCCGGGGTCAACTTCTGCTAACATAAACTTGTATGTCTTGCCGTTTTTGTTGTTGTACAAGAATAAATCTTCTTCACCCTCAACGATAGTGTAGTTGCCTATGCCGTTGCTTAGATGCAAGTCACTGGTGTAAATGTTTGCCCAACGTAAACTGGATGAACCAAAGTCTTGTGTTCCGTTTGCTCCTGGAAGTACATCGCCAGCAGAGTCGATGCGCATCTTTTCAGTAGAACTGGTATAGAAACGCATATAATCGCCATTGTGCTCATACATAATACGACCAATGCCGTTAGTAGCTGTATCCCCGAAATAAATGCCTGACGAACCTGTTGTATTTCCTATATCTGCTCTAAAAATAGCATCATTGCCAGCAGTAGCTCCGCCAGTAATTCTTAATGTTGTATTTCCAGCGGAAGGTCTTGAGACATCTATGGCGTAAGCTGAATCTGAAGCTACTGTTAAACCATCAGCAGTCACAGTACCAGCCACGTCTAATGCTGTTGCAGGACTACTCGTCCCAATACCAACTTTGCCAGCACTGTCAATTGCCAATGAATCGTCTGGTGCTGATCCGTTAACATCAATAGCGGCAGGTAAGGATTCGATTCCTGTT
>Ga0307489_10002413_pt1 | contig 12515 bp, 13 predicted proteins | sample SB12metaG_FD_202247 | JGI IMG/M metagenome (GOLD analysis project Ga0307489, IMG submission 202247) | Sea-ice brine microbial communities from Beaufort Sea near Barrow, Alaska, United States - SB 1.2 | ecosystem: Environmental > Aquatic > Marine > Coastal | place: USA: Alaska | collected...
TGGATTGCTCAGTGTCTGCAATTCAAACAGCTGCTGCACCCCTTGCGACACCAAACCAGTAGTAGCTGTGTGGCTGGTATAAAATACTTGGCCTATAGTGTAGCTACCTGAGCCGCCAAATCCCGTAGCTTCTCCTACTGAAACAGGAAGCGCTTCCTACGAGTACACTAATTAGGTAGCAAGTAATACACTTGCTAAAAATAAAAAATTTTTTAACACCTTCATAAGCAGTGATTTATATATTAATTCTCTTAAATTTAATACTTTTTTTGTTTAAAAAAATATTTAATTCATTAAACACTATATTTTTATCAAATATTTAAATTTGTAGTTAAAAAAACACGAATTACATAATTTTTTTACTAATATTTTATTTGATAAGGATAAAAATAGTTTTAAATAATTAATACCACAAAATTAATTCGTTTAAATCACGAAATTTAAGAATTTAGAAATGGTACCTGTTTTTTATTTTATAACTGTGCTTCTAAATAAAGGTATCTACCCCTTTATTCTTGTGTTAGCGCTTTACCTAAAAACATTTTTATTCATTCTTAAAAATTAGATTGTACTTTTTTAAGTTCTCTATTGCTTTAAAAGAAGCTTGTAAAATTTTTAAGTACTAGAAATATCTTTTAAATGCCTACATAAGCGTGCATGCTGCTTAAAAACAATAACTTTTCTGCTTTGCTAGGGTTTGATGAATGCGCTGTACGTTTATTTTTTTTGTACTACTTCATGAGGTTACTTGGGTCATGTTTCCCGCGTACTATCGAGGCCTTATTTTTATCAAACAAAAAAAAACAATACCACTTTATTACAATAGTATTGGTTCTCTGTTTTTTATTACAATCTAAAATATTTATTACTGTAAGTGTAAATATATGATATAAAATATTTTACAAACTTTCACAAGAATATAATCTTTAAGATTTTTTTCTAATTCCTGTCTTTCTTTTTTAAGTTTAACAAGTTGTTTTACGAATGGTCTTTCTACATTTTTACTTTTAGCCTATTCAACAAACCAATTAACAGTAACCTGCCGCATGTCATCTAAAAATCTATTAATGAATCCAGAAATCGAAACCTGATTTACTTTTTTCTTTTACATTTATATAATTAATATTTAAAAGTTTCCATTTTTAAAAAATTTAAATTTCTATACCAAAAATAGTTTGTCAAGGATTTTAACCATTGCATAGGTATCCAATTTACAATACTCCAATAGCTGCCTCCTTGTTTCTTCAATATCACCCTCAAATGTTCCATTAACCAAAGAAATAAACGTATTTGACGCTGTAGCTCCTTCTTTTATAGAAAGATCATTATATGAGAGTTCTGACACTAAAGATGGGAGAACATATTTAATAGAATAGCTACCCTTCATTTCTGGAGTATAATACCACTTCTGTTGAAACGGTATCATCAAGTCTTTAAGCCTATTAACAATCTCCTCCAGCTCATCTGTATATTGTGGAAAAACTTTTATGAGATCATTTAATTTACCTCTCTCAAAACCTATATTATAAACAATTACATCTCCAATATCACCACAATCTCGGATAAGTTGTTCTATGAACCCAATTCTTGGATCTTCTTTTGGGTTAGCAAGATATTCTCTATGAATAATCTCAGAATTTGGGGAATATTGAATATGTAGAGAATATTGAAATACCAATTGTTGAAAAGGTCTACTACCCTGATATATTGGAACAGCAGGACCGATAGTTTCAAAGTCTAAAAAGTATAAAGGATAACTTAATCCATTTGTGAAGTTTCTTATTTCATCTTTATCAATGTAAGTAGTTCCGTCAACTGCAGATTGCACTTGTAACATTTGGTTTGGATTCAGGTCTGTTTGACCAAGATCTATCTGATCCAATGCGATTACTCCTTGATTATAGAGATCAAACTTCCTGTCCCTCTTGAGTCTTGATATATTAAATACGGAATAGTCAGGAATATGTTTCCAACACGTTCCTTTAAAGTCACAATCGTAAGGATCAGAACAATGAGGTCCAATATCAATATTTGGGATCTCAGAGGACTCAATTACACTTTTAAGTCTTCTTACCTCGTTTGGAATTTTGGGGAGATATTCTAATACTTGAGCATAAACAGATTCAATAGTAAAGAGTTGATGAACATCTAATTCTCCTTCTTTTGTATATTGGTTATTAATATGAACAATAGATATATCTTTTAAATCAATTCCAGAATTTGAAATTGTATAGTATTGAATTGCAGCATCCCTAACATAGGTTTCTGATATTTTTGTAGCACTTTTTACCTCATACGCTTTCCAACCTTCTTCATCTTTTACCAAGATATCTAAAGCTGCTAATACTTCATCGAATAAAAATGTAGCCTCATAAATAACAGTATTCCCTTCATTAATAAACCCAAGAGTTTTACCAACGGATTCAATCACTTTAAAATGATTCTCTGGAGAGGCATCTACACCATTTGGGAAAAGTTTTTGGGCCAATAAACCAATGTTGGTTCCTTGATCAAAAACAACCTGAAGTGATGAGGATGTTAAATCTTTAAGATGATAATGATGTTTATATAGATAAAGTGATTTTTCACACTGTAAACCCCTAAGAAATGTAGATTTGGATAAATTTTTTTTCATATTTACAGGAATTTAAGGTTACATAAATAAAGTATTACTATAGGCCTTTAATCATCATAAAATATTCTGGGTGATGATATTTTAAAATACTGCTGTAAAAACTTTTTAACTTATCTAAGCCATCTGATCCTTCCCAAGAATTCACGATGGAAATAATTTTTTTAGCATCCTCTTTTGAGTTAGTAGTTCTCAAAAACATCTCTTGGTTTTCTGAGAGATACTCCTTCTTTACATAAGGTTTTAATTCAGGATAGTTAAGAGATACTTCAAATACCCCTTTTGGAACTGAATTACTTTTGTATCTATTAAGGCTAAATCCAATAGGAACTAAATTTTCAATAATATTACCAGGACCACCTAGGGACTTAGGAACAAAATGATCAATATCAATCCAGGTTGAAATATTGTGTTTTTGATTAAAGAAAGAATATAAACGCTGCCTTAATGCTCCTGGAATGGTGGTGCTAATTTTGATATTTCTCTGTAAATTAGGATTCTTAATATGAGTTATTAAATCTTGGTTTTTAATTTCTGAAAAAGCATTTTGTATCTTTTTCAACTCAACTAATTCTCCCTCTAAAGGAATTACGTTATCTAATAATGTTTGATTGATAAAATATTCATGATAATAAAGCTTTGCTAATGGGTTTTTCTCTTTAGCAACTTTTAATTTTTTTATCAGCTCAAAACAATATATAGGATCATTTCTTTCAGAAAAAAAAGTCACAATATCTTCAGTATTTAAAAATTCTTGAGGCTCTTTCCATACTTCTATAACTTCTCCTTTCGCATATATACCATAATCTGTCTCAGCAACATAAATGAAATCTCCTTCGGCTAATTTGATACTTGATGGTCTTCTAACACCACTTTCTGAATACCCTTTTCGAGTATAATTTTGTTTTAATAAAACACCCTTTTTTGTTAGCTTCGGTGATCTTTTTATCAAAAATGATTTTGTTTTTTGTTCTTCCATTTTCCAATAATTTGATTTTTCTTTTGGCATTGTTAAGCCTCCAATATAATTACCATCTTTTAAATGCTCTAACTCCATATTTTAATTTTTGTAATTACAACTTAATATTCTGCTTGAATCGGAAATAATTTTTAAAAATTCACATGATCAGTCTCTAATTTAATTAAATCTTCAATTAAATAAACATATTTAGGACAAATTGAATGATTATATTAGATCACCGTCACGATCTCTTAACTGGTCTATTTCCCATTCTATATCCCACGTATCATTTAAAACATCTATTCTTTGTTTAACATCATAGATACTTGGCATACGGTCTCTTGATGGAACTGCTTCAGCTTTTATGAGATTATCAATTTGCTCTTCATTTAATTCTCCTACAATTGAAATTGTACCTTTCTGATAATCAATTTTTTTAAAATGACCTGCGATAATATCATCAGAATCCCCAGTATCAAAATGATCAAAAATATCGATTTCTTCACCATATTCCTCGTCTTCTTTCACGAGAACCTGATTTGGAATTGAAATAAAGTTAAATTTTATACTTTTCATAATTACATTTTTAAATACTATATTAATTTTTTTAAAACACTCTCCCAATCTTTATAATTATTCCAAGATTGTGTCTCATAATTCCATCCAAAGTGGATTAATTCCCCTTTAAAATCTTTAGCACCATTAGCCAACCGGTCATCAATTAGATAATCCCCTATTAAAAGATCTTTACGGTGCGTGATAAACATTTTCTTTTTAAATATTTCTCCAAAATGCTCTTCTATCCAAATTCTTTTATCAGAAAAACTACTTGGATTATTCCAAGGCGCAGACGTTGCAATAAACAAATCATATTTATCAGATTCATGTAATTTCACAACTGATTTCACCGCGTTATTTAATGGTTCTAAATCTCTAAAAACACCCTCTATTTCATCAGGTGACGTTTTAAAATGCATTGGAATTTTATGATCTAAATCAATTTCGTTTACTTTTTTGCCAAAATCGACTAAAACACCATCCATGTCTATAAATATTTTTTTTAAAATCAATAAATAAAAGTTTTAGTTACTATTCTTCCTCATCCTTCTCGCAATTACACATGTAGTTTTCATATCCACAATTTTCACAGATAGCATCTTCTCCCTCAGGTTCTTCGATCGTACCCTCCCAATTAATTTCACCCGTATCTTCGTTCTTAACTAAATTCAACATCCCACATGCTGAGTCATCGTTACAATGAAGATAAATATCAAATTCCAACCAATCACCAAACACACTAATTAATATAGGAAGCTTATCTTCCTCTAAAGCTCCTTCTCCAAGGGAAATAGGAGCACCTGAAGAATCAGCAATTTGCATACAAAATTTACTGTAAACTTCGTCATATTCTCTACTTTGTACGGAGACCTGAGATTTACTAATCAAATATATTTCCCCGTCATTAATTTCAAATGGAATATTATGAGAATTCAACAATTCAACTTTCTCCTCACTATAAGTAACACTATTGTAACTGGTAATTGATAAAAGTACTTTTGCCATCTTGTTTTATTATTGTTTTAATTACATCATACTTAAAAAATGGTCTAATACAAATTTATCCTCTTCAGCACATCCACGATTGTGCAATCCGTTTATTTGTATTTTTGCAATCTTAGCTTGACTGATTTCGATTAAAAAGTTACTTGTTGTATTGTCTACATTCCACCCCAATAATCTTGCATACTTTTGTGAAATTTCATCTGGAAAAAAATATAAACCCGGTTCATCTTCACCATCAAGAAATTCCCAATATTCAAATTCTGACTCCAAATCAATATCCTCAAGTTTATTCATGAAATCAGAATTAAATTCTACAAAATTCTTGATATCATCCCTTAAAATAGCAGCAACTGTAGCTTCTTCTTTTAATTCAATAGTCTTATCTTCAACTTCTCTCCAATCCATCCAACGAATACCAACTTCAGAAACGAATACGGTAATCTCTTGCTGTTGATCACCATCAGAACAGATATAACCTCTCGTGTCATCAAACCCTAATGACAAGTACCCGAAATCAGTGCCAAAATCTTCATCATAATCAGCAAAACCACTCAATATTATTGAAAAAAGCTTATAAACTTCCAAGTCATAACTTTCTCTTGATAAATAAATTGGCTTAACATCGCCTTCTTGATTATCTGATGAATCGTCAAAAAATTTTCTTAGCACTAAATCTTTATGTAAACAAGAATCTGTACCCAAATAATACATTTTAGATAGATTAAGTTGAAGGTTATCATTCTCTTTTTCTGAAAATAGCACATTACATAGTTCAGTGTATTTTGAATTAAACAAATTGTATGCGTCAATTTGATTTTTATTTTTTAGTTTAATGAATTCTTTTGAAGGATCAATTTCCTCATCATTAATAGCTAAATAACTCCATTTAATGTAAACATGCCTACTCATCAATTCTTATTTATTATTAGATTTCAAATTTCTCATTCACACACTCTAAAAATTTCTAAGAGTCCATTTTCCAGCATTGTCTGAGATGCATAAAGAAAGACATCTCTCCTTTAGCTACATTTTCATCAACCTTAGCAACAAAAAATAACGCATTTAAAATAAGTTTTTTGGTTTCTATGGGAAGAACACTCAATGATTCAATGTGTGTATTAAGAAATTGCATGGATTGATTATCAAAAAAATTATTCATCCAAACTGTAAAAATCTTAACATCATTAACTTCCGCTAAGGATTTTTTTGAAAACACATTGTTATTAGCATCTGAATATTTCATGCAACTGTGTATTACTCTATTTATTGTATTCATTTCCAAATCAGTAACTTCTCCATCAGCTACTCCCATTTCAAGGGCTAAATAATAAATCGATTCAATAAATTCTGTTTTTTTCATTTTTTTTAATTTAGTTTTAGTTGGGTGTTCGAATCAATTTATGATTCAAAACGAATTTACCTATATTGTAGTCCAGATAATAGGTGTAACATATTACACCTATTATTCAAGAATCTTAAATAATAATTTATGAAACTATTTTACATTCTTTTCTTCATTTCTTCAATTGGATTTTCACAAGAAATTGAAATTCCTGAAAGCATAGTTTTAACCTATAATGAAGAAGGGATTATTTATCTTTTTTCAGAAAAAGAATATTATACAGTAGATATATTAAATTACAAATTATCAGAACCTAATTCTTTCGAAAATAATGGATTCAATATTAGAGACTTCAGTCCTATAAAAATAGACAATGCGTTTTATTTTATTAGTACAATAGGTGGTGCTGTTTTAAGATTAAAAGAAAATACTTTAACTCGAATTGATAATTCTTTTAATCATAAAATGCAATTAGGTAGTACCATCTTTAGATACAATAGTGAAATTTACAGATATGGAGGATATGGTTTTTTTAGCTCAAGAGATTTTATAGTTAAATACGATTTTAGTACTAATGAATGGGAGTCAATAATTATAACAAATAATGAGGTTCCAAAAGGTCGTTCTGATATTTCTTTTCTATTAAATAAAGATGAACTTATTATCATGGGTGGTGTTGGTGTAGATCCCTTAAACAGGCAAAATAGAATTAACTTAAATGATTCTTGGCAGTTCTCATTCCAAAATATGAGTTGGAATAAAGTTGCATCGGATGAATATTTTACATATTTCAACTCAATTTTTTTTAAAACTAAAAATGGCGCCGGTACAATTAAAGGAGGTAGCGTCTATCTATATTTCAATGAAGATTTAAGTTTTAAGACATATGATGTGAACCCAATACTTTTGAAGCGTCAGACACGTTTTGAAATGTATTTTTATAATGATTTATATCATTTTATTATAAAAAGAAATAATAATAATAATAATAATAATAAAATGATATTAATGTCAAGAACTAAAAAGGAACTGTTTGGAAATTTAATATCTATAAGACACATCGATAAAAACATCAATTTAAAAGTAATAATGGCTTTAGTTCTTTTCAGTATTATTGTTTTAATAATTCTTTCGATCCATCAATATCTTTATTACCTTTTAATAACACCAAATAGACTTAAATTTAAAAATTACAAGATTAATTTATCAAATGATGAACATCTTATCTTACAAGAGTTTATCTCCAATCAACACATTATAGAAAATAATATACTTCAGAAAATACTGGATAAAGAACAGTATGATAGATCTCATAATATTAGATTGAAAAATAAATTTATAATCGAATTAAATTCAAAGCTGCAATATCTATTTAATAACAATACCTCTAACTATATTCAAATTCAACAAAGCAGTTTTGACAAAAGGTACAAGCGATATTATTTAAATTTAGAAAATAAAAAACTAATTAATCAGTCCAAATCAGCTCACAGAAGATTCACATACTTGTTAATTCTCTCAATAATTTTTCTGGTTTTATGGATTTAATTAGAATTAAGTGTTTTTAAAACCTTATTTAATGTAAGTTAAGTCACTAATAGATTCTGTAGTAATGTGATTTAATTGAAGTAAATCAAAACTAAATAATACGATTATACTTTTATAAAGTGTTGCCGTTTTATTGTTTTTGAATATGTCAAAAAAAAAATCTATTACTCGTGGTTTATTTAAATATATCTTTGAAAAATAGGTGTATGATAATACACTTATTATATAGCATCAAATTAAAATAAGTTTGTTTTGAATTTAAAAAACAATGATTACGATTAAAACAATACTTAATCCAGAACTTCAGGAGTATTTAGAAAAAAAATTAGATGATTGTATGGATGTTAACGCTGGTATTAGTGAAGATACAGTTACTGTTTTAGAAATTTCTAAAGAAAATTTCAATAAGATAGAAAATGAGAAAAATTTTACCAACGAAATTGGGTTAAACGAAATTTGTAGTGTTAGATTTGATGATTACACAGGAATTGAACCATTTGTTCCTAAAGAGGTAATTGATCAATATAAAAAAAATATTCAAGAATCTGTGAAAAAACTTGCAGTAGATGAAGATGATGTTGATGAGTGGGACCCTGAATATATTATTCACAACGGTTTCATTTATTGTGAGAAAAAAATTATATTATTATATCAACTCCCAACAAAAGAATATAATGATGCTGAAAGTGGCGCTCGTGAATGTAAGTCTTTATATTAGGGGAAATAATTCAAAAAAAATTATTGGGATAAGGCGAGTGCATCGCCAAAAGAAGAAATTGTGCTGCTACTTTTAATAATAGAGGGAGGGGAAATCAAATTGATTTAATTCATTAATTTTGTTTTATGTCGAATAGTAAATCAAAACTAAATAAAACGGTTATACTTTTATAAAGTGTTGCCGTTTTATTGTTTTTGAATATGTCAAAAAAAAATCTATTCCTCCTGGTTTAAGTAATATGTCTTTGAAAAATAGGTGCATGATAATACACTTACTATATAGCATCAAATTTAAATAAGTTTGTTTTGAATTTAAAAAATAATAATTATGGGATTAACAAATGATTTGTCGATAGAACTTTATTTACAAGATGTTCTTTTTTCAAGCATTGGCTGTGGAAAAAGGGGAATAAAATTATCAGAGTTTCCAACAAATTTTGAATCAGAAAAATTTATTTCTGAAATTAATGAAATATGGAGTGTTTTTTCTGATATTTCATTTGTTGACTTGAACAAACCAATTTTCACATTAAATAATGATGAAATATTATTTGATTTTTCTTTTTGTGAAGATTGGGAAAATAGTGATGATATTCTTGCTTTCATTTTAGGTGGAGAAAAATTATCTGATTCTAATGTAGGGTGGTATGTTAATACTGAAAAAGAAAAAAATGATTACGAAAGGATAACAATGTTAGCAAATCAACTTTTAAAACTTTTAGAAAATTATAAGGGTAGTGACAGTAATGAAATAGCAACAGAATATGGAAAAATTCATTTTTTCTGGGAGGTTTCAGGCGATGAAGGATGTGAAAGTTATAATGTTTATTTAAAATTTAACACAGAGAATGATAAATTTCCTATTGTTCAGACAACATCTGATTTTTATGAAGAAGGAGAAGGTTGGTGACATTTATCTAACAACTCTAAACAAGTAAGATTTTCCATTTCAGGAGTATCTGCAAGTTGATTAAATGCTTTTTCAGATATTAATTTTAAAAACCCTTTCTTATCTGTTAGTGGACTTATTTTCTTAATTTTTCTATCCTTAATTGCTATTCCCCTTGAGTGAGACTTAATTATTTTTTTTGAATTTATTTGTTGCAAAGTACAAGGCTCCCAGTCAACTAATATTGGTTTATCATTATTAATAATAATATTTCTGACGTGAACATCTCCGTGAAAAATATCTTTTGAATGAATATCATCTAAATAAATTGCAAGTAAGTTAAGTTGGGGTTTATCTAATGGTTGATGTTTACCTTTAAAAAAACGGGATTTTAAAATTAAATTTGATTCAGTCCATTCATAATCAAAAAAATATTGACTAACACTTTTGACAAGGTTTAAACGAATCTCAATTTTTTCAAAACTATCAAGCAAGACATCTTTTGGATATATTTTGTAAAAATGATTTTGTGTTCGTCTTTTATATATTTGACTGTTAATTAAGTTATTTGAGGAGATTTTCATAATCAAATATATGAAAATTATCAAAACCTTACTGATCTAATCCTTTATAGAGGGATATGTTATTCCGTTGCACTTCAATGTTTCAAAAAATGGGGTTAGTACATCCCTCAAAAACAAACGAGGTTCGTATAACATTTTTAAACCAAATTATTCCAGTTTCAAATTAGGAGGTGTTCAAGTAAGAGGGAAAAACGCTGCTACGTTTCAAATGATCTACATGTTGGTCATTCTACTTGTTAACTTGTTTAAACTATTTTGGCACATTTTCACCTCTATTTTGTAGTTTGTGTTTTTAACTCTAAAATGGATTTTAGATTTTACTATTGGTTTCTTTAGAGGGTTTAGAGAGGTTAATTAAAGTTCCCTGTAACTAAAGCACCTTATAACTTTATAGTTTACATATTAAAAAATTCTTGACCCAGTATGTGTCGCGTGCGCTCATCTGATGTGATCCTAATGTACTTGAGAAACTCCTTTTCAGTCTTATGACCTGAAAAATGCATAATATCTTGAATTGACATTTTTTTTAAATACACATTTGTACAGAAACTTCTGCGTGCAGTATGCGATTCCATCATTTCCCACTTTGGACGTGTATAGGTTCTTTTAACTCCCCCCTTTGTATCATGACATAAAACATCTTCATTCATATCTAATCTTCTTCCAATTAACTTGAGGTACTTGTTTATCTTTTGATCTGATAGTTTTGGAGGGGGCTGGTTATTGTATCTCGCCATTATTTCTCTAAGTTCTGTTGTTATTGGACAGTTAACCTTAACACCACTCTTCTTTTGAAGAATTTCAAAAAAATGAACCCCATATTTTTCTACAATATCTATACCTGATAATCGATTATAATCACTAATACGTTGTCCTGTATAACAACCCACTAAGAAGATATCTCTTGCTAACTCCTTAGTCTTGTCATTTGAAAGATCTAAATCCTTCATCTTACGTAGTTCATTCTCACTTAAATAAATCTTTGTTGGCTCCTCCGTTGGAATTGAAAACAATCTGAGATCTACATCTCCAATTAAACCTCGCCTCTTCCCCTCCAACACAATTGTTTTAAGAGATTTGAAATGTTTAGAAATGTTGTTTAATTTAAACTCTTGTTCAACCTCCAAAAACCTCTTAAAATCATTTAAAACAGGTCTTGTGAAAGATGTGAAATCAATTGATGTTTTTGAATTAGAAAACGATTCAAGTTTCTTTAAAGACTGTTTATATATTAGTAAAGTGACATCTTCAATACTACCCCTCTTTTCCTCGACAAACTCATGTGCAAAAACAAAAAAATCATTTTGATTTACTTTATCTTCTGCTTCAATATTTCGATTTGTCAATCTATCGAGAATAGATCTCAAAATTCCATTGTTAACGTCTTTTCCCTCCAAGACTAATTCAGAATAATGATGAATGAGTTCATTCTGTAATTTGTCAAGGTATCTATTGACCTTTGCTGAATTAATAATAAGACTTCGGTTTCTTCTGACCCTTTGTCTTTCGAAATCCCAATCTCCATAACCTACTGAAATTCCAATTGAATATCTTAATCTTTGTCGTTTCCCAAAGGAAAACCATAATGAAATTGGACTTTCTTTTCTACTCTGTTTTAAAGAATCTTTAGATTCCTTCAAATTGTGGTTTAATTATTTTCCTCATATGGCTAACAGCCCATAAAGGGTATGCTCAAAGGTGTGCGCAGTTTAGTTATTTGTAGTTTATTTCTCTTTATTTCATTTTACATCATTATAATAAAAATGATTTTTCAACATTAATTTTTAATGATTTACGTGTTTTTAATATGAAATGAAATAAAGTAAATTCTTCCTATAGGTACCACTTAAAAACCCTGTAAACTTAATTTTTACAGGGTTTTCTATTTTTAGGATTGCGATAAATATTGCTCGGAAGGTATCAAAATAATGCCAAAAAAAATTATATTGCAGCTTACAAGTTAAACCATTAGTGATTATAATAAAGTATGCAACAACGAATTAAGCCCTGTAAGGTTTGTAACATCGATTTTTCTATTATGTACCGGGTACAGTATAAAAACCCCAAAGAATGGGTATTTGTTTGCAAAGAATGTTTGGTAAATGTCAAAAAAGAGAATCCAAACTACAAATATGGAGGTACTTGGAAGAAGTAATACGTACGTCCATTAAAAAATAGACGCTCCACGCAACCAATCTCAAGCCTTTAAACACCTCTTTTTTTAGACATCCAAATACCTTTTACAAAGTCAAAATTTAGAATTTAGATTTTTTGTGTTT
>Ga0307489_10002414_pt1 | contig 12512 bp, 28 predicted proteins | sample SB12metaG_FD_202247 | JGI IMG/M metagenome (GOLD analysis project Ga0307489, IMG submission 202247) | Sea-ice brine microbial communities from Beaufort Sea near Barrow, Alaska, United States - SB 1.2 | ecosystem: Environmental > Aquatic > Marine > Coastal | place: USA: Alaska | collected...
TCCTCCGCCTGCTCCTCCTCCTCCTCCTCCTCCTCCTCCTACTCCTCCTCCTCCTCCTCCTCCTCCTCCTCCTTCTCCTCCTCTTCCTCCTCATCCACCTCCTCCTCCTCCTCCTCCTCTCCCAACTCCTCCTCCTCCTCCACATCCTCTGCCTCCTCCTCCTCGCTCCACTTTTCCTCCTGCTACTCATCCTCCTCCCCTTCCTCCCCCACCTCCTCCTCCTCTTCCTCCTCCTCCCCCAGCTTCTCCTCCTCCTCCTCTCCCCCCTCCTCCTCCTCCTCCCCCGCCACCACCTCCTCCTCGCTCCACTCCTCCTTCTCCTCCTCCCTTCTGTAGAGGTTGCTCGTCACGTCATAGGCTGCCATTCACCTGAAGATAGCCACGAGGGCTCGAACGCGTGTCGATGACGTGGCGGGGAATATGTGCTTGTCCCTACTTACCGGCGTGCATTCCCGCGGCCGGCACTAACATCACGGCGCGTACGACAGCTGGCGCCTTCGGAGACGTGGTTAAGGGGCTGCGGCGGCGGTATCGGAACAGCGGCGACTTTCCGTTCGCGATGTTGACACAGAAACGGAAAACCAAGCTCGTATATCGATGTGTTCCGGCCGGGGAGCCATGCCCAGAGGGTTGGAAGGTGGTGCTCGGAGCATGCGGCAACACAGACGGCGGGGGTGGCGGCGGCGGCAATGGCAGGGACTTTCAATCGCCCCCTTCGCCCTTTTCCAGCTCAACTTCAGCAGTTTTTTCGCCGACCCAGCTCACATTACCTCAGGGAGATGCATAGGTTAAGCAGAAAAACGATAAGGGAACGAGCGCAATTCCCTGGGCGGCGGCGGTGTTGAGGTCGAGACAATTGCCGTGGACGACGCGCGGGAGGATATGGGGGGTTACGGGGTCCGCGCGGGCATCGGGAAGGGAGGCGCCACCACCCCCGTGGCGGCGGCGGCGGCGGCCAGGGCGGATGCCGCGGCGAGGTAGGGCCTCACAGATAAATGTCTGCGACGACATCATACTCGTAGACCCTCGTAGACCCTCGTAGACCCTCGTAGACCCTCGTAGACCCTCGTAGACCCTCGTAGACCCTCGTAGACCCTCGTAGACCCTCGTAGACCCTCGTAGACCCTCGTAGACCCTCGTAGACCCTCGTTTCTTGAGCCTCGTAGACCCCTGTAGACCCTCGTTTCCGGAGTTAGATTTAATCACATGACGTGCCGAGCATTATCTGTCAGGTCCTAAGACAAGGGAAGCGGAAGCCGCAGCGGTGCAGGGGGGGGCGTTGGGGGGGGGTGTTGGCGGGGCAGCTGGGAAAGCAGCGGCGGCGGCGGCAGCGGCGAGGGGGGGGATAGAGGCGGTTCAGCCAGCCCATGCCCAAACAACAATGGCGGCGGCAGCGGCGGGGGAAGTAGAGGGGGTCGACCCGGCTCGTGCCCAAAGAGCAATAGCGGCGGCGGCGGCAGCGGCGGTGGCGGCGGCGGCGGCGCGGCGGGTAGCGCGGGTAGGGTGCCACAACTAACCCCCTCGCCGCATCACCCACCTTATCTCGGACCCTCGTTTCCGCTCGTCTTCTTACCGATGACACCGACACATGACACATTGTGACCAGAGGCTTATAATCGTCACACATTTTGGCTCAATCTGAGCACCTTTTGGGGGAGGTGTTTGATGATACAGTGACATAAACGGCTCAAGTTGAGCTCAGAAGTGGAAGAGTGTAAGCCCCTGATTGTGACGCGGCGTGTAACATCTCTTTGCTTTTCCCTGCTCGTTGGCAACCTCCTGGAAGCTGGGCGCCGCGGCCAGTGTAGCGCCGACGCCGCCCGCCGTCGCGCCGCCGCTGCCGCCGCCGCAGCAGGAGCTCGTGGACGCCGCTAATCGCCGCCGCGAAGCGCGTTTGAATTCATGGTAGACTGTTCGTAGTGATAGGGTGACTTTCTTCGATACAGCGCTAGCTACGCCTAGCAAGTAGACACAGACTACACGTCGATGCTATCTATCCCCAATCAACCATGTACCGGTCACATCCCCGGAGGGTATAGCACGCCTAGTGCCGCGCGGTCCGGAACCGGCAGCAGCGGGTGCCACAGGTCAACCACCAGCACCAGACGTGGCGGCGGCAGCGGCGAGCCTACTGCTCCCGGCCGTAAGCGGTACGCAGCGGAGTGCTCGAAGCTGTCATCAAACAATAGCGCCTCACCCGCCGTCCATGTCAGTCGTTCGCCACCCACCCACAGCTCGCAACATTCCCCCTCATCGGTATGCCCTGCCTGTCTCCGTCGGGATATGTCGCTGCCACCGTCGCCGCCACCGCCACCACCACCGCCACCACCACCGCCGCCGCCACCTCTCCCATCATCGCCACTACCGCCACCACCACCGCCGCCGCCACCTCTCCCATCACCGCCACCACCGCCACCGCCGCCGCCACCGCTGATGCTTGCTACATTATCTCCCCCTCCTCCACCACCGCCACCGCCGTCGCTGCATGCTACATCTCCTCCCCGTCCTCCTCCAATTTCTCCGCCGTACCCACCCGGCACTTCCAGCGCCAGGTGGCACCGCAGCCGGGCGTTGCACGGCCCGCAGTGTGGCGACACCACAGTGCCGGGCGCCAGCCGGCTCAGGTACGCGCTCCCGAACGCGCATCCACTCACGCCCCCGCCCCCGCCCCAACCCCCTCCCCCGCCTGTCCCGCCCCCGCCGACCTCGCCCCCACTTGTCCCGCCCCCGCCTGTCCCGCCCCCGCCACCTCCGACCCCGCCCCCGCCCTCGCCAACACTACCGCCACCGCCCTTGCCGCCGACACTACCGCCACCAATACCGCCACCACTACGCAGGGGCTCAAACTCGACCGCTTTTCAAGTTAGCATAAGCGAGTCTTGTGGAATGGTTGGCTGCCGCTACCGCCACCGCTACCACTGCGACCGCCACCGCTGCCGCCCCGGCCGCCACCCCCGCTGCCGCCACTGTTACCGTCCCCGCCTCCACCCCTGCCTTTGCGACTACCGAACGCTCCGTGCTGAAGCGAGTCGACGGCTGCGGCCGCGGCAGGAAACGCGGCGCACTTCGCATCGTCACGCTTCCCGTTGCGCCACAGGTACACGGCCGACCACTGCCCGCCCTCGTGAACCGTGGGATCGAACGGTGAGAACACATCTGGTCGCAACACCGCCGCCGCCCAGGGCCTTACCATTGTACTTCCCATTGTAGAACTTTCCATTACTTCCCATTGTATCCATTACTATCCCATTGTAGGCCCATTGTAGTACTTCCCATTGTAGCTTAACTTACGCATCGTCTGGGTATCTTCAGCGGTCTCAGGGACAAAACGATAAACACTTGAGCATGAAGGGGGGGCTGTCTGCGGTCTCAGGAGCTAAACAATACGTATTTAAACAGAGGAGGGGACGCCGTGTAAGGGAAACAGTGTGGGGGCATATTTTATCAAAAGAATGGGGTGCAATGCCCTACCGCCGCTAGCTCTGCTCTGATCGCCGGCGCCGCCCGCTCCAGCCTCCATATGTCTCCCGTTCCCTCCCCCCAGGGCCTGGCATATATTTCTCGCCACGTCATTCAACGCATATTGAACCCTCGTTTCCTGCGTTGAAATGCATCCTATGACACAGGGGCCACAGCGGAAGCCTGGTGCCTCCTCATACACGCTGACGCGTCTCTATCTCTCTCTCTCTCTCTCTCTCTCTCTCTCTCTCTCTCTCTCTCTCTCTCTCTCTCTCTCTCTGCATCCTATGACGTGGTGAGCAATGTCTGCCAGGCCCTGCCTCCTGCCAGAGCCCAGCGCACCAACACGCAGCAGCCTCCGCGCCTCCTCTGCAGCCGCCGCCACTGCTGTCGACGCCGCCACTACCACATCCGTTGCCTCCGCGGCCGTGCGTCGGAATAGCGGGTAGACTCGCGAGGCGGAACACTGTGGGCGCCTGTCCCACTGTGTAGCGGCACTTGTTGAAATTGAAAGCAACGCTTGAAAGCGGTTCATCATATTACAGCTTCAAACGCTGAAATCAAGCACAGCCAACCCGGGTTCAACCTGGGTGCAACCTGCACAGCCCTACCATTGGCAGCGGCGGCGGCGGAAGAGGAGGAGCTCGGGCGCCGGCTCCAGATCTCATTGGACCCAGTCCTGTGAACAGGGGCTTACACTCGTTCACTTTTCGGCTTGACATGAGCACTTTTTGAGGGACACGTAGGGTGGTTATGGTTTCAGTGGATTTCAGTGACAAGAGCGGCTCAGATGCAGCTGGGAGGAGGCCGAGTGGAAGCCCCTGCCCGCTAATGACATCACCTCCTCGCTGACGCCGCGCAAGAGCGGGTCCACCCGCCGCAGCGTTCGCAGGCGCACACCATTGCGTGGGGCCTGGCAGATGTTGGGTGAATGCTCATACTTACAGACGCGCAGCCGAGGAGGAGGAGGAGGAGAAGGGGCAGGAGGAGAAGTTTCAACGTCGGTCCAAGTCATCCGACTCACGACAAACCCACATTTCTGGAGATAAACGGCATCCTATGGCGTGGCGAGCAATATCTGCCTGGCCCTACCATTGCGTTGCAGAACCGCTGCATGCCCCTCGGGGCGGCACCTCAGGCAGTTGTTGTCGTTGCACGCGTTGCCGCCCACCACGGCATCGATGTGCGCCGCAAGATCTTCCACGCGGGCTCGCGAGCGAGCGTCCGCGGCGTCCCACGCGTAGGGCCTGGCAGATATTGCCCTCCACGTCAGCGTCACCCAAAGCATTTTGAACCCTCGTCTCTGGAGCTTGAACTCAACGGCATCTTGTGACGTGGCTAGTATTATAAGCCAGGCCCTTACCGACGCGTCGTTTGCACCTATCAGTTGGTACGCACCACCGAGAAGGATCACGAGGAGCGTCGCCCAGCCGCCAGCGGAGCTCGGCAGCGGCGGCAGGGCTGGCAGCTGCAAGCTTGGCAGCGCGTCTCTCGCTTCCGAGAAGATTCCCATGACCCTTGCACAGTTGTTGTCGTTTGCCAGAATGAGCCACGCGACAGCGAGCCAGCCAAGACCGCTGATGAGACGCCCTCGCCTGATTCGTGCGGCCGCCGGCTCCGCCGGGGGGAGCGTCGGCTCCTCCTCGAGGGACGGTGTCGGCGGCGTATCCTCCATGCAGCGGCCGCTTGCTTCACAGAGGGGACGCGAGTGGAAGATGAAGCAGGGTGTTCGCGCAGCTTTTCGCATTTTACGTTTAAGGGTGCCCACTCATTGGCTGGACCTGACAATATGGTGTCACATCTTCGCGCGCGTTCGACGCTCGTCACACACGATACTGCACAGATGACCGGCCCAGGCGCGTCATCATCATCCGCTCCACGCGGCGACGGCGGTGGCGAAGAGCTGTCCTCGTCCCTGAAGGGCGCCGTCGCCGCCGTCACGGGCGGCGCGGGCTACGTCGGCCGTAAATTATGCCTCGCGCTTATCCAGGCGGGCTGTTCCGAGGCAGGGGCTTACACTCGTCCACTTCTCAGCTCAACTTGAGCCGTCTCTGACACAAGAAAACACCCTACACACCCTAAACACCCCCCTAACACCCGCTTAACACGGGCTACACAACCCCCCCGCGCACCCCCTATCCCATAAAAAGCGCTCAAGTTGAGCTGAGAAGTGAAGGAGTGTGAGCCCCTGTTCCGAGGTTCGCTCCATTGACGTCGGCGCCCCGGCCCCCGGCGCTGCCACCAAACCCGGGGTACGCCGGTGCAGGTTGACCCGATGAAACCCATGTTGACAGCGCCTGGAACGAAGCACTTGAAACTATACTATGATGAACCGCCTTCAAACTTTGCTTTCAAATTCAGCATGCGCTGCTACACCCGGGTACGCGACTTCGCCGTGGACGTGAGCGGCGACTTCGAGCCCTTGCTCGCCGCTGTCCGGGGCGCATCCGTTGTCTTCCACCTAGCTTCCTACGGCATGTCAGGTGGGGCGGTTGGCCAAAAGTGCTCGAGTGCTTGTCCTCCTTGTCAACAATCTCCTTGCGCCTGACACCGACGCGCCCGCCCCCGTCTCCCTTCTCCCGACTCCCTGCCGAGCCTCACTCGCCGCCGCCGGTCCACTTCTTCCGCTGCCCCCCGAGATGCGGCAGTTGTGCTCCCTGCCTCCCTCGGTGTGCTCCGCTCCAACTCTTTCGGTACGACCTACAACAGTGTGCTCCCCCCTCCTCCTCCTACTCCTCCACCTCCTCCTCCATCTCATTCTCCTCTTCCTCCTCCTCCTCCTCCTCCTCCTCCTCCTCCTCCTCATTCCCTCTCAACGTATCCCACTCACCACTGACCTTAACGCCCAGGCGCTGAGATGCTGGACACGGCCGGCATTCACCACGTGAACGTGGTGGGCGCGGACCAGGTGCTCGAAGCCTGCCGCCAGTGCCCGGAGGTGCGGGTTCTGGTATACACATCAACCTACAACGTCGTATTCGGAGGCCAGCGGATTATTAATGGAACCGAGGAGAAGCTTGAGTACCTACCGGACAACAAGCACCCAGACCAATATGGGGCAGGGCCTGGCCGATAACACCCGCCACATCATCGAACCGCATTTTTTACCCTCGTGTACCGAATAAATAACTGCCTCTGACGTGACGTGTGCTATCTGCCAGGCCCTACCCTGGGCCATCCAAGGCACGGGCGGAGCGGCTGATCCTGCTGGCAAACGCGTACACAAAATCCAGCGAAGGAGGCGACAGCGGCGGTGGGTTCAGCGGCAGCGGCGGCGGCGACGGCGACGGCTTGGGCGCTAGCTTGGGCAGCGGGGGCGAGGGTACGGGCGGGGTTGGTGGCAGCGGCGGCGGCGGGGATGGTCTCGCGACGTGCGCACTGCGGCCGGCGGCGATATACGGCGAGGGCGAGCGGCGGCACTTCCCCGGGATTCTGCGCGCCATGCGCCGCAACTTATTCTGTTTCGTCATCGGCGACAAAGATGCCAAGGTGGTAGGGCTCGACAGATTAAGCCCGCCACGTCATCCACTAGATTCGAACCATCAGTGGCATCTGCGTTGTGTCCGCCACATCATGTACCTCATCGATTATTGAGTTCAATGTCATTCCTATGACGCAACCTGTCCTCGTCCACCACATGACTCAATAACCACCCGTCGATTTGGAAGGGACCATGTGACGTGACGTGGCGATGTGACGTGGCCAACGCTTTCCGCAGACCCTACATAGTGGACTGGGTGCACGTAGACAACTTCGTGCACGCCAATGTCTGCGCAGCCACTGCCCCGCGGGGCGACGTGGCAGGCCAGGCGTTCTTCATATCGGACGGAAACCCCGTCAACAACTTCGAGTTCCTGCGCCCCTATGTGGAAGGCTTGGGCAGGGCCTTACCTTATTATATTGCGGGTGTCATTGGGGATGAATCAAACGGTATCAGGGACAAACGGCTTGAAGTTATGGCTGAAAAGGTGCTTAGATGAGGCCCTAGGCGGCAACAGGCACGATGGCAGCAGTGGTATACTGGAGCACAATGAGCAAACAGTCGGTACTTAAGTCACGGCCCTGGGCGTAGGGTTTGATCATCCCCCGGGGTGGGCGCGGGTGCCAGTGTCGGTGGCGACGCCCATAGCACACGGTCTAGAGATCGCCGCCGTGGCTGCCTCCCGCGCCGCGTCCGCCGTACGTGCGCTCTATATGCTCACGTCGACGGCGGTGCCGTTTGCGCCGTTTCTGACGCGCGCCGAGGTGTTTAAGGCAGGGTGGCGCAGGTTGACCCCAGGTCGCCCCGTGTTGACCGCGCTCAGAACCACCGCTTGAAGCTAAATTATGGTGAAGCGCTTTCAAAGTCTGCTTTCAATTTCAAGTTGTGCCGCTACATCAAGGTGGGCGTGTCGCACCACATGTGCATCGACAAGGCGCGGCGGTGCAGGTTAAACCGATGACACCCATGTTGAAAGCGTCTGGAACTAAGGGCTTGAAACTAAAACACGATAAACTGCTTGCAAGTTTTGCTTTCACTTTAAATTTGCACCGCTACAACAAGGCGCGGCGACTGCTGCGCTACACCCCCGTGGTAGGGTCAGACGATACAGTTTGTTTTCCACCCCACTCTCCAGTTACTAGCAGCCGTCAAGCCCTGAGGTGCTCACATGGTGACCATTAATGAACCCCATCTGCCATTTCAAGCGTACAGGCCAAACGACAAATTCAGGCTGTGTGCCACACAAGCCTCAATCATCACCGCGCCTGTTTAATCTGGCGCACAGCTCGTAATAATTTGAGATTTAGGCGTGGGTCCATCTCAGTATCTTCATCGATTTAGACTAAATGTTTTGAAATAACCCGCCCTCCCCCTCTACTGCCGAGATGAATGCTACAGACGAAGGCTACGATAATCACTACAGATACAATGCCACAGATAGAACGCGACAAATACGATGAAACATATGGAATGCTTACACATTTCGATGTCCCGTCCCTGAGGTGACGCCGGAGGAAGGCACGAGGCGAACGCTCGAGGCGCTGCAGTGCGAAGAAGTCGGATCGGTGCAAGTGCCGGGTCTGCATTGGTGGGCGCTGATCTTGTACGGCTTGACAATGACGGCGGCAGTGTCGTTTCGTTGGCCGGGAAGTGACGCGCTGCCGCTGTTTGGTTTTTGCGACCGGACGATGGCGAAGGCAGCGGTGGCGATGTATGGCAGCGGCGGGTTCGAGGCGGGGCCTTACGTAACTACACTAGTCCCCGTGTTTCCAGTATGTCTACGGGTACACCGGTACACCGGTGCACTTTGAGTCAGGATTGAGCTGTTAGGATTGAGCTGCCAGGATTGAGCTGATATAGTCAGGAATCAGCCGGAGAGGGAACGGGTGTTCGGGCCAGGGAGTAGGAGGCGGCAGGGTGTGCACGGGTACACCGGAACGCTACGCGCACACAATCAAGGTATGAAACACGTGGCAAGACTCTGCTCAGAGGTGGTGGAGCGGAGCGGGCCCGAGCTCGCGGAGTTGGTGTTTTGGGTAAGGCCTGGTAGATGTTGCCTGCCTGCCACGTCATTCAGCACATTGTCAACCCTTATTTCTTGAGTCAAATTGCATCTAATGACGTGGCCGGAGCTCGCGGAATTGGTGTTTTGGGTAAGGCATGGCAGATCTTGCCTGCCACATCATCCAGCGCATTGTGAGCCCTTATTCATTGAGAGAGGGACGCGTCAGTGCGTATGAGGAGGCACCAGGGTTCCTTCCGCCTTGGCCCCCGTCCTTATCTATTGAGTCAAATCGCATCCGATGAGGTGGCGAGCACCATCTGCCAGGCCTTAGCTTGGACTCTCATTTATTGAGTTGGATGGCATCCTATGACGTGGCGAGCAATATCTGCCAGGCCCTAGTTTTGGGCGGCGGCGGTAGCACACGGCATGGAGGCGGCTTTCGCGTGGGCGGTGTTCGACCACCTGTGGCGGCGGCGGGCGGCGGAGCGGAGCTCGTTGAAGAAGACCACGGTAGGGCCTGGCAGACGTTGCCCGCCACGTCATCGATACGCGTTTTGCACCCTCGTTTGTTGCATTGCACGGCGCATCGTGACGTGGCAAGCCATATCTTCCAGGCACTGGCGCAGATATTACCTGACAAGTGTCGGCACGCCTTTTCAACCCTCGTTTCTTGAATTGAAATAAATATCATGACGTGGCGAGCTTTATCTGCCTGGCCCTGAGCGACGAAGGAGGCAGGCAAGGTGCTCATGGACGAAGTGAAGGAGCGGCGCGAGACCTCGTCAGTGGCGACCGCGGCGTGGGTGTTGCAGACGTGGGTGGTCGGGTACCCGTCGCTGCGGCTGCTGCTGCGGCGCTGGAGGCTCAACCTGCTGTGACGATGAGGGAGATTGATTCGTCTTGCGTCTAGAGATAGCCATGCACGCGCGTGTGAGTGTTCATCCGCTTCCCTTCCGTCACCTTCTTCAACCTTCTTCAACCATCCATAGTGGAAGAAGCTGCTGCCTCCGGTCATCGGCAGTTCGCTTCCGATCGAAGCCAAAACCTCCCAACCCCGAACGGCGAAGCGCCGGTCAGCTAATGATATACTAAAAGCATATTATACGCGCAAAAAATATAATATCCATACAACGTTGGCCGCAAGCTGACTTAAGATGCCCACTCAACCCGTTTCAATGCAATAATCAAGATCGATCTCGGCATTTTCGTCGCAGCTTCCTTTGCTGGACGCCGCAGTTGAAGGGTCATATCCTGCCACGCGAGCACACCGGGGCAGCCGCGCGTCGCCGGTCGTCAAGCGATGAATTACCGCGGCATAGCGAGGGGGGCGTTGCACGCAAACAACAGCGCGCCGCCGCCGCTCTCGCCGCCGCGCCCGCGCCCGTTGGCGTACTTCACCCCAACGCCCCTCCTCTGGGGGCTGGGGCCTCTGGGCCGTCTGTCTGGGGAAGTAACCCGTCAACTAGAGGGGGAGGAGGAGGAGGTGGACGTGGGGCCGCGGCGAGACGGGGCGGCGCCCGGGCTCGCGCGGGTGCCGGCGCCCGGGTTGCGAACCGCCCTCACCGCCGCGCCCGCGCCCGCGCTTCACCACGACGCCCCTGCCACGGGAGGGGCAGGTTGCTCTGGAGTAATCCTAGTGAAGAAGGAGGAGGCGGAGGAGATTATGGGGCAGCAGCGAGACCGGGTGGCGCTGGCACTGGCGCTGGCGCACGGGCCCGTGCGGGTGGAATCGCACACCACGGTTGACAGCTGAAGCGGGGAGGACACGGACGGGAACGGGAAGGGGGAGGAGGAAGTGGGACCGGGCGGCGAGGTGGGGGGCGACGGGGAAGAGGAGGAAGATCTTGGCGGGGAGGGGCGGCGGGGGGCTGGTGCTGCTCGCAAGGGCGGCGCACGTCCCGGGAGACGACAGAGAACGCGGGGTGGCACTTCGCCGGAGCACGCCTGCGGACCGGGCGGCTCGGACAAAGAAGGCGCAAGGCGATATCGCAGCCGGCGACGACGTGTGTGACGCGCCAGCACCGAGACGGCAAAGTGCAGGCACGCACCGGCGCGGACAGTCTGGGCGCCATGGCGTGGACGACCTCACCGAAGCGGCCAAAATAAATATATAAACGCGTCGACTAAACGTCCCACGTGGCGTGTATCAGTTGCTAGATGACTGGTCCAGACTACACTAAGTGCATGCATCCCCGACCGTTCGCGGCCATTCGGAAGGACACCCCGTGGCTCACATGGCGCGCGGTGCTGTGCCTGGATAACGGCCGGAAGCTTTGTCTTGGACAATTTCCCACCGTGGACGACGCCCGCGCGGGGGTGCGGCGGCGTGGGTGGGTGCACGTGAAACCGCTCAACTTCCCGCAGCCGGAGCAGCGAGGCGGCATACCCATCGCATGCTTGGGAGCGTTGCGACGAGCGAGGTATGCCCCTCTCGCTCGCGCCGAAGCCGCCTGTTGGCAGCCGCCTGTTGGGACCAGGGGCTTACACTCGTCCACTTTTCAGCTCAACCTGAGCCGCTTCTGACACAAAATACACCCTGAACACCCGCTACTAACCCCTGACACCCCATCAATGCCCCCTAAACAACCCCTAAGTACAACCCCCTATCCACAGAAAGCGCTTACGTTGAGCTGAAAACGAACGAGTGTAAGTGCCTGGTTGGGACCCAGGGCGCCGCCGCCACACAGGGCACCTCAAATGATCTCAAATGCTTAGCCCACTATTTTTGGCTCCAATCATTTGTTCTTTTTCCCACTAACCCCCCCCTGCATCTGGGTTGCCAACGTGTGTCTGCTTCGCTGTTCTCTTTCTTGGGTTGGGTGCGCCCCAGCCTGCCAGCGTGTCTCTTCGAATGCCACAGGGTTGGGGTAGGTTTGACGTGGCACTGACAACGTGTTGCACGCCTCCCTTCAAGCTTGTCTTTTATGACATCTAAACAAATGTCCCTCGATATGACCATAAACCTTGACAGACTGAGGTCTGTCCGCTTGAAATTGCGGAGAGGGTTGGTTAAGCTCACCATGTGTAGCGCCGTGGGGCTCGATGAACGTTAAAAAAAAAAAAAAAACCCACTTTGAAAATATATGTTAACTCAAGACGTCATGAATTAAAATGTCCGAAAGGTACATTTTCGAGCGTGGGCTTCTCTTTAAATGTCATAGAGCGGATGCGACCCCTGGAAAGCCGATTCGACCAATCAAAACGAGGCCGAAGAGGTCCGTCCAAGAGCGAGCGGGAGCGACCCCGATGTATGTATTTTGATTGGCTGTAAGGCGGATCCGGCCAATGAAACACAGGCATCATGAGAGGTCAAGAGCAACACACGAAGCTACCGAAGGTAATAAGAACACACTCCTCACTGGCACCCCAAAACGCGCACCGGCAGACATCCTCCTCCACCTCCGCGCCCCCCCTCCTACCCCTCCTGGAGGTACACCACACTCAGGCGTAGTAGCGTACATGCAGACGATGACTGCGAGCATGGCCCACGTCGCGCTGTTGTTCGTCGTCTGCGCCGCTGCCGTGGCAGGGTCCAGCTACCCGCCAGAAACTTCTCAAAACAGTCTT
>Ga0307489_10002415_pt1 | contig 12511 bp, 8 predicted proteins | sample SB12metaG_FD_202247 | JGI IMG/M metagenome (GOLD analysis project Ga0307489, IMG submission 202247) | Sea-ice brine microbial communities from Beaufort Sea near Barrow, Alaska, United States - SB 1.2 | ecosystem: Environmental > Aquatic > Marine > Coastal | place: USA: Alaska | collected 2017-05-06
GTTGAAACTGAAACCAAGGTTTGAAGACGATTTATGACAATATGGTTTCAAGCTCTTAGTTCAAGGCGCTTTCAACATGGGTTTCATGGGGTCAATCTGCACCGCCCTACCTTGAGGTTCCACGCCCGCGCCCGGGCCTCGATGTAGCGGCGCAAGTCGAATTTGAAAGCAAAACTTGAAAGCAGTCCATCATATTCCAGTCTCAAGTGCTTAGTTCCAGGCGGTTTCAACATGGGTTTGATAGGGTTGAGCTGCACCGCCCTACCTCGATGTAGTCCCCGGCCGGCACCGCCTTGCTGTGGCAGCGCAAGTTGATTTTGAAAGCAAACGTTGAAAGCGGTTTATCACAATTAGTTTGAGGCGCTGAAACCATGGTCGCTTTCAACACGAGTTTTGATACTGTCAACCTGCACTGGCTTACCTTGCGCCGCCCACCGTGCACGGACTTGTCTGACATCATTCCTTCGCGACCGATGAACTCAACGCGTAGCGGCGGCGCACCCTCTGCCCGCGCGGCAGGGGCCTACACTCGTTCACTTTTCATATCAACTTGAGCTGTGTCTGACACACAAAAACACCCCCTAAACGCCGCCTAACACCCCCTTTACACGGGCTACACAATCCATGCGCGCACCCCCCATCCCATTAAAAGCGCTCAAGTTGAGCTGAGAAGTTAACGAGTGTAAGCCCCTGCCACGCGCCCCGCCACGCCGATGACACACCGACGGACAAGGAGTGAGACGACGACGACGACGAGGAGGAGACCTTCCCTCTTGTGTTTCGCGTGCCTTCCGCGGCCGCCGCCGACGCCGCCGCCCAGGGGCGTACACTCGTCCACTATTCGGCTCAACGTAAGCACATTTTGTGGGATACGTTGGGTGCATGATTTTCCCCCAGTCTATTAGACAGAGGGACAAGCAGAGGTGTGACCAACATGGCTTAGGTTGAGCTGAAAAGTGGACGAGTGTAAGCCCCTGCTGCCGCCTGTTCCAGCGCAGCGGTCACCGCGTCGCAAAACTCCACGAGCCCCGCGGAGGAGGGCCTGGTATGACAAAGTGCGTCAAACCACTTAGCGACTTGGCGACTTTGCGTGCTCAGTCATCTCGTCCGACCGATCAGGACCGTCAATTTGGACAACTTAGCACTCAAAGTCGCTCGGTCGCTAAGGGGTCTGACGCACCTCGTCACGCATGTTGCTCGCCACATCATAGGATGCCGCTGGACTCGAGCATCATGGGATCCGAATGAGTGTTGATGACGTGCCGATCAATATCTACCGGGCCTTACTGCGGCGGTATCGAGCGGGCCCCAGATGTAGCGTCGCAAGTTGAATTTGAAAGCAAAACTTGAAAGCGCTTCATCAAATAAGAGTTTCAGGCGCTTAGATCCAGACGCTTTTAACGTGGGTTTCATCGGTTCAACCTGCACCGGCCTACCCAGAACACGAGTGCTGCGACGTTGCACGCGTCGGAGCCTGTGTTTGCGTGCTCCCCCCCTCCCCCCTGGCACTCCATTGGGCTCCTCCCTCGGTGTAGCGGCGCAAGTTGAATTTGAAAGCAAAATTGAAGCAAAATTGTAAGCGATTTATCATATTTTAGTTTCGAGCGCTTAATTTCAGGCGCTTTCAGCGTGAGTTTGATAAGATCAAACTGCACCGCCTTACCTCGGTTGGTGGCGCTGCTGTAGTGCTCGGACCCCGCGCGGCGCGCCGCGGGCGACGCCGGGAGCCAGCGGCTTATACTCGTCCACTTTCCAGCTCAATCTGAGCCGTTTCTGACACAAAATACACCCTTAATTACCACCTAATACCTTGTGTCACCCCCTCCAGACCCCCTACATGATGCCTAAATGTACCTCCTATCACGCAGAAAGCGCTTACGGTGAGCCGGAAAGTGGACGAGTGTAAGCCCCTGCCGGGAGCGCCGCCACCATCGGCGCCGGCGCGCGTCGGAGCTTCTCGGGCAGGCCCTGCGACGCGGGCAAGGCCGCGATGAAGCGGCGCAAGTTGAATATGTAAGCACAGTTTGAAAGCAGTTTAACATATTCCAGTTTTAAGCGCTTACATGCAGGCGCTTTCACTTGGGTTTGATACGGTCCACCTGCACCGCCTCACCGCGACGTCCGCGGCGGCGGCAGCGGACTCCGCCACCACAATATAGCGGCGCAAGCTGAATTTGAAAGCAAAACTTGAAAGCAGTTAATCGAATTTAAGTTTCAGGCGCTAGATTTTGGGCGGTTTCAGCTTGGGTTTGATAGGGTCAACCTGCACCGCCCTACCACGGCATCTGCTCCCCCTACCACGGATGCCTCCATGAAATCCACCTCCAACTCCTCCACCTCGGTTCAGGGTCTGGCGGATGATGCTCGTCACGTCAGGTGATGTCATTTACACTCAGTGTCCGATGGACATGTCCCTCTGATCACCTCGAAATCGAGGGTAAATTTACCCCAGGATGTCGACCCGATTGGACTGTCGGTGAGTCGGTAAGTGAGATTTTCGAAATAGACAGTGCTGATTGGTCGAATGGGACTCGATACCATGTATTCGATGCCAGATCCGACACTGAGTTGCACTCACGAAACGTGGGTTTTACATGTGCAATATGACGTGGCATGCCTCATCTGCCAGGCCCCACCCCGGTCGCCTCGACACGTCCGACCGACCGCCTCCTGACGCTGTGCTGCCCCCCGAAGTGCACCAGTATCGGGACACCCCGCGGTAGGGTCAAGCAAATTATGGTCGCCAAGTCATTTGATGGTCGCCGCATCAAACAATTCAACTCAATGTGCTTGAGGGCTGTGAATGACGCTACACAGTTCTGGTATGGGGGGCAAACGGGTATTTGGATTTGCTTGAGTTAATAGACGGTCGCTCATATAAGTTAGAGTGTACATGAAACTCCCGTACACGGGAGTTTGATAAATGTAGGCGAGGGTCTATTAAATCAACCATCATGACCAGACCGCGCGGCGCGCCATCCCCATCTGCCCCCCCCCACCAGAACTGCGTAGGGTGGATGACGTGACAACATCGTTCACTAAACCCTACCCCGCAGCGCAAGCGTCTGGCGCCGGGCAGCAACTGCATAATGCGCTATGCCGGGACTACCCCCACCGCCGCTGCCGCTGCCGCCGCTGCCCGCCACCAGGGGCTTACACTCGTCCACTTCTCAGCTCAACTTGAGCACCTTTGGGACACATCCACGGGCTGATCATGGTTATATGGGGGACAAAGTAGGCTTAATTCGAGCGGAAAGGGGCAAGGTAAGCTCAGGTTGAGCGGAATTGGGAACGAGTGTAAGCCCCTGCCCGCCACGTGCACCACCGTGCAGTGCGAAAGCGAAGGCGCGCTCCGGTCGACCCCGCCAGCCGACGCGAGCTCCTCCCCCTCGCCGCCACCGCTGCCGTCACCGCCGCCGCTGCCGTCACCGCCGCCACCGCCGCCGCTGTCTCTCGCAGTGGCGCCGCTCGCCGTCATCGAGCCGCCCCCCGTCGCCGCCTGCAGCCAGGGGCTTACACTCGCTCACTTCAGAGCTCAACTTGAGGACCTTCGGGAACACATCGCTCACGTTGGAGCTCAACGTGAGCACCCTCGTGACACATCCACGGGCTAATCTGAATTATATGGGGGACAAAGAGAGCTTAACTTGAGCAGAAAGGGGCAACGTAAGCTCAAGTTGAGCGGAAATAGGAACAAGTGTAAGCCCCTGCCTGCAGCTTGAGGAACGCGCGGTACGCCATGGCGACCGGGGCGGACAAGTCCAGGCGCATCCCCGCGGACTCGGGCCTTACACAAGTCCCCGGTCACCAATTCAGTTCCACCTCAGTGCTTGCTCATAGATTATCAGTGTAATCGTACATGATCGCCGAATCCTGCCCCATGGAGTTACACTGCTGGTACCTAGTCTGTAAAGCGTACTATATTTAGGATCTCGTGCTACCCGTGGTAAGTAAGCGTTTGGTGATTTTCACCAAACGTCATTCCACTTTTGGCCAAATCACCAAACTCCAGCTTACTAGAAGTTGCCAGCCCACATATTAGACACTAGCTCCCTTCTCCTTTTCAGCCCAGCTGTCAGTATCTGCGAGGTGTTAATAGGCCGATTTCGGTATATCGCCGAGCTGAAATACCCATACTGAGTTGCGGGCAATGCGTCAGCGCTCGGTGCAAGAGAGTGGGCGCCATGCAGAGTTGCAGGCAAAACAGCAGCGCTCAGCACGGGAAGCGATATACCGAAGTCAGCTGATAAGCACAGCTGCCAGTGTTTTCAGGGGAAATTGCTGCGGGAAAGGAGACGCCGTGTAACGCCGTGCTGCGGAGTCGGCGGGCACGATGGTGACTTGGAAGCTGTGCCAATTATTATTTTCTCCCAGGTTTTATGTATTAGGGTTTGAGGTTTAGGGTTTAGGCCGTGCCGCGGAGTCGGCGGGGACGAGGGTGACTTCGAAGAGGTCGGGCGGGAGGGGTGCCGCCGCTCCGTGGGCCACGTCCCAGGGCATCTTCAGCACCGCTGCCCAGGGGCGTACACTCGTTCACTTTTCAGCTCAACTTGAGCCGTGTTGACACACCAAAACACCCTACACACTCTAAACACACCCTAACACCCCATTAACATGGGCTACACAACCCCTAAGCGCAACCCCCTATCACATGAAAAACGCTCAAGTTGAGCTGAGAAGTGAACGAGTGTAAGCCCGTGCCGCTGCCACGTTGAAAGTGGTCACATCTTTGTTGCCGGCGCCCGGGTCCGCCATGACGATGACGGTGATTTTGGCGTAGACGGCCGACAGCGCCTAGAGGCAGGGGCTTACACTCGTCCACTTTTCGGCTCAACGTAAGCACCGTGTGTGGGAGAGGGGGTGTACATGGGGTATTTAAGGGTGGTTCGGGGAGTGTTATGGGCGAATTTAGGGTGTGTTTAGGGTGTATGTTGAGTGGCAGAAACGGCTCAGGTTGAACGGAGAAGTGGACGATTGTAAGCCCCTACCTGGAGCACGGTGGCGAGGCCGTGCAGGAAGGAGGTGGTCGGGTCGGCCGACTGGCTGTCCAGCAGCACGCACAGGTGGCCGGTGGTGCTCGCCAACCCGGCGCCAGGGGCTTACACTCGCCCACTGCTCAGCTCAACTTGAGCCGTTCCTGACCCAAAATACACCCTGAGCAGCCCTCGATACCCCGTAATACCTCCTAAACACCCCCTAGGCAACCCCTTAATGCACCCCCCATCCCACAGAAAGCGCTTACGTTGAGCCAAAAAGTGGACGAGTGTAAGCCCCAGCCTGACGCCGCTGCCTCCACCACCCCCGCTGCCACCGCCGCCCCCACCGCCTCCACCGCCATCTTCGCCACCACCGCCGCCACCTGTATCGCCATCAGTTCCCCTCGAGCTGCCAATAGACAAGTCGTCCCATCTAGTATGGCCTGGTAGATATTGCTCGCCACGTCATAGGTTGCCATTTTTGTTGGTGCCCGCCTGGTTTGAGTGGTATAGAGGAGAGACTCGAGCCTAGTCTGATGTTATAGCGGTGTGGCGCACGCCTGGGGGAAGTGAGCATGGTATCACGCCTGATACTAAGCACTCGCAGGCCTAGGCCCGAGTCTCTACACTATACCACTCAAACCAGGCGGGCACCCACAATTCTTCTCAAGAAACGAAGGTTCAACATGCGTGTCGATGACGTGACGAGCAACATCTGCCATGCCCTACTCGTATCTGGAGGTGCCCACAGACGAGACGTCCCGTCTGGTAGGACCTGGCGGATATTGCACGCCACATCATGCAACGTATTTGGCATCCTCGTTTCTTGAGTCGGACGGCATCCTATGACGTGGAGAGCAATATGAGCGAGGCCCTGCCCAACACTAGTCCACTTTTCAGCTCAGCCTGAGCCGTTTCTAAGACAAAATACACCCTGAGTACCCCATAATATTCCCAACCAACTCCTAAACACCCCTTAAACTACCCCTAAATGTACCCCCTATCCCACAGAAACCGCCTATGTTGAGCAGAAAAGTGGACGAGTGTAAGCCCCTGGGCCCTGCCCCCTGGAGGAGACGGCGAAGACGTAGACTGAGAGCAGCCAGAGTGTGCCGAGCGGCAGGGGCTTACACTCGTCCACTTTTCAGCTCAATCTAAGCCGTTTGGTCGCACCTCCCCGTGTCCCCATGTCTAATAGACTGGGGGAAAATCATGCACCCAACGTATCCCATAAAATGTGCTTACGTCGAGCTGAAATGTGGAGGAGTGTAAGCCCCTGCCGAGCGCAAGGGCGCCGAGGGGTATGTACACCTGGTACACGTCGGTGGCGAAGGAGCGCCGCCCGCTCGCCAGGGGCTGACACTCGTTCCCATATCAGCTCAACTTGAGCTCTTCCGTCAACCATATAACCCAACTTAACTCATGAATATATCCTGGAGTTGCTCAAGTTGAGCTCTTACGTGAAAGAGTGTAAGCCCATGCCGCTAGCCGCGCGCCGGGCGATCGGCAGCAGCGGCCCTGTACGTGAGGGGTGGAGAAGGCGCAGTTGGGGAGGGTGCAAGGGCGTTGTTAGTGTTCATATGGAGAGAAAGAATATACCAGGCCTTCGGTACTGGCACGAGCATGGCACGGGCATGGGGCGAGACATCGCGGTGGCGGCAGGGCATGTTCACTCGTACCATGAACATGTGCGCATGGTGTACCGGTGTACCCGTAAGCACTCGCCGCATCCTTCTCCCCGGCCTGGCCGGTGGTTGACACCAGGGGCCTACACTCGTTCACTTTTCAGCTCAACTTGAGCAGTGTCTGACACACAAAAACACCCTACACACCCTACCCCCTAACATCCCCTTCACACGGGCTACACAATCCCTACGCGCACCCCCTATCACATACAAAGCGCTCAAGTTGAGCTGAGAAGTGAACGAGTGTAAGCCCCTGATTGACACCAAAGAATGGGCACCCCCTGCATTGCGTTTTGTTGCTTTTCGGCGGGATGCGAATAGGACGCGCGGCTTTCAGGGTGCCGCAGGCGGGGTGTGTGGGCGGCGCTGTCTGCGACGTACCTTTGCGGGGCATTGCAGCCGCCGACGGGCGCGGCACGGGTCGCTATCAGGCTGCCAGGGATGTGTCTCCTGAAGTGCCGCTACGAGCGTCATACCCCAGGGGGAGCAATCGCGGACACGTTGGTTGCACCATGCACGTGTTATTTTCCGATCCCACATCACACGTGAATAACTCCACACATCGTGTCTCTGGTATTACGGCGCTCACACGTCGCGTGCGCGGCAGCCCGTCTCCTCCCCAAGCCATCAACCGCCCAACCCGGGATGTCCGTCGCCGCCATGAGTTTGCGGGGCTTCGCCGCGGGGCCCCTAACCCGCGCCGCCTTCTGCCGAACGCGCGCCGCTCTCTGCAACCGCGTGCCCATGCCGGCGATGCGCCCCGGGACCGGGAGGGGCAGCAGCGGCGGCGGCGCCGGCGCGGGAAGCGGCGGCGGCAGCAGCGGCGGTAGCAGTGGCAGCAGCCGGGCTGGTTCTTCCTGGTCTAAAAGCAGGGCGCGTCGCGGCGCCGCGGCGGCGGACGCTGCCGCCACCGACGGCGCGCTGGCGGAGGGGTCCGAGGCGACAGTAGGGCCTGGCAGATAATGCTCGCCACGTCACAGGCTGCCAATCAACGACACTTACTGCGACAAACGTGCGTTCAAAGACGTGCCGATGACGTGGCGGGCAGTATCTGCGCTCGGGTCCGGCCGAAATTGCTCTCCCGGTCACGTGTAATGCCGCTCAACTCCAGAAGCGAGGGATGAAAGTGCGTGTGAATGAGGTGGCATGGCGGGCAATATTTACTTGTCCCTGCGCTGCGGCGCCGGCGGCGCACACGCCGGTGCTGATGCGACAGGTGCTGGAGTGCTGGGAGGGGCGGCAGCTGCGTGTGTACGTGGATGGCAGGCCCTTCCATACACTCGACAGCTGTGCCGCCTTAACCCGAGCCTTTTCTTCCCGCATATCTCAACGTTGCTCAAGTTGAGCTAGTATCGGCGCACCCGTAGCAGCGGCGCCAACTGCCTGTGTGCCCATAGTGTACCGGTGCACCCGTGGATGCGGCGCCACCTGACTGTTTGCTCATAGCGTACCGATGGACCGTAAACGAGCGTCAAACCCTGGCTGATGGGACGATGGGCGCTGGAGGTCACGCCAGTACGCTCGTGCGCGCACACCCGGAGATGCATACCTTCGTGGGCAGGGGCTTACACTCGTCCGCTTTTCAGCTCAACTTAAGCGCTTTCTGTGGGATGGGGGGTGCGTTTAGGGGTTGTCTAAGGGGGTTGTAGGGGGTGTCAGGGGCTATTAGAAGGTGTTGAGGGTGCATTTTATGTCAGGAACGGCTCAGGTTGAGCTGGAAAGTGGACGAGTGTGGGTCCCTGTTCGTGGGCTTCGACGTTGACCCACTTGCGCACTCCCTCGCACGGCCGCGGCTGGAAGCCGCCGCCGCAGCAGCAGCAGCAGCGGGGGCGGTGGGGGCGGGGGTGGGGGCTGGGGCGGGGGCTGGGGCGGAGGCGGGGGTTGGGGCGGGGGCGGGGGCGGGGGCGGGGGTGGAGGACCTCTCCAACTACCAACGAAGGAAATCGCGCAAAGCGAAAGCGGCGGCAGCGAGGGCAGCTTCCGACGCAGCGGGAGCGGGGGCAGGGCCAGGGGGAGCGAGTGCAGAGGCACCAGAAGCAGGATTAGTGGCGGGTGAGGACGCGGGGTCTCAGACGGGGGTGATTGCAAAGGCTGGGGCGGGAGAGGGAGCCGGTTCGGAGACGGAGGCAGGAGCGGGGGCGGGGGCGGGGGCTCCAGGGTCATCGGAGACGGAGGCAGGAGGGGGGGCGGGGGCTCCGGGGTCATCGGAGGCGGGGGCGGGGGCGGGGGCGGGGGCGGGGGAGGGGGAGGGGGCGGGGGCAGGAGCGGGGGCGGGGGCGGCGGCGGGGGCGGGGGCGGTGGCTCCAGGGTCGTCAGAGGCGGGGGTGGCGCCCGGGCCGGGGGCGGGGGATCCGGGGGCATTGGAGGCAGGAGCAGGGGCGGGGGCGGGGGCTCTGGGGTCATCAGAGGCGGGGAAAGCGGCGGGGCCGGCGATACACCTGGTGCGCGCCAACTTCCGCGCGATGCACGCGCGGCTGGCGGAGCTGCCCCCCGGGGTAGGGCGGTGCATGTTGACCCAATGAAACCTACGTTGAAAGCGCCAGGATCTGAGCACTTGAAATTTAAATATGATAAAGTTGCTTTCAATCTCGCTTCATTTTGCTGTCAAATTCAACTTGCGCCGCTACACCGCGGGGATGGAGGCCGGCGGCGTGGACGGCATACTGATGGACCTGGGTAGGGTGGTGTACGTTGACAGTATCAAAACCCGGTTGAAAGCGCCTACGGTTTCAGCAATTGAAACTGGAATCTCATAACCTGCTTTTAACGTTTGCTTTCAAGTTGAACCTGCGCCGCTACACCTGGGCGTGTCGTCCATGCACCTGGACCTGCCGGAGCGCGGCTTCAGCTTCATGAACGACGGCAAGGGCTTACACTCGGTCCCATTTCCGCTTAACTTGAGCTTACTTTGCCCCTTTCCGCTCAACAAAAGCTGACTTTGACCCCCACATGACCCAAAATAGCCTGTCGATGTGTCCCGAAGGTGCTCAAGTTGAGCTCTAACGTAAGCGATGTGTCCCGAAGGTCCTCAAGTTCAGCTATGACGCAAGCGAGTGTAAGCCCCTGAACGACGGCCCGCTGGACATGCGCATGGGACCCTCCGCGCCGCTCAGCGCGGAGGACCTGGTCAATGGCAGGCTGTGATACAGACTGCACGCCACGTCATTGTAAACCCTCTTCTCACCCACAACTTTCTGAACAACTTTCTCAACAACTTTCTGGTGTCTCGATTTCAATGTTGTCCTGTCATGTGGCGGCGAGCAATAGGCCGATTTCGGTATATCGCCTCAATGAAATGCACATACAGAGTTGCGGACAAGGCGTCAGCGCTCGGCGCAGGAAAGCGGGCGCCAGGTTGAATGCCCATACAGAGTTGCGGACAAAGCGTCAGCGCTCCGTGCGGAAAGCGATACACCGATCCGAAATTTGTCTATTGAATAGTTGGCCCTGGGCATGGACTGGCCGGAGGAGGAGATTGCGCGGATCGTGCGGGACTACGGGGTAAGGCGGTGCAGGTTGATCCTATCAAACCCCATATTGAAAGCGATTATGGTATCAGCGCTTGTAATTGAGAGGTAATGCACCGCTTTCACACGTTGATTTCGATTTCAACGTGCGCCGCTACAACGGGGAGGAGCGGCACTGGCGCCTGGTGGCGCGTCGCATCTGCGAGCAGCGGAGTGAGGCGGTGCAGGTTGACTCTGTCAAAGCCACGTTGAAAGCGCCTGGAACCGAGCGCTTGAAGCTATAATATGAGGAACTGCTTTCAAATTTTGGTATCAAATTCAACTTGCGCCGCTGCGGCGGGGTGAGGCGCCCATCACAACCACTAAAGAGCTGGTGGCGGCCATCGGGCAGGGGCTTACACTCGTCAACTTTTCAGCTCAACGTGACCCGTTTGTGTCACAAAACACACACATGACCCCCCTTATTGCCCGGTAAGACCCTCTAAACAGACCCTAAACAACCCTTAAATGTGCCCCTTATTCCACAGAAAGCGCTTACGTTGAGCCGAAAAGTGGACGAGTGTAAGCCCCTGCCGTTGGCCTCCGCGGCGGCGGCGGCATCCACCCGGCCACGCGCACCTTCCAGGCAGGGGCTTACACTCGTCCACTTTTCGGCTCAACGTAAGCGCTTTCCGTGGGATAGGGGGTGCATTAGGGGTTGTATTAGGGGTTGTTTAGAGGGTGTGTATGGGGTGTCAGGGAATATCAGGGGGTGTTTTGGTTGTATTTTGTGTCAGAAACGGCTTAGGTTTAGCTGAGAAGTGGACGAGTGTGAGCCCCTGGTTCCAGGCCATCCGCATCGCCGTCAACGACGAGCTGGGCGCCATCGAGACAGGGGCTTACACTCGTCCACTTTTCGGCCCAACTTAAGCGCTTTCTGTTAAATGGGGGTGCATCAGGGGTTGCTCAGGGGGTGTCGACGGGGTGTTTAGGGGGCGTTTAGGGGTATTAGAGGATGTTGAGGGTGTATTTTGTGTCAGAAACGGCTCAGGTTGAGCTGAGAAGTGGACGAGTGTAAGCCCCTGCATCGAGGCCGTCATCCCCGCCGCCATCCACGCCCTGGCGCCCGGCGCGCGTCTGGCCATCATCAGCTTCCACAGCCTCGAGGACAAAATCGTTAAAATGGCCTTTAGAAAATACGCGGGGTGGGGCCAAGAAAATTGTGCTGCCACGTCATCGTCACTCTCCGCATGATTTGCCCTCAACATTTTGAGGGCAGTACAGAATTACCGCTGTCATCAAATCACAGTGGCCACCCATCAAGCAATCGCGCACAATGGGGTTTCTCTGTGATATGAACATGATACTTCAACGCCACGCCAAATTGGCGAGCGCGGTTCAGCTGGCACGGCACTATGAGTGGGCAGCCGCCGCCTAACGACCGACCAATCAGCCAGTGGGAGGCGCAGCCGGAGCTGCCGCCCAAGATCGTGAAGCTGATCACGCGCAAGCCGCTGCAGGCGGGGGCTTACACTTGTCCACACCTCAGCTCAACCTGAGCCGTTTCTGACACAAAATACACCATGAACAACCCCTAATACTCCTTCATACCCCCTGACACCTCCTAAACGCCCCCTGAGCAAACCCTAATTGCACCCCTATCCCACAGAATGCGCTTAAGTTAAGCCGAAAGGGGGGCGAGTGTAAGCCCCTGGCTGCAGGCGGACGCTGCGGAGGTGGAGGCCAACGTGCGCAGCCGCAGTGCCAAGCTCAGGATCTGCGAGAAACTGTGAGCGGCAGACGGTCGAACACTTTCGACCGCACTTCGATAATAATTCCCAATTGAATATTACATGATTGAAACGCGAGCTAATGGGTGTGAGCTGCGCTGTTCGCGGCGCATACCCCCGGCATCATCTAATGGTATACCACCCGTTGCCGCCGCCCCCTCTCTCACCGAACAAGGGACCTGTTGCCGCGCCGCCGCCCTCTCTCCCGCCACCGCCGCCGCCACATCAACGAACGAACCGATGCCGCGCCGCCACCGCCGCCCTCCCCCCCCGCTACAACCACGCATTCACGTCCTAGGCTCGGTATCATCCAACGGTCTCTGCACAGCGCAATCAATACACATTCACCTCCTCCTACTCAGCTCCCAATCAGGCGTTTCTAATGCCTTATCCACTTATTTGCTTCTGCTGTATACCCAGTATGCTGTTGGTCATCTCGATGGTGTGCACGTGGGCATCCAGGTTGTAGCGGCGTATGTTGAAAAAGCAACGTTTGAAGGCGGTTCACCTCATTTTGGTCTCAAGCGCTTAAACCAGGCGTGCTTTCATCTCGGGTTTGATACTCTCAACCTGCACCGCCCTACCACGTAACGGAACAGGATGGTGGCTACCTC
>Ga0307489_10002417_pt1 | contig 12510 bp, 21 predicted proteins | sample SB12metaG_FD_202247 | JGI IMG/M metagenome (GOLD analysis project Ga0307489, IMG submission 202247) | Sea-ice brine microbial communities from Beaufort Sea near Barrow, Alaska, United States - SB 1.2 | ecosystem: Environmental > Aquatic > Marine > Coastal | place: USA: Alaska | collected...
GTCAACCTGGGGTCAACCTGGGGTCAACCTGGGGTCAACCTGGGGTCAACCTGGGGTCAACCTGGGGTCAACCTGGGGTCAACCTGGGGTCAACCTGGGGTCAACAACCTGGGGTCAACCTGCACCGCCCCACCGTCTGTGTGGCGTACAACGCGCCCAGCTTCCACTGCGCATCCGAGTCGCCGAGCAGGAGGGTCATTCAGAACAAACACTCGAGCCGTCTTCGGACGTGCCCGCTTCATGTAATTTCTGGGTGGATGCTCATACAGACGCGCGGAGGAGGAGGACGATAATGAGCGTCGCGTCGGGCGACGGGTCGAGTGCTTGTTCGCAATAACCCCCATGCCCTGGCTCGCGGCCATGCGGTAGTACTTTGCCGCAAGCGCGTAGTCCTGTTCCACGCAGACGGGTCATTGATGGGAACAAGCTCTTGAACCGACATCGGAGCATGACTTACCTTCAGGGTGACTGCGCATACACACGCGCGGACTCAGTCCGTCGATTCAACCTCGGTCGAGCGCTTGTACTCAATACCCCCCCTGCCATGGGGTGGGCAGGGTTGTTGCCGCTGGCAGTGCCACCCTTGCTGTAGCGGCGCAGTCATATGTTAGCTTCAAGCGCTGAAACCAAGCGCGGTGAAGCTGGGGTGAATCTTGGGTGAACCAGGGGTGAACCAGGGGTGAACCTGGGGTGAACCTGGGGTGAGCCTGGGGTGAACCTGGGGTGAACCTTGGGTCTATTTGGTTCAACCTGGGGTCAATCTGGTTTCAACCTGGAGTCAGACCTGGGTTCAACCTGGGGTCAAGCTGGGGTCAAGCTGCACCGCCTCGCCTTGGCAAACGCGTGGCCGACGTTGTACTGCGAGATCATCATGCCTCCGTCGGCGGCCGCGCAGTGGGGTCATTGAGAACAAGCACTCGACCGACGTTGAAACATAATCGACGAACTGAGTCCGCGCGTATGAATGATGATAGAGAGAGACGCGTCGGCATGTATACGGAGGCACCGGGCTTTTGCTTTGCCCCCCGTAAGATGAGACAGACGCTTCCGGGTGGATAAGGAGGCACAAGGCGTCAGCCCTGCCCACCGTGTTTCTGTAAGAATACAGTAGTCAGGCTGCACCGGTGGCGTATAACGGTATACCATGAGCAAATAGTCAGGCTGTATCGGTGGCGTATACCTGTACATATGCAGAGTGACAAGATATGATCTGGTCATACTGTCCGGTTGACCGACAAGATGACAAGATGACAGGATTGATATGGTGGATGACCTCAAAATCCGGCCGATGACCGCCACACAGTGTATCAGCGCTTCGCGCCGAGTGTACGGTGGCCGTGCGTGCGCGGAGAGGACGGGAGACTTCAGGTTGATCTGGGTCAACACGTGTTGATCAGGGTCAAATCGCCGATGAACACGTGTTGATCAACCCTGAGATTCTCAGGGTTGATTGATCAACATGATTTTCGTGTGGCGCGATCGTGACCATACCGCGCCCCGCGCCTTCCCCATTGACCCCACTGCCGAACTGCGTAGTCCAAACCCTGTGCAGGTACAGGAAACCCGAAAAGGTCTGCACTCCCAAATTCATCTACTCCTCGAAGCAGCAGCCAGCCTAGTGGTAAAGAGTCCGCACAGCGCTCATTCGGTCGGGGTTCCGAATCCTGCCGGTGACGCGCGTGTTGACTCTTTTGGAACGCGCGTCGTTGTTAGTTTTAGTTTTGTTTTCTCTTTGGTTGACAAGCGCCGAGAGTCAGAGACGGCTTTCTGCGACTGCGCCGGCCCCTCATATGACACGCTGTCGTGATTTAGCGCTCGACACGCACGCTCGAGCCCTGCACTTGGTGGCTCTCTTAGACAAGAGGCTAGCTGGGTGGAGTGTTTGTCCCACAGTGCCCCAAAATCCTGTCAGGATGACCCGCCCTATGCCCTCAAACCGACAGGATGACAAGATTCACGGTCATCTTGGAGATCGATCCTCCATATCTTGTCACTCTGTACATATGAGCACATAGTCAGGCCGCACCGGTGGCGTATACCGGTACACTATGAGTGAACAGTCAGGCCGTACTGGTGGCGTATACCGGTACACTATGAGCAAACAGTCAGGCCGTACCGGTGGCGTATACCGGTACACTATGAGTGAACAGTCAGGCCGTACTGGTGGCGTATACCGGTACACTATGAGCAAACAGTCAGGCCGCACCGGTGGCGTATACCGGTACACTATGAGTGAACAGTCAGGCCGTACTGGTGGCGTATACCGGTACACTATGAGCAAACAGTCAGGCCGTACCGGTGGCGTATACCGGTACACTACGAGCGAACAGTCAGGCCGTACCGGTGGCGTATACCGGTAAACTACGAGCAGACCAGCACTCTCACCCTGGCCGTAAGTCATGCTCCGATATGTTTCCACAGCTTGTTCTGAAGACCCCCCTTGCCTTGCGCGCCCACTCGAAGCCCCGCGCTACGTTCTTCGCCACGCCCTGGCAGGAGGGTCATTGAGAACATACAAGCACTCAAACCGATCGGAGCAAGCTTCCTGCTACGCTAGCCTGCCGGGTGAATGATCATACTACCAAGACGCGTGGAGGCTCGGACTCGGTTCTTGGAGTGCTCGTTCACAATCACCCGACGGGGGCAGTCCGAAAGCCTGCTGCCTCCTTTATACGCACGCGGAGCACGGACGCGTCTGTCTCAAAAACCCCGCCTCTGCCTGGCCCAGCGCGTAGCACTGCGAGAGATGCATCTGCGCCTCGGCGTGGCCCTGCTCGGCGGCCTTGCGGAACCACGCCGCGGCGACCTCGGGACACCCCTCGCAGCTTCGTCCCTCGAGGTGTGACGTGTGAAGTTGTACCCCCAGCTTGCACTGCGCTGAGGCGTGGCCCCGCTCGGCGGACGCCCGCAGCGTCTTCAGCTGTTGCGGGTTCAGGGCCTTCACCCAGCACTGCACGTCATCCCAGTTCTGGCCTCGTACCCCGTCCATGGCGACGCACGATATGGGTGGGCGGCGAGGCGTGCGCGAAGTGTGAGGCCTAGGACGTTCCGAAAACACGTGAAAGAGCTGAAACCCAAAAGTGTCAATGAACACAGTTCGGTCGGGTAAAACAGGCCAGCTCCATGGCACAGCACCCCCCGCTCACGTTCAGAAGGAGGGATCCCACACCACGAGCGCACCCCTGGCCGCGCAGCGAAGCAAATCGTCGCCGCATATGATCCCCGAGGCGGCGCCCGCGCGCGTCGAGTCGCCCGCGCCCTCGCGCGACCCCCCGACCCTGCTGACTCTCCTGTGCCTCCCGTTCACGGCCGCCGCGCGTTGGGCCCCGCGCTTCCTCTGGCGCTGCCTCAACGCCTGCTGGTACTGCTGCGGCAGCGACTACGACGAATTCGTGGCGGGGTTGGGATGATAAGCGTTTGTCTTCAGCTTCACCTTGAGCCATTTGTCTTCACACCGTCATGCCACTTGAGGTATCCCTGTCGGTGATGGCTTGAGGAGGAGGAGGAGGAGCACAGGAGGAGGAGGAGGAGGGGAAGAAGGGGAAGGAGGAGAGGGGGAGGAGGAGAGGGAGGAGGGGGAGGGGGAGGAGGAGGGGGAGGAGGTGGAGGAGGTGGGGGAGGAGGAGGAGGGGGATGAGGAGTGGGAGGGGGAGGAGGAGGAGGAGGAGGAGGAGGAGGAGTAGGATGAGGAGGAGGAGGAGGAGGAGGAGGAGGAGGAGGAGGAGGGGGAGGAGGCCGAGATACGACTTGAGTTATCCCACGCGCACCTCAAAAGATACTATGTTGAGCTGAAAATATCTGCTTTCGTGTGCGACGGCCCTGGTCGGCGGACTTGCAGGAGCAGGAGGCGGCGGAGCGGCAGGAGGTGATTGACATGAATGCGAACCGCCGCGAGCGCGAGGCGCGCGACGCCGCGCGGGTGGAGGTAGGGCCTGCTGGGTGTTGCTCGCCACGTCATAGGGTGCCGTTTGACTTCAACTCAGTTCCGGCGTGACTAGTCACGCTGCGATCCTCGAAATCGAAGGTCTATTTACTCAAGAATCGCGACCCGGTCGGACTGTCGGCGAGTCGATCGGTGGGATTCGCGAAATGGACAGATCAGATTGGTCGAACGGGATTCGATACCATATATTCTATACCAGACCCGACACTGAGTGTAAGGGACAAGGGTTCAAATTGCGTTGGATGACGTGGCGAGCAACATCTGGGTTCAGACCCGAGGTGGAGGCAGCGGGGGCGGTGCTGGGGCGGCTGGGGGAGCGCGACGGGAAGCGGGCCGACGCGGGGCGGCGCGCGGAGGCGGCGCGGGAGGAGGTGCTGCTGCAGGAGATCTGAGGCGGCTCTCGCGCTCAGACGGCTTTGAAAGCTGCTGGGAGGCCGGAGGGCCGACAAGACAAAATGCCCCCTCACCAACAACGCATGCGCACGTCGGGATGATTTGATGTTGTTGTTTTTTGAAATGTAGCCGTACCTAATGTAGTCACGTTTTATACACACACCACCACATACACACGCGCGCGGCGGTGGCGGCGGGGCGGCGGCGGCAGAGGAGTCAACTTCTAGCATCGGAAGCGTCTCTAACTCTCTCTATGTCTCTATCGGCTGCGTTGGCCTTCCAGGCTACCCGCTCCGCCCCACCAGCCCGCGCTGACCCGGGTATCTCTCCACCGCTGGGGGTCCGCTGTCCGGCGTGATGGCCAGGTGCAAGTGCGGCGCGCTGGCAGCGATGGCCGCCTCCGCCTAGGACCTGGCAGACGTTGCTCGTCACGTCAATCAATATCTAACGCGTCTTGAGCCCTCGTTTTTCGAGTACAATGGTATCCCATGACGTGGTGAGCGATGTGGTCTGCGAGGCCCTATAGGTCCGAGCAAGGGCCGGTAAAGTGAGCCCAGAATTTCCCAGTTAAGAGGGGTATATTTTAGTTTTAGGGGGGTAAGAGGGGAAGGGGGTATTAGGGCGGTCGTCTGGTGAAAATAAAACCCTAAGACCTGAACCCTAAACCCTAAAGTACTTTTACAGTCTGTTAACTGGTAAATTCTGGGGTCACTTTACCGGCCCTAGCTCGGACATACCCTACCTCGGCCTCCAGCTGCGTCCGCAGCGTGCCGTTCACGTGCTCGCCATCCTTATACCCTAACTCCAGAAACGATTTCAGCCGCCCGTCTGCTTCTCTGAACGCGCGCGCCGTGGTGTAGGGCCGCAAGGTTGACATTGAAAGCAAATGTTGAAGGCAGTTTGCCAGGTTTCACTTTGAAGCGCTTAATCCACACGTTCTCAACACGGGTTGCAAGTTGCAACCCGTGTTGATTGCTACCCGTGTTGAGGCCGCATGGATTAGGGGGAGTCAGGGCAAATGACTACCGAATGAAACGGGTATTCGTCATTCGGTGTTCGCGAATGTATTCGCATTCGGTATGCGCGAGTTTCAGCCCCTGGTTGCAACCTGCAGCGCCCCACCGTGGTTTCCCGCTCATCTACCGCGTTCGACTCCGTCGTCATCGCCGCGAGGCGCTGATCGTGGATGGCTGAGTAGATCTGCTTGTGCACGCCGATCTCGTGTGACATCTTGCGGCTCTGCTCCTGGACGCAGGGTCGCCCACCTCAACCTGAATGTTTGGTCATGTGTACCAGAGTACCTGTACACACTAACCTCCTCCCCAAACAGGGGAGGGCGCAAGCGACGGTGTGGTCACTCATATCCGACTAGGGGAACTTTGACTCGGGGATTCCGCAGAGAGCTACCTGGCATGATAGCTCTTCATATCCTTTAGCTATGATCTAAAAGAAAAGAAAACTAAACTTTACACACTCGCCGCATCCTCCTGCGATCTCCCTGACCTTACACCGCACAAATATGGGACAAATGACAACCTCGGCGCAGCTTTTGAATCGTTTCGGTGAGTAAGGTGGTGAGTGGCCTACCATGAGGGCGACGCGGCTGCGCTCGCATTCGGCTTCAGCGGCTTCCTCCGCTGCCGCAGCGCGTGCCTCCGCCCAGGGGCTTACACCCTTCCACTTTACGGCTCAACGTAAGCGCTTTCGGTGGTACAAGGGGTATTTAGGGGGTGTTTGGGGCGTGTTGAAGGCGGGGGTGGAGAGGGTATTTAGGCGTTTAGGGGATGTGTTGAATTTGAGAAACGGCTCAGGTTCAGCTGAAACGTGGACGAGTGTAAACCCCTGCCTCCGCCGCCGTCAGCTCACCCCCCGCTGCCTCCATCGCCGCCGCCGCCTTCACCAACAGCGCCTGGAACCCCTCGCGCTGCCGCGACGTCCCCTCCTCCGTGAAGCGGCGCAAGTTGAAATTGAATGCGAAAATAGAAAGCAGTTTATCATGTTACAGCTTCAAGCGGTTAGTTCCAGGCGCATTCAACGTGGGTTTGATAGGGTCAACCTGCACCGCCCTACCTCCGCCTCCCGCAGCCGCTCCAGCACGATGGCCTCTCGCGCCTCCATCGCCGCCTCGTGCTAGGGTCCGGCAGATATTGCTTGCCACATCATAGGATGCCATTTGGCACAAGGAACGAGTGTCCACCGTGCGTCGGATGACGTGGCTTTTAGGGCTGCCATTTGACTCAAGGAACGAGGGACCACTGTGCGTCGGATGACGTGGTTCTTAGGGCTTATGGTTAAGGGTTTCGTAAATTCTAAACCCTAAACCCTAACCTGGCGAGCAATATGTGCCCGGCCCGCCTACCTCGCGCGCCTCCAGCGCCGGCAGCTGTGCCTCCAGCACCTGGGTTTGGGCGATCAGCCGCATCGCCTTTTTGTAGGGGGATAAGTTGGAATTGAGAGCAAAACTTGAAAGCATTTGCCGCATATTTTGGTTTCAAGCGCCGAAACCAGGCGCCTTTTAACACAGGTTTCAAGTTGCTGCAGCACCCCACCTCGTCACCGGACTTGTCGTGGAGCACGGCACGCGCGGCGACGCGGAGCTCGGACCCCGTCAGAGCCGCGGGGGCGGGTGCTCCTGCCGCGGTGCCGGAGCGGGGTGAGCTGGAGTTGGATCCAGGCCTGGCCCCGGCCCCGGCCCCGGCCACGGCCCCGCCGGCTGCTCCATTCCATGAACGTGTGTGAAGCTCCACCTCCCGATGGTTGTTCATGTCATACTCTTTCAGTCCCCCGGCCAGCGCCGCCGCCGCCGCCGCCGCCGGCGCCAGCGCCGCCGCCCCGTTTGTGTCCCCCCCCGCCAGCGCCACGGCCCCGGCTCCACCCATGCGCTGCCACATCCCCGGCACCGCCGCGGACACTGCGTCCGTCTCCATCTTAATTCGCAGCCCGCGGTTCTCCTCCCAGCCCGCCGTCACCTCCTCGCTGTATCGGCGCAAGTTGATATTGAAAGCAAAACTTGAAGGCGGTTAATCATAGTTCAGGTTCAAGCGCTTAGTTCCAGGCACTTTCAACGTGGGTATGACAGGGTCAACCTGCACCGCCCTACCTCGCTCCATCGGTCGGACAGCTGCGCCGCCGCCTGCTGCTCCGCCCGCAGCTTGCTCTGTAGCTGCGCCGCCTCGTCCTCCGTCCAGGGGCTTACACTCGTCCACTTTTCGGCTCAACGTAAGCACAATTCGTAGGATAAGTTGGGTGCATGATTCTCCCCCAGTCTATTAGACAGGGGGACGCGAGAAGGTGTGACCAAAACGGCTTAGGTTGAGCTGAGAAGTGAACGAGTGTAAGCCCCTGCCTCCGCCGCCGCCGCGCGCCGCTTTGCGTCCCCCTCCGCCTGCTTCGCGTGCATCGCCGCCGCCGCCGCCGCCTCCGTGCAAGGCCAAGCGAATGACGCTCGCTACGTCATACATCACACTTTAATCCCTCGTGTGTTGTGTTACACGGCGTCTTATGACGCGGCGAGCTGATCAGGGCCAAGCGTATAATGTCTATGCTTGTCGAACCAAGTTAGTGCTTGCGACGAGGGGGGTTAATCTAGGCTACTTTAAGCTAGTTCAGGGGCTAGTGTTAGTAAGTTTGTGGGTTAGTATTGGGGACTACAGTGGGTCAGTAAAGTGCGGGGGTTTAAACTAGGCTAGTTTGAGCTAGTTTAGGGGCTATTGCGTAGTAGGCTAGTTTAGGGGCGACACGTATAATAATATCTCACCTCGAGCTCCGCCGTGAGCCGCGCGATCTGCTCCGACTTTTCGCCCACCGCCGAGGTCCCCCGCACCAGCATGGCGATGCGCTCCTCGACATAGCGGCGCATTTTGAATTTGAAAGCAAAGTTTGAGACCTGTCCATCACATCTTAGTTTCAAGTGCATAGATGCAGGCGCTTTCAACTTGGGTTTGATAGGGTCAACCTGCACCGCCTTACCTCGTGCTCGCTGCACGTCCGGCGCAGCCCGCGCGACTCGTCCGCAAAGCGCGCCTCCGCCTCACACGTCGCCTCCACCCGCGCCTCCCGCGACGCACCCCAGGGCCGGGCATATGGTTTATGGTTTAGGGTTTAGGGTAAAGGGTTAAGGGTTCAGGGTTTAGGATCTAGGGTTCAGGGTTTAGGGTTTATGGTTCATGGTTCAGGGTTTAGGACTTAGGTTTTAGGGTAGATATTGCCCGCCAGGCCATCCAACGCAGTTTAACCCTCGTCTTTTGAGTTGAGTGGCATTCTATGACGTGGCGATGAATATGTGCCAAACCGGTAGTCCGCCACGTTATTGACCCTCCGTTTGAATCCTCGTTGAACCCTACCGCGTTAGCAATCGCGATGTGGTCGAGGTCATGGCTCACGTTGAGGGTGAGTGACACCGGCGCCGCCTCCAGCTGCCTGATGCGCTCCCGTAACCAGGGTCTTACACTCGTTCCATTTCAGCTCAACTTGAGCTCTTCCGTCAACTGTGCAACCCAACTTAACTCACCAATGTGTACCGGAGTTGCTCAAATTGAGCTCTAACGTGAACGAGTGTAAGCCCCTGCCCGCAACCCCTCCGCCGCTCGCCGGTTCGCTTCCTCCACCGCCGCTGCCGCCGTCACCGACGCCGCCGCCGCCGCTTTAGCGTGCAGGATCTCCGTGCTGTAGCGGCGCAAGTTGAATTTGAAAGCAGATGTTGAAAGCAATATATCACACTTTAGTTCTAAGCCCTTAGTTCCAGGCGGTTTCAACTTGGGTTTCATAGGTCAACCTGCACCGCCCTACGGTGCGCAACTCCAGGACCTGCAGCTGCGCGCGCCGGAGCGCGTCACGCTGCTCGTCGGAGCTCTCCGTAGCTTAGGGCCTGGCAGATATGGCTTGATGCCACGTCATCCGTCGCATTAGAACCCTCATTTCTTGGGTTAAGAGTTATCCTACGGCGTGGCAACAGGCCGGTTTCGGTATATCGTGTCCCGCGCGGAGCGCTGACACTTTGTCCGCAACACTGTATGGCCATTCAACCTGGCGCCCGCTTTCCCGCGCGGAGCGCTGACGCTGTGTCCGCAACTCTGTATGGGCATTTCACCTCGGCGATATACCGAAATCGACCTATTCACAACTGGTAGGCCCTGCCATGGCCTCCTGGTAGATGCGCTGCTGCTGCTCGTGACCCGTCCGCGCGGCGCCCAGATCCGACACCTGCTTGGCCACCTCTGCCGCGCTCTTCCCGCTCCGCTCCTCAGGGCCGTGCTCAAGTCCTTTCGGGAGCTTAAGCTTAAGCGGTTCCTCCTGGAAGCATCTTGAGATGTTCCAGGGACACCTCGAAGATACTTACAAGAGCCAGCTGGAAGAAGTACCAAGGTTAGGCCCTACCGGTCCTGCTCCTCGAGCACGCGCAAGTCATCGCGCAGCATCGCGGCGTTGTGCTCGCTCGCCATGTTGTGCATCTCGCGCCGCTCCCCGTCTCGCTCGCGCCGCTCCACCGTCTCGCGCCGCACCCGCGCCTCGCGCTCAACCTCCAGGTCCGCCGCTGTTTCCGCCAGCTGCCTCTTGACCCCCGCCATGTCTTCTTCGGCGCAGGCCTCGACGCAGGGCCAGACAGACATTGCTCGCCACGTCATAGGATGTCACATAACTCAAGAAAAGAGGTTCTGAAACGCGTTCCGATGACGTGGCGGGCACAACGTGCTTATTCCTTGCAGAATACTGCTTGCTACGTCATACAACGCCATTTAAATCAATAATTGAGGGTTCCAGATGCGTGTCGATGACGTAGCGCGCAAAATGTGCTAGTCCCAGCCTCGACGGCGCCGACGGCGTCCCGTGCGTGCAGTAGCAGATCCACCACCTAGGGCCGGGCAGATATCGCTCGCCACGTCATAGGATGACATTTAAGTCGAGAAAGGAGGAAGGATCCAAATGCGTGTCGTTGACGGGGCGAGCAACATCTGTGTGGCCCTACCACCAGGGTGTCCACCTCCAGCTCCCTGGCGCGCGCCAGCAGCCAGGGGCTGACGCTCGTCCACTTTTCGTCTTATCGTGAGCACTTTTGAGGGATACGCTGTGTGATTTCATGGAGTTTCGGTGACAAAACCGGCTCAGGTTGAGCTGAGAAGTGGACGAGTGTAAGCCCCTGCCGGCAGCGTGCTCCACGTGGTGCCGCGCGCGTACTCCACCCGCGCCCGCAGCGTCTCCTCCGTCACCGCCAGCGCCGCGTGCACCCGCCGCACCCTCTTGAACACCTCGTGCTCGCGTTTCGTGTGCATCGCGTGCTCCCCCATGTTGTAGCGCCAGAAATTGAAATTGAAAGCAAAATTGAAGCGAAATTGAAAGCGGTTCATCATAATTTAGGTTCAAGCGCTTAGTTCCAGGCGGTTTCAACTTGGGTTGAATAGGGTCAATTTTCACCGCCCTACCATGTACTGGTTGTCCAGCAGGTGGCCATGCCCCCCGGGGTGTAGGGCCGCAAGTTACCGCTAGACCAATTGACGTCCTATCAAATGCATAGGACGAACACCCTGATATGTGGGCAGTACGAGTAGTACAGCATGTATCAAACCAGAAAGGACGCCTATCAAGACGTGCGGAACAGGAGTCTAACCTGCAGCACTGTACTCAAAAGAGTGGACAATGAAGCAGAACATGAAGGCAGTCTATCATATGTTAGTTTCAAACGGCTAAGACCAGGCGCTATCAACACGGGTTTCAATTTGCACCGCCCCACCCAGGGAGGACACGGGGCGCGCCGCGTGCAGCGTGTCGTGTACCCACGCGTCGTGGACGGTGTCGATGATGCCGGGCGCCAGGGGCTTACACTCGTTCACAATAGAGCTCAACTTGAGCAACTCCAGGACACATTCATGAGTTAATTTGGGTTATATGGTGGACAGAAGAGCTCAAGTTGAGCTGAAATGGGAACGAATGTAAGCCCCTGCCGGGCGCCAGCGCGTTGACTGCGGTGTGGCTGGCGCGAATCAGAAGCTCTGGCGTGTTGGCCACGCGCGTGCGGCGCGCCTCCTGCGCGGTGCGCTCGCGGCGCTCCAGGACGGACGGGTCCGGCGTGAACCAGTCCTCTTGGGATAGGGCCTGGCATATTGATATTGCTCGCCACGTCATAGGATACCATTTAACTCAAGACAAGAGGGTGCTCGATGACGTGGCGAGCGTGAGCGTGAGGATGTATCGCTGGCCGCGTCGCAGGGTGCCATTTATTTTCGAGAGACAAGGCGTTCGAAATGCGTTGGGCAATATCTGGCAGGCTCTGCCTTGGGAGAGGCGCTCGCGCCACGCCGCGATGTACCCGTCGTCAGGGGCTTACACTCGTCCACTTTTCAGCTCAACCTGAGCCGTGTATTGTCACTAACTCCACCCACAGACCCATCGTATCCCACAAAGCGTGCTTACATTGAGTTCAGTTGAGCCGAGAAGTGGACGAGTGCAAGCCCCTGCCCTTCGCGCCCCTTCTTTGCAGCCTCCTCCAGCCATGTAGGCAGCACCTCTAGCACCGCCCAGTGCTCCACCACCCCGCGGACGTGCTTGCTCACAACCTCGTCAAGCTCGCTCAAGAGCGCGCCGTACCCCGTGGCCAGGGGCTTACACTCGTACACTTTTCAGCTCAGCTTGAGCGCTTTTTATGGGATAGGGTGTGTACGTAGGAGTTGTGTAGCCCATGTTAATGGGGTGTTAGGGGGTGTCTAGGGTGTTCAGGGTGTTTTATCGTGTCAGACACGGCTCAAGTTGAGCTAAGACTCTCACGAGTGTAAGCCCCTGCCCGTGGCCTCGCACAGCACGTGCCATTCCTGTACCACCTCCGCGCCTCCGAACCGCGCTCGAACCGGCGCCACGGCCCCATGGTCGACTTGTATCAAGGCGAGCGCGTCCTCATCGCCCCCCCCCGCCGCCGCCGCCGCCGCCGCCGCCGCCTCCTCCATGGGAGGCACGTAGACATGGAGGTCCATGTCGGGCTTCAGGTCGGGCTTGGCTATCACCAGGTGTGCCATCGCTCGATGTCGAGGCCTGCAGAGGACGTGAGGGTGCCGATAAAAAAGAAGAGGGAAAGGAAGCTCGAATGGGAAGACGGTGTGCTCCGCGTCCCCGGCGCGACGGCAGCCTGCGGCGACGCAGCCGCGGCGGCGGGATTTACAGCGTTATCCTGGCCGGTGCGCCTTTCT
>Ga0307489_10002418_pt1 | contig 12505 bp, 16 predicted proteins | sample SB12metaG_FD_202247 | JGI IMG/M metagenome (GOLD analysis project Ga0307489, IMG submission 202247) | Sea-ice brine microbial communities from Beaufort Sea near Barrow, Alaska, United States - SB 1.2 | ecosystem: Environmental > Aquatic > Marine > Coastal | place: USA: Alaska | collected...
GCGATGGTCATGACGCGCGTGTCCTCGAACCCCCCCCTGTTAACGGCGGTGCCCCCCCCTGCGTTGAGAAAGTCTGCGTAGCCATCCTCGTACGCCTCCGGTGCGGCGCCTCCGGTGCGGCGTCCAAAGGCGCGAGCTGTAGGTTATGTTACGTATGTTACGTGGAAGATATGCAGTCATATGGGAGTGTTGTGCAGTTATGGCGCCCGTTATGTGGTCGTTATGTGCTGAATGATAATAGTATTGACACGCTACACCGTCCCCAACCCTTCAACAAAACCCAAAACAATGAACACCACCGAATGCGTTACGTGTTACGCGTAACACGCTATGTAATGCGTGTTACGCCATTCCACGTAACACTTTCTTGGACGCGACGAAAATAGACTGGCATTCTTGTTCTAAACGAACCGCGAGAATTCCAGTTCCCATGCACGAGTGGTTGTGATTGGTTGCTCATCGATCAGGTAGCGCGTGATTGGTTGTGCACACCGCCGCTGACGCCGCCGGGTGTTTAGTTGTGTACACCTGACGTAACATAACAGACGTAACATAACATGACAGTCACGTAACAGCCACATAACAGATCCACGTAACAGCCACGTAATATACGTAACATAACACCATCTCGCGACCGAATGCGTTACGTGTTACGCGTAACACGCTATGTAATGCGTGTTACGCCATTACACGTAACACTTTCGAAGTCGAAGTGTTACGTGGATCACTGGTCCGGACCTAGCCGGATCTGCGCAGACTACCTCACATTCCTAGATTCCTTTCGAGGACGAACTCGGCACCTTCATACCGTCTCGAGCGGGCGATCGGATGTCGGCGGCCGCGCTCTCCCAGCGGTGCTGGCGAGGCGTAGGCGCGCGATGCACCCCGGTGTCGGCGGTTGGTCGGCGGGCCTCGCCCCTGCCGGCCGTCGCGGCGTCGCCGTCGCCGTCGATCCTCATAATAGGGAAAGGCCGTGTGGGGTTAGCGCTGGGGAAGATGCAGGACACTTTAGGTTGTCGCCACCGCTTTGTGATGCGTGGCGACGTGATATCCGCGGACGAGACGGGCCCAATCTACGTCGCGACTCACGCTTCCGACCTCGCTGAAGTTCTGACCGGCGTTCCTCGGAACAGACGCGGCGACCTGGTGTTCTTACAGGGCGGGTTGCTGCGAACAAAATGGCTCGAGAAGAATGGGTTGAGGGGGGCCACTCAAGTGGCGCTGTACATGAGCGCGGATGCGGCGGGGAACGTGAGGGACGGGAACGGGGGCACCGTCGTCACCGGACCGTGGGCGCAGAATGTCGTGCGCACGCTCGCCGCGGGCGGCGTCGCATGCAACGAGGTGACCGCTGCGGAGTTCGATCGCGTCGCGCTCGAGAAGTTGCTGTGGACGTCGATTTTCTGGCTGTTGTGCGACGTGGCCGGCGGCGCCACCGTGGGCGACGTCATAGGAAGGGCCTGCCAGATGTTTCCTGCCACGTCATGTGCACGTATGGCACCCCCTCGTTCCTCCAGTCAAGTGGCATCCTATGACGTGGCAAGCAACACCACATCTGCCAGGCCCTAGTCATAGACGACCCTGTGGGGTCGGCGCGGGTGCGGGGGTTGGCAGCGGAGATGCTCGACGTCGCCGCCGCCGCGGGTGAGCTAGACCTGGCGGCCAGGGCGACGGCTGCCGAAGATGGGGAGAGTCAGACGGACGTCGAAAAGTGCTTGGCGGCGGCGGCGGCTCGGGTAGTGCCTGGAAGATATTGCGCGCCACCTCATCCATCCTTCGCACTCTTACCCTCTGATTCTTGAGTTTAACGGTTCCCAGACGTGGCGAGCAATATTTTCTAGATCCTGCGGGGGCGCCAGGGCATCCAACGCATTTTGAACCCTCATGTCTTAGAATAAACGGCATGCAATGACGCGGCGAGCAACATCTGGCAGGCCCTCGGCTGAGGAGGCGGTGACAGAGGGACTGTTCCGGTACTCGCGCTCCATCCCCGGCGCGGTGCCCAGCCGCGACGTGGCGCTGCGCGAGGAGGCGTACCGCAACGGCTGGTTCCTGGCAGGGGCTCACACTCGTCCACATTTCGATTCAATGTAAGCGCTTTCTTTGGGACAGGGGGCGCACTTAGGGGTTGTTAATTGGGTGTTTGGGAGGTGCTAGGGGGTATCAGGGGGTGTTCAGGGCGTATTTTGTGTCAGAAACGGCTCAGGTTGAGCTGAGAAGTGGACGAGTGTAAGCCCCTGGTTCCTGGCCGTGCACGCGACGGGCCCGACCCCGCTTCACGCCGACATGCTGCAGCGCGCGGGGGTGTCCGTGGAGGAGCTGACGCGGCGCGGGCGGGAGGTGCACGGGTGGGGTAACAGGACGGAGGAGTGGGTCAGAGCAGGCAGGTTTGGTGTTGACTGAACGCTGAACGATTGTAATGTCCTCGAGTAGGTGAGGTAGCTCGTAGCTAGAACAAGGTACTCTAGCTAGCTTGTGCGTCGATGACATGATGCGCGGTAGAAGCCGTTTTACGATTTAATTCTAAGGTGATGGGCAACCACTACCCAAGGTCTATTTCTACAGCGGGCGTTTGTTTGGCATTCCCGCGCGCCGCGGATACTTGTCTGGCGTCGGCCGCTCCTTGCGGCTGATGACGGCGGTGCGCAGCAGCCCGTCCGGCCCGACCGATGCCACCTCCTCCGCCACCAGCGGCCCGCCCCCCATCGTCTCCACCGCCGTCCCCGCTGCCAATACCTCCAATTAGGGTCAGGCGGATATCACTCGCCACGTCTTTGAAAGCCATTTCACTAAAGATACGAGGATTCGAAATGCGCGGCGATGACGTGGCGAGCGATATCTGGCAGGCCCCACCTCCACCACCGTGCTATGGCGGCTGTTCTTCATGGCACAGAAGACGCCGCCCACCGCCACCAACGGCACGCACAGCTCCGCCAGCACCCGCAACTCCGCCACCGCGCGCGCCGTCACAATGTCGTACGCCTCGCCACAGGGCCCTCCACCAGTTAGCGTTCCAGCTTGATTATGACCTTCAAGCACCTTCGAGGTATGAAATTGAGGTGGCTCTATTAAAGGTTGGGATCGTTTGATGGAAGTGGTTACTGGAGGGAAACGGCTCAGATTAAGATGGAAAGGGAACCGGTGTAAGCCCCAAAGGCATGATGTGAGGAAGAATGACCAAACCGAGTGGCGTGATGTTGGGTCAAATCACCAGACCGAGGGTGTGATGTGAAGAGCCCTGCCTCACGGTGCTCAGAGCCCAGCTTCCCCGCGTCCTCCGCTCAGGGGCTTACACTCGTCCACTTTTCAGCTCAACGTAAGCACATTTTGTGGGATACGTTGGGTACACTCAACAGATACATGGGTCATAGCTCGTCACAAACTGGACACATAACGACTCACTGACCAAAGCGGCTTAGATTGAGCTGATAAGTGGACGAGTGTAAGCCCCTGCCTCCGCTCTGCTCCACAACGTCTTCACGTTACCCGCCCCGCATTGCGCCGCCGCCGTGTCCAAGAATGCCGTGCGCTTCTGCAGCGTGTCGAGTAAAGTGACTTCCCAGTGCGGGCGCGCGATGGCGAGCGCCATCCCGGGGAAGCCCGCGCCGGAGCCCACGTCGAGGATGCGTATCTTCCGAGCGGGGTTGGTGGCAGAGGCGGAGTTGGCAGAGTTGGCATCGCCGCTGCTGCCGCTATAAAGCGCAGCTTCGATGGCTGGAATGAGCGCCAAGGAGTCTGCGACGTGCCGCTGCATCACTTCCTCCGCGGCGTCGGGCCAAGCACGTCATGCTCACCACGTCATCCTACACGCTGTAAAGATGTACACCCTCGTTCATTGCGTTGAAGGACGTGGTGGCGATGGCGTGGCGAGCATTTTGCTTGGCCCCACCACGGTGGCCGCGCCGGTCAGGTTCATATGCTTGTTCCACTCCAGCAGCGTGCCGGCGAAGGCCCGCACCTGGCCCATCTCATGCTCGGACAGGTACGACGCCAGCAGCGCGTCGGTGTCCACCGCGGCGGCGGCCGGGGGCGCTGCGTCCCCGCCGCTAGCGCGAGCCGCGACCCCGCGCCCCTGGGCGATAAGGTCGGCACATTCGCCGCCGCCTCCGCTAAATTGTCTGCTCCCTCCGCTGATTTGTCTCCACCACGCCGCCGCCGCCGGCGAGGTAGGTGGTGATGTTGCGCGTCTCCAGTCGCCCGCGCGGCTCGCGCTGACGCACGCGCGGGGGCACACGTGGCGCCCCACACTCAGCTTCGTCAGGCAGCTGCTCATGTCGTTGTGCCCGTGCCCAACAGCAGAGGCAGGATAGATGATGGAGAGAGTCGAGAACTCTCTGCAAAAAGGTCGGTCGCGACGTGTCCGGCCGGCCATTTTGCTCTTGAGGTGAGGAGCGCTCGCTCCCCCGCCTCCCCCCTTTATACGCCCACAAACACCGCACAACCACCGCCGCCGCGCCCACGCCACTTACTCTTCCTTCCGACATGCGAACCCCTGCTCCCGCCACCCCCGCCGCCGCCCCCACCGCTGCCGCCGACGATCGCCCATCGGACCGCTACGTCGTGCGCCCCGCGGGCGTGCTCGCCGAGCTTCTGGGAGCGGCCGAGCTGGGGGAGGACGAGTTGTTGCTCAGGTTGCGGGAGCTAGGGTTGATAACCTACCCGTCGCCGCTGCTCGGGGGGCTGCTCGAGGGCCTGCCCGAGGTGCTCGCGGCGGAGGTGCTGGCGCGGCTTGACCCCACGGATCTGGTGTTGTTCGGGCAGGCGGGGCGCGCGTGCCGCGCGGCGGTGGTGGCCTTCGGCGTGCAACAGCAAGCTGCGAGGGGGGAGTATTTGGAGGACGAGGGGGAGGAGGAGTGGGAGGAGGAGGAAGTGGGGGAGGAGGAGGAAGTGGGGGAGGAGGAGGATACAATGGAGATGGAAGATGCTGAGGATGAAGGGGAGGAGGAGGGGCAGTCTCTGGAGGAGGAGAGCACGAGCGACGAAGACACCGAGGGTGGGCCGCTTCTCTTGAAGTTCAGTGCCAAGGACTTTGTCGGGTCCGTCGAGCGGCTGGCGTGGGCCAAGGAGAGGAGGTTACCGTGGGACGCGCGGATATGTGTGTGGGCTGCCGAGGGTGGACACTTGGAGGTGCTGAAGTGGGCATGGGAGCGCCGTTGCCCGTGGGACTTCCGCCGCTCGGGGTGGGCACCTGGAGGTGCTGCAGTGGGCGCGGGATCACGGGTGCGACTGGAACGAGGGGACGTGTGCGAAGGCCGCATACGGCGGGCACATGGACTTGCTGAGGTGGGCCCACGAGAACGGGTGCCCGTGGGACGCGTATACGTGTACGCACGCCGCTCACGGCGGGCACCTGCATGTGCTGCAGTGGGCGCGGGAGCACGGCTGCCCTTGGGACTCGATGACGTGCAAATTCGCATCTGCAAACGGGCACCTGGATGTGTTGAAGTGGGCTCGGGAGCACCATTGCCCGTGGGACGAGATGACGTGCAAATTCGCATCTGCAAACCGGCACCTGGATGTGCTGAAGTGGGCGCGGGAGCACAGCTGTCCGTGGACCGCGGCGACGCGTGACGCGGCCGCCACCAAGGGATATTCCGACAACCCTCCCCTGTCCGTCTGATGCCAACTGCCGCAGCTGATTACCCTGAACACTCCACCAAGCGCGCCGGGCGGTGACCGGGACGTCGACTGCAAATATAGCTGATAACAAATGACTAATGACGATGCTTCCCTCTTCCTTCTTCTCGCACACTGATGATATAAGATGCTAATATTTTGACCAACACGCCATGTTGTATATCGACGTTAAAGTGCACACACTGCCGACGCTACTAACATTCTCATACCGCTTATATATGCGCTAGTCAAAGCTGGACTTCACCCCCCCCGTTCGGCCTGAGGGGGGTCTAAGCGCACCCCCCAGTTCGCATGTTTGCCGCTTGTTTTTGTTTTTGACAGAATGCGCGGGTAGAGCGGATGAGCAGATGGCCAGAGACAATACAAAACGTTACGTGTAAACCAATGGATATCCGATAGATGATCTTTGGAGCGACGGTGGGAGCGAAGGCGAAAAAAATATGCAGTGTGCCGGACGCTGCAGCGGCTTGTGTGGATCTATTCTATATTATGGGCTGGGTTCAGCGTGGGTTTCACCATTGACCTGTCAGCTCCTTAGCCTCCTGTGCTCTGCCTGTCCGCGAGTCTTGAGCCGCGAGTTGATAGTTGGTCTATCTGTTGAAGTTTAAGGATGATGAGTTACTTGGTGCAGTGACAGTAGATTGATAGGAAGCAGGTTCACATGCCTCACCCTGACAAGTTGATGGTTTAGGGCTCAGGGTTCCGGGTCATTGTTACTGTTTAGCTACTCGTAGCAGTCAGGCAGTCAGGCAGTGCACAAGTAGGTTATTTATGAGTCTCTTCTTTCTTTTCCCTCCTGAACTCGCAGAGCTCTACATGATGCCCGAGAGCGCTCTCGCTTCCCTCTGTGTCACTGTCGCACACGCACACGTCCGCCATGAAGCCGCCGTCCTCCATCTCCACACGCGTCCTCCCCACACGCCGGACTCGCATCAACTTCCCGCACCCTCTCACCAACCCAACCTTGCTCCGCTCCCTCTCTGGCTCCACCCTCGACACCGTCTTCAGCGGACAAGAGCTCCCCCCCGCCCCCTCTGTCGAGGCTACCCCCGACCCCGGGGCGCCGTCGTTCAGCCCGGCCACCGCGTTCAGCTCCTGCAGCTCGGCGCCCCCCAGCTCGCCCACCTCCTCGCTTGAACCGCCCGACGCACCGCTCGGAGATCCCGCGATGCACCTTCCCACCGCCGCCGCCGTCGCCGGCAACGCCGCCACTGCCGCCACTTCCACGTCCGCCGCCTTCGCGGCGGAAGAGGACAAGATCAAGATCCAGGTGGCTCCCCGCCGCCTCTTTTAGGTTATTTTGGGCGCCCACTTAATATCGTTGGCCGGGCGCAGGGGCAGGGGGGGGGAGGGGCGGGGCCGGCGGGGGCAGGGATGGCGGCGGGGTCGAGTACGGGGGCGGGCGCAGGGGCAGGGGCAGGGGCGGGGGCGCGGGCGCGGGTTTCTGATCGACCAACCTGTGTCCCTCCTCGTCCCTTCGCACGCAGGAGACGCGGAACACCGAGGCCACCGCGCCGACCGGTCTCCTGTGGCTGCCGGTGTGCGCGGCCGTGTTCGTCGCCGTGTACCTGCCCCTGGTGGGGTTCAACGCCACATGCCGCCTCGTCACCAAGGTGACCAAAGTCACCACGCCCCGCCGCTCCGGGCACTCTGAGACTCTCACGACCGTGGACGAAGGCGCTGGCTCCTAGGAATTCAACACGAGGAAGACATTTGCGAGGGATATAGCACTGCACGGCGCACGAGGGGCGCCATAGGTGCTGCGCACGTACGAGTGGTTGTCGCGGACGGGAGGTGGAGAGGTGCTTGTGGTTGAAGGTGAACAGTGGTTGAACACGGTGGTTGAACTCGGTGGTTGAACACGGTGGTTGAACACGGTGGTTGAACTCGAAGTGGAAGATGCTGGAAGGTGGTTGGAAGTGGAAGATGTAAGATGCTGGAGGAAGATGTAAGATGTAAGATGCAGGGGGAAGATGTAAGTCATTAAGATGTAGATGTGAGATGTAAGATGTCGTCGTCGTCGCGTGGAAGTGGAAGACGCTGGAGGAAGATGCTCTGGAAGATGTACTCAACAATATGACGTCCTGTCATTCTGAAATCTAATTACTCCATCGCCGCCCGTCAAGCCACTCCTCGACATCCTCCGCGCGGAGCAATGTATTTGGCGCTTTCTACGGCGATGCCGCCACGGCCGCAGCCGCGAACGCTTTGGGGGTGACGGGGGTACTGTAGACGCCACTGGTGCCTTTGATGCCATGGCCAGTACTTCTATTTCAGACACGCCATTGGCCAGTCACTTTATCTCAGACACGCCATTGGCCAGTCATTCTATCTCAGACACGCCATTGGCCAGTCATTCTATCTCGGACACCCCATTGGCCAGTCCTTCTATCTCAGACACGCCATTGGCCAGTCCTTCTATTTCAGACACGCCATTGGCCAGTATTCTATTTAAGACACCCCATTGGCCAGTCATTCTATTTCAGACACGCCATTGGCCAGTCATTCTATTTCAGACACGCCATTGCTCAGTCATTCTATCTCAGACACGCCATTGGCTGCGTGAGTTCCGAGGTGAGCGGTGTGGGCGTCAGCCTGTTGCTGCCGCTTCATGCGGTCCATGGCGGCGCGCACGCGGCCCTCGGCCGCGGACCAGGGCCGGCCGCCTCGCAAGCCGCGTCACGGGCTGTAACTTTAGTCAAGAAACGAGGGTTTGGCATAAGGTTGCGGTTGATGGTGTGGCAGGCATCTTTCGTGTCCGTGGAGCCCTGCAGATGAATCATGCTCGCTACGTCACAGGGTGTCAGGTGACTCAAGAAACCAGGGTTTACACTGACGTGGCTGGCATATTTCGTGTGGCCGTACCTTGGACTTTGCGGCGGCGGCGGCGGGGCTCTCGCCGGGCCGCAGGGCCGCTCACCCGTCCCCCTTTCAGCTTATATTGAGCATCCTCGACGTGTCGAGGTGTGATCAACACTTGATTGGTTTCAGAGACAAAACAGCTTAAGAAGTGGAGCTGAAATGGGAACGGAGGGTAAGACCCTGCCAGTCCGCACCGCCGCACCCGCGGCCGATATTCGCGCGCGCGCCGCAACCTTGGGGGCGATGACGGTGCGGCGCGCGTGGCGCCCGCGGAACGCCGCCTGCAGCGTCACGACGGCGCCACGGCGCGCTGTCGCCTCGCGCCGCGCTGCGGCCCCACGGCACCTCGCCTGCAGCAGCAGCGCTGCGCCCACCCGCGCCGCCGCCGTCCGCCACACCGTACGGCCTGGCAGATGTTGCTCGCTACGCCATAGGATACCAGTATCTCAAGACACGAGGGTACAAAATGCGTGTCGATGAGCGACACGAGGGTGCAAAATGCGTGTCGATGATGAGCGGCGGGCAATATTTGGCAGGCCCTACCGCACCGCCATGCCTCGCACCCGGCGCTGAACCGCCACCGCCGCTGCGGCTCGTCGCGCGCCTCTGGCGGCCAGCCACCGCCGCACGCCGCGTTGCACGCGCCCCGCCGCGGCGTCCTCCAACAAAGCGCGGCGCAGCGTCGCCGCCGCGCGCCTTGCCTGATACCCGCGCGCCGCCGCCTGCACCGTCACCGCCGCCCCGACTCGCGCGGCGCGGACGTGCGACGTCCCCCGCCGCTCCGCCCACCCGTGCACCCCTGACTGAAGCGTCACCACCACCGCCTCCATCGCCTCCGCGTAGAGCCCCTCGCCACGTCACAGAGTGTCATTCAACTCACGAAACGAAGGCGTAGGGACCAGTATATGGTGCTCGCCACGTCACACGGTGTCACCAATCTCCAGAAACGAGGGTGCACGATGTGGCGAATGATCCAGCGCAGAGCTCGTCAAATGCACAAATCAGCCGTGGCTCCACGCTGAGTACTCGATTTCTGACTCTTATAATGGGTCGAATTCGGTACATCGCCTTGGTTGAAGGCCCATACAGAGTTGCGGACAAAGCGCCAGCGCTCCGCGCAGGAAAGCGGGCGCCAGGTTCGCAGGTTGAATGCCCATACAGAGTTGCGGGCAAAGCGTCAGCGCTAAGCGCGGGAAGCAATATACCGAAATCGGCCTATTCAACATTGAAGTGGCCCTGCCTCCTCGGGGTCCGTGAGCCAATCAGAGAGCTCGTCCGCGTACATGGCATTCACCACCTCCTCCGTTGTTCTGGCCGACCGGCCCGCCGCCGCCGTCGACTTCTGCACCCGCGCCGGGCTGGGCGACTGCTGGCGCCGCGGCGGGGGCGGCGCCGCGGAGTGGTGCGACAGCGAGGCGTGGTGCAGCAGTGGGTCGCCCTCAATAGCCTCGTCGTCTCCGGACCCGCCGCTCTCCTTCACCCTCTCCTCGGGCAGCTGCTCGTACCCTCTCCCATAAAACCTTGGTGTCAATGGATGAAGCACTCCCTTGCCGCCGCCGCCGCCACCGCCACCGCCGCCGCCGCCGCCGCCGACGAATGTTTGCCCGAAGTGTGCCCGCGCCCCGTCGGCGTGTTTCGACATCGACGACGGCGCCATGCTGCCAATGCCGACCCCTTCGACTAGACCTTCCACCGCCGCGACCGCGCCGTCGACCGCGCCGGTGACCGTCCCCGCGGTGACGGCGACCGACCGCTTGACGGCGTCCGAGGTGGCGGCGAAAGAGGAGCTCACCGCGTCGGTGAAATCAGTGGTGACCGCCACAGCGCCGGTGGTCCACGTCGTAGTGACCGCTGCCGCGCTGCTGGTCACCGCGAGTGCGCCCGTGGTCACCGCGCCGGCCACCGCTCGCGACGGGGTCAGCACCACTGACTCCACAACCCCGCGGAAGCTCCACCCCCCCCACCCTCCCAACCCTCCACTTCCACCACCACCTGGGGCCTGGCAGATAGTGCTAACCGCGTCACAGGATTTCATTCAGGTCAAGAAAATGGGGATCAAGATGATGTGTCCGATGACATGGCTGGCAACATGTGACAGACCCCACCAGCACCAGCACTAGCCGCAGCAGCAGCGACAGCAGCACGACCACCACTCGCACCGGCAGCAGTTGCGCCACTCTCCGGCCGAGTGCCCCCAACTCCTGCTCCTCCTCTTGATTGACTCGCCAGAGTATCGACGTCCTCGTAAACAGCTGTGTAATGTGCGTCATCGTCCGGCAGCTCTCTCAAGCTCGGGACTCGCCGACTAAATTTCCCGCCGCCGCCGCCGCCGCCGCCAACCCCCCACCCTCCGCCGCCTCCGCCGCTTCCATTCCACTCCAGCCTCTCCCCGCGTAACGTCAATCCCTCTTCCCCGCCGTCGCTGCTCCTCGCTGGTTGCTGCTCCTCCTCCTCCTCCTGCTGCTGCTGGTGCTGCCGCCCTTGCCTGCTGTCGAACAGTCGACCCCTGTTCGCGGCATCCAGCAAGCCCCCGACGCTGGTCCCAATGCCCCCGATGGTGCCCATGGTGTCCTTCACGCCGCTGCTCCACGCCTCCTGCACGTCCCTCAGCACCCCGCCCCACGGCAGCGGGCCTGGGGTAGGTCGGTCGCCACCATCCGCGCCCGCACCCGCGTAGCCGCCGCCGCTGGCTCCATTGCTGACGCCTGCGGCGTCGTCACTGTCATCGTTGACACTGTCGTCATCGTCATCGTCTTGGTAAGCGTTGTGCGTGTAAGTGGTGGAGGAGGAGGGAGCACTCTGCTGTGAAGCTCGCGTAAGCTCCGACGGCCGCCCGCTCAGCTCGCTCAAGCGCCGGCGGTACTCCCACAGCTTGGGGGAGTCATAGAACGCCATGCGATGCTCGCCATCCGTGCGTGTCACGACGCGCTTCTTGTCGCAATACGCGCGGAGCCGCTTGTTCCCTCCCACCAGGGTCTCGCCACACCCTAACTTCCACCTCAACTGCCAGCCGTAAATGACCACTCCTTCACAGCTGGGGTGCTGTCCATGAAACCACAAGCAGTCATTTCCACTGACAGAATGACCACCCCGAAGACGCTCGTGTTGAGCTGGAAAAGTAACGAGCGGCAGCTGCCCATCGTTGTGTGTGGAACGAGGATGAAACGTAAACATCTTCGACACGGCGATCTGTTGGTACTCAGGACAGTGGTGTGAGTCAGCACTGCCCCTGAGGGAGAGGGCGTTGGGCAAGCGCAATGTCTAGTACATAGCGTGAGGACAGCACCTAGTCTAGTGCTCTCCGCTATCTCTGCTGGCAGACGTCCTACTCGTACTCGTGTTTTATAGGGGCAGCGCAGCGTGCCGACTCATTGCTGACTCACACCAACACAGGCACCCCGGCCCACGGGTACACATCCGATACTATACGTGGTGAAGTCATTCGAGTCAACAACGCGTTTCGCCGCCCCACCTCCCGCCTCCATCGCCGCGACGTCGGCCTCACTCCAGCTGTCCTTGATGACGGACCGCACGTCGGAGACGAAGGGCCCCATCTCTTGGTGCGCGCGAGCACAGGTGTAGCACAAGAAGACCCCATTGTTGACGCTCGCCCAGGTGGGCCCGCGGCTCGGTAGGCAGTCGAAGCAGCCTTGGTTCGACCGCGCCTTCTCCACCCGGCTCTTGTTTGAGCTCTGCATCGCACCCGCGACGCCGGCCCGCTGACGCCGGCGCGGGCGCGTGAGAATGACAGGAAGACCTGTCCATCGAAGAATGACAGGAAGACCTATATATCACATCACGCCTAGAATTTCACACACGTGCCAAAAACGAATTGGGTGATGCATTTCTGCCTCTCCTCACGTGGCGGTGCCCACCAGACCAACGGCATCAGCGCGCCGCTCCTACAGTTGGCTGCACGATCACACAGGATACGATAAGATACGCGTGTGTTCCCTCTGTACGCGGACATCCCCTGGCTCCGTCGTCCAGCACCCGTGCACCCGTG
>Ga0307489_10002419_pt1 | contig 12503 bp, 13 predicted proteins | sample SB12metaG_FD_202247 | JGI IMG/M metagenome (GOLD analysis project Ga0307489, IMG submission 202247) | Sea-ice brine microbial communities from Beaufort Sea near Barrow, Alaska, United States - SB 1.2 | ecosystem: Environmental > Aquatic > Marine > Coastal | place: USA: Alaska | collected...
CTGCTTCCACGCCGCCAGCGCCGCCTCAGCATCCTGCGCGCGGCGCGTCTCAGCCTCCAGCTCGGCGCGCAACAGTTTCATCGCGTGAACGATGCCATCCGCCGCAGCCACCTCCGCCGCCCCCGCCTCCCCTGCCGCCGCCGCATCGACCGCCTCCGCTGTGTCTCCCGTGGCGGCGCCGCGCAAACAGGCGGGCACGTGGGCGAGCAGCGGCTGCAGCGCCACGACCCAGTCAGCGGCGCGGCCGGACACCTCCACGACCATCCCGCGGCGCTCCGCCCGCGCCGCAGCGTTGCCCGCCATCATCAACGCCACCACCACCGCGTCCATCATCACGCCCTCGCGCTCCGCCGCCCCCGCCGCGCCCTCCGCCTCCGCAGCCCCCGCCGCGCCCGCCACCTCTGCCGCCGCAGCCTCCGCGCGCACCCTCTCACGCCGCGTCTCTGCCTCGTCCTCCTGACAGCACACACACAGCTGGCGCTGCGCCCCAGCCAGCTCCAGCGCGGCGCCGGCCAGTATGTCCAGCGCCAGCTTGGCGGCCGCGGACACCGCGCCGCGCCCGCTCACCAACGGGTGCAGCGCGCCACCAAGTCGTATAGCCTGCCAGTTGTTGCTCGCCACGTCACTCATCGCAATTCAAACCCTCGTTTCTTAAGTTAAACGGCATGGCATCCTATGACGTGGCAAGCAATATCTAGCAGGCACTACCGTGGCTGGCGAGGCGTTCGAGTTCCTCCTCCGCCTCGCCGCCCTCCAGTATCAGCTCCGACACGTCGGGAGTGTCGCCCGCGGCTGACGCCGATGCCACCCGCAGCGCCGCGGGGGACGGACACGACATGGGTGACCCCGCCGCCGGTGAGGCCGGCGCCGGTGAGGCTGGCGCCGGTGAGGCCGGCACTGCTGACGCCGCCGCCACGTAGGCGGTATCCTCCAGTGTATGCACCGGGGACCCGAAGCGTCTGCCGTTTTGGAAGCCGTTGCCGCCCCCGACGTAGACCCCGCCGGTGGGTGCAGGCGTGGCGCCGATGGAGACGCCACCCGTGCCCGCCGGCGTCTCCGGGCATTGCGGCGACGCGGCAACAGCGCCACTGTCTTCCCCATCTTCAATAACGCTCGCCAAACCGAAAGTGGACTCGGCGGGCATGCGGAAGGTCGGGCTCTTGACCCTCAAACCCTCGGCGTCGTCTCCTACCGCCGTCACATGTTCCTCCGACTCCGCCGCCTCCTCCTCCGCCGTGGGCGTGGGGGGCGTCGCGCCCGTCCGAACGGGCGACCTGGGGGGGAGCCCGAGGCCGGAGGACGACGACAGTCTGGAGATGGTTGGTGTCTTCGCGGTGGTGAAGTGGGACTTGTCGGAGCCCGTGCTGGCGCGCGGCGACCGGCGCGCGGCGGAGGTAGTGGACGTGCGCGGGCTCGAGCCGACCGACGCGCGTGGGCTGCGCGTCGGCTTGGCAGCGAAACTCGGCGACGACGACAAGTTAGGATTAGCTGGGATGAGTTTTTTTGGTTTGGCCGCAGAGTTGGCGGGCGCGGCCGACTTGCCCGCCAGCGCGGCGGCCGCGGCGGCGATTCTGCGCGGGGTGGTGGGCGTCGCCATGGAGAGGCGTCGCACGGAGCTGGTAGTGCTCGCCGTAGCGCCCCCCGTCGACATGCGCCGAGTCGGGGTAGTCGGAGTAGCAGGCCTCGCACTCGACGCTTGGAACGCCTCTTGGAAGGCCAATTCTGCTTTCAATTTCTTCGTCCCCGTGTGCTTCGTGACGACCGTGGCGACCGGCATCGTGGCTGTTATAAATGAGGGGGTTGCTCGATATGTGGTCGACGCGAGCCGGCGTCGGCGCCCCGCCTCGACTCCTGTCGACGGCCCCAAACTATGCGCCTCAGCCGCGTCAACCGTTGACACATCCGAGAGATAACCGTTTGTAGACCGGACGAACACCGACCGGCCTTCGTCCGGTCGGACATTTGGACGATGCTCGAACATTCTTCGTTCCCGCGGCGCGGGACCGGGTGTGGAGAGGTAGGGAGCGCCACAACGCCCACACCACCGCCTCGGCACTAACGCACACGCGAGACGCAGCTCACTGGCCGTCCCGTCTGAACCCCCGCCACTCGGCGCCACCGCAACGGTCTCGCGTCTGACAGGCGCTGGAGACGAATTCTGGACAGTGTGACCAACTACCAGACTGGGCACCATGGCGTCCCCGCAGCTGCTGGCGCCCGTGGAGGAGGAGGCGGACGGCGAGGTGGCGAGCCCGGCTCCACGCGCGGAGTACCGCCCGAGCAGGCGCGGCGAGGCAGAGCGGCCCTCCAGCGCGCGGCTCCGAGGCGAGGAGGGGGAGGAGGGGGACGGGGACTACAACGACAGCGCCAGGGAGCACAGTTACGAGTACTCGCCCACGGGGAGCGGGAGCCCGCGCGGGGGGCGGCGCCCGGGCTCGGCGCCGCTGCACACAGCACGCGGGAGCCTGTGGGAGTCGCCATCGTATACCCACCTCCTGCACCCCAATCCCCCCCGCGTCACCCAGACCGCCTCCAGCCCGTATGGCTCGTTCGAAACCGTGAAGGCCGGCGGTGGTGGTGGTGGTGGTCGGGGGGGCGGTAGGAGCAGGAGGGTGGGAGAGGCGCCCGGCATCGCGGCGATTCAAGCGACGCGACATCGCGTGGACACAAGCGTGAGCGCGCTGCTGGGGCGTGAGAAGGAGGCGCTGGCGGAGGAGGTGGTCGCGCTGCGGCGGCGGCACACGGCGATGGAGAGGTCGCTGCGGGTGGCTCAGACGGAGGCTGCGCGCACGGCGACGGAGCTGCGGCGCCAGGACGCGCAGGTGCTGGCGCTCTCCAAAGAAAAGCAGGCGCGGAACCTGACGCTCATGTCCGGCGGCGGCGGCGGCGGGGACGGGGCGGCGCGGGGTGGGGCGGGGCGGTCCTCTGCCACATCGACACCCCGCGACCAAACGCTGGTTCGGCGACTGAAGGAGCGCGTGGCGGAGCTGAAGGTGACGGTGACGGAGCTGACCGCCGAGCTGAGCGCCGCCAACACCTCGGCGCGCGCCTCGCGGGTCACCGAGCTGGAGGCCGAGAGCCAGGTGTACCTGTCGGAGGTGTTGCGCCTGACGCAGATCCTGCGGGAACCGGAGGAGGGGAGTGATGACGTCGCCGGCGTTCCAACACCCGCGCCGCCATCGCCGCGCAGCAAACAGTCCGGCACCACGTACCACGCCCGGCCGGGCCCGCGCCGCCCGTCCTCCGCCGGCGGCGGCAGTGGCGGCGGCAAGGATAGGTACCAGCCGGCGTCGGAGGCGGAGGCGCTGGTCATTGGGTACCGCGCCGCGAACCAGGGGCTGACCAGGGAGATCGCCGAGCTGAAGGCTCATCTGGCATTCGGTCCCCCGGCGGGCGGCGGCGGGGGCGGGAAGGGGGGTGGGGACGGCGAGGCGCTGGCGGCGGCGGAGGAGAAGGCGGCGGCGCTGGAGGCGCGCGCGGAGGAGCTCTTCGTGCAGGCTGCGGCGCTGCGGAAGGACCGCGAGCACTTCCGGGGGCTGGCGGCGGCGGAGACGGAGGCGGCGGTGGCGGCGCGCGAGGATGCGGCGCTGGCGCGGGGCGAGACAGCACGCATGCGGGCGGCGCTGGCGCGGGAGCAGGAGGCGGCGCTGGGGGTGCAGCTGGCGGCGGGGGGGCAGCTCGCGCCGCCACCGCCGGTCACCAGCCCGGTGACGACCCCTGTCACCAGCCCAGTGAGGACCCCTGTGAGTTCACCCACGCACCGGAGGCCCCGGTCGGATGACGCGGCGACGGCGGCGACGGCGGTGACTGCAGTTGATCTTGAGGCCGAGCCTGAAGCCGAGGAGGCGCCAGCGGAGGAGCCGGGAGCTGCTGAAGCCGATGAGGAGGTGGCGGAGTCGGAGGAAGAGGCGGAGGTGGCGAAGGTGGTGGCGGCGGTGGAGGTGGAGGAGGCAGAGACGGAGGGGGATACGCAGGCAGAGGCGGGAGAGGAGCTTGTGGTGGCGGACGAGGAGGTGGAGGAGGTGGTTGAGGCGGAGGAGGAGGTGGTGGCGGAGGCGGGGGAGGAGGAGGACGTGGAGGAGCAGGAGGAGGAGGTGGTGGCGAGGGTGGTGGTGGCAGAGGCGGAGACGGAGCGTGATACGCAGGCGGAGGCGGGGGAGGAGGAGGATACATCGGATGAGCTGGATGACTTGCCGCCGGACATAGACGAGTGATGCCATATAGGGTGAGCGCGGCCGGCGCGCCGACGGAGTGTAGCATATTTGCAATCGAGATTTATTCCGCGCTGTATCTGAACCGTCAGACCGTCCTCTGAAGTGAATTGACCAGGATCGCTAGTCATACCCAAAGCCGAATGGTCGTCTGTTGGCGGCATTCGGGGAGGTATACGGTGTAAAACCCTATTCATTACATCTTCCTTGTATTACATGTGTTCCTACAGACCCCCCGCGACAGTGGCGGGCAGGGTGGACGCCCGCGACGCGGTCCCCCCACCGTGGAGCAGCCCGCCGCCGCCACCGCCGCCGCCGCCGCCGCCGCCAGCACCCCCCCCGCCGTAGTAGCCGGCGCGCGAGGCGCGGCGCGGGTGGCGGCCCTCCTGCGCGGCCATCAGGTCACCGCGCACGATGATACCCGCCAGGCGGCTGCCGCCCCCCGCCTCCACCACCACCGCGCGCCGCACCCCCAGGAGCGTGAACGACCGGTACACGCGCGACGCCGGGACGTGCGCGGGCACCGGGCTCAGCTCGTCCGTGGGCGTCACGCCGGTGCGCGCCGTGAGGGTCACGCGGTCGCCCAACATGGCCGCCGGGACGTGCAGGTGCGCCGCCTCCCTCCAGGGGCTTACACTCGTCCACTTTTCGGCTCAATTTAAGCGCTTGCTGAGGCATAGGGGGTGCGACTAGGGGTTACTTAGGGGGTGTTCAGGAGGTGTCAGGGGGTATTATGGGGTGTCCAGGGTGTTCTTTGTGTCAGAAACTGCTCAGGATGAGCTGAAAAGTGGATGAGTGTAAGCCCCTGCCTCCCTTTCGCTCGGCCGCCGCCGGTTGACCATGTCCTCAAGGATGTCCAGCAGCGTGGAGCGCGCCACTAGCCCCAGCAGCTCGGGTCCCTCCGTGTGCCCGTGCCCGCCCGTCTCCACCCGCCATAGCGGAAAGTGCCGCCGCTGCTGCTGCCGGTTATCGGCCCCACCCCCGTCCCCGTCCCCGTCGCCGTCGCCGTCACCGGCGGCGGGGCCCGGCGTCACCGGCTCCGCGCAGACCGGGAAGGCGGTGTGCGTGGTGTGAAGCAGCGCGCGCACGACCCCCGCCACGTCCTCGTCCGGGCGCAGGCACACCACGCTGCGCGCGCACACGCTCCCCGCGGTGAGGCGCCGCATGACCGCGGGCTCGCGCGGCTCCAGCACCTGGTACCAGGGGCTTACACTCGTTCACTTTTCAGCTCAACGTAAGCGCTATTTATGGGATAGGGGATGCATTCTGGGGGTATTTGGGGGGCGTTCACGAGGTGCCAGGGGGTGTTAGGGGGTGTGTTCGTGTCATAAACGGCTCAAGTTGAGCTGAGAAGTGGATGAGTGTAAGCCCCTGCCTGGTACCCCTTGGCGCGGATAACCTCGTCGGTGAAGGAGTGCGGCGCCAGCCACCCGGCCACCAGCCGCGACGACAGCACGGTCACCATCATCAGTATCAGCGAGTCCATGTTGCCCGTCTGCTCCAGCATGAGGAAGCGGCGCAAGTTGAAATTGAAACCAAATTTGAAATCCGTTGATCCACATTTTAGTGTCAAGTGCTTAGATCCAGGCGCTTTCAATGTGGGTTTCATAGGGTCAACCTGCACCAACCTACCATGATGGCGCTGATGGCGATGGCCATGCGTGTCCACCCGCCCAGCGCCGCGCCCGCACCCAGCTGTAGCGGCGCAAGTTGAATTTGAAAGCAAAATTTGAAAGCGGTCTATCATAATTCAGATTTAAGAGCTTAATTCCAGGCGCTTTCAACGTGGGTTTGATAGGGTCAACCTGCACCGCCTCGCCCAGCACAGCGTACGTGGTGGGGTGCGCCACGCGGCCGCTGACCCACGTGGCGCGGCTCACCACGCGGCCGAACACCTGCCCCGCCGCGCTGCCGAACACCAGGTTGGGCACGAACAGCCCGAAGGGGAAGCTGCAGCCGATGATCAGGGGCTTACACTCGTTCACTTCTCAGCTCAACATAAGCGCTTTTTATGCGATAGGTGGCGCGCGCAGGGGTTGTGTAGCCCGTGTTAGGGGGATGTTAGGGGTGTTTAGGGTGTGTAGGGTATTTTCTTGTGTCAGACACGGCTCAAGTTGGGCTGAGAAGTGGACGAGTGTAAGCCCCTGCCGATGATGAAGAACGGGAAGAAGTAGAAGCACACGGCGAGGGTGAAGAGTGAGGCGTCCGTGTAGGCGCCCTCGTTATAGCGGCGCAAGTTGAAATTGAAAGCCAAAAATGAAACCAGCTCACACAATTTAGTGTCAAATGCTGAAACCAGGCCCTTTCAACGCGGGGTCAACCTGGAGTCAACCTGCACCGGCCTACCTCGTCGGCGTCGCGGCTGTAGAGATGGCTGAGTGTGCTGCTGAAGGAGCCGCTGAGGCTGGGCAGCAGTAGGCTGGCCATGTCGTGGTGGCGCAAGTTGAATTTGAAACCAAAATTTGAAAGCGGTTTGTCATATCTCGGTTTTAAGAGCTTAATTCCAGGCGCTTTCAACATGGGTTTGATAGGGTCAACCTGCACCGCCCTACCATGTCGTTGTACTCCCCCTGCTGGCACGTGAAGCGCACGAACATGCGGTGGTCCACCTGGTGCTGCCCGTTCTCACCGCCGCCGTCGACCTCACCGCCGCCCTCCGTGTGCGGCACCCCCGACGGTTGGTATCCCGCCGTGTGCTCCTCCAGCACGTGGTCCTGTCGCACGCGGCACCCGAACAGCATAGGGATGACGAAGGACAGCACCGACACGAACACGACGGGGAACACCGCGGCCACCACCTCCGTGGCGCGGCTGCTCCCACCCGCCGGGCCCACCATGCGGCAGGGGCTTACACCCGTTCGCATTTCAGCTCAGCTTGAGCTGTTCTGTCGACCGTATAACCCAACTTGACTCATGAATGTGTCCTGGAGTTGCTCAAGTTGAGCTCTAACGTCAACGAGTATAAGCCCCTGCCATGCGGCCCTTGACACGCGCGATGACCGACGCCGCCGCCGTGCAGGGGCCTACACTCCTTCACCTCTCAGCTCAACTTGAGCGCCGTTTATGGGATAGGGGTTGCGCGTAGGGGTTGTGTAGCCCGCATTAAGGGGATATTAGGGGGTGTTTAGGGTGTGCAGCGTGTTTTTGTATGTCAGACACGGCTCAAGTTGAGCCGAAAAGCGAACGAGTGTAAGCCCCTGCCGCCGTGGAGAAAGCCATGAGTGCGCCGATGAGGGAGCCCAGCAGCACGGCCAGCGGCAGGTCCGCCATGTTGTAGCGGCGCAAGTTGGATTTGAAAGCAACAATTGAAAGCGTTTCATCATATTTCAGTTTCAAGCGCTTAGGTTTAGGCGCTTTCAACGTGGGGTTGATAGGGGCAACCTGCACCGCCCTACCATGTACCAGGCGCCCGTGACCCCGCTGCCAGCTGGCGAGTCCCGCACCAGGTTGGCCGCCGCCGCCCCAGGGCCTCGCAGGTTTAGGGTTTAGGGTTTAGGATTTAGGTTTAGGGTTTAGACGCCTACCGCCACCCACGTCAACCGGCGCATCTTGAAACCTCGTTGCTTGGGTGACACGGCATGCTATGACATAATGGGGTAGTCACCGGCAGACCTGACCTGGAATTCGCCGCGGTGTGCGGTGCGCGCAGTCTGCACCATGATGTAGCGGCGCAAGTTGAATTTCAAAGGAAGACTTGAAAGCAGTTCACCATATTGCAGTTTCAAACGCTTTGTTCCAGGCGCTTTCAACGTGTGTTTGATGGGTTCAACCTGCACCGCTCTACCATGAGGCGGGTGATGTGCGCACCCGCCACCAGGGGCTTACACTCGTTCACGTTTCAGCTCAACTTGAGCCGTGTCTGACACACACAAACACCCTACTCACCCTGAACACCCCTTAATGCCCCCTTAACACGGGCTACACAACCCCTGCGCGCACCCCCTATCCCATGAAAAGCGCTCAAGTTGAGCTGCGAAGTGAACGAGTGTAAGCCCCTGCCCGCCACCACCAGCTGGCTGAAGAAGGATGACACGAAGCACTGCAGCACCAGGTGCCCGTCCACCAGGGGCTAACACTCGTCCACTCTTCAGCTCAACCTTAGCCGTTTTGGTCACACCTCCCCGTGTCCCCCTGTCAGCCCTGTCTAATAGACTGGGGGGAAATCATGCGCCCAACGTATCCCACAAAATGTGCTTACGTTGAGCAGAATAGTGGACGAGTGTAAGCCCCTGCCGTCCACCAGCCAGCGCGCCGCCAGGTCCTCCACCACGAAGAGCACCCCCCCGATGGGCGAGTTGAACGCCGCGCTGATACCGCTGCTCACGCCGCACATCACCAGGTGCACCGCGCGCTAGGGGGCTCAACACCCATACCAGTGCCGCCACGCAGTCAGACCACCGCGCTAGGGAGCTCAACACCCATACCAGTGTCGCCACGTGGTCAGACCACCACCACGCGGGAACACCACATACGAATTGAACGGCTCAACCACAACATGCACGGGCGTGTAGTCAGACAGAAACGCCGACGAAGACTTCGTCGAGCGGGCGCGTGTCCGGCGGCCTCACCAGCAGGTGGCTGCGGCTGGAGCCCTGGACCGAGGGCCGGGCAGATGACGCTCGCCACGTCACGTCATGCTGTTTACTTCAAGAAAAAAACTTTGAGCGTCTAAAATGTGTAAGATGACGGGCACGTGGCGGGCGTGGTGTGATCCGCCGCCCCCCCCCTGCCCTGAGCAGCCCCACTGCCTCGAGGAACAGCACCACGTAAGAGGCAACCATAGCACCGATGTGCACCATGGGCCCCTCCAGCCAGGGGCTTACACTGGTTCACTTTTCAGCTCAACCTAAGCCGTTTTGGTCACACCTCCCCGTGTCCCTCTGTCTAATAGACTGGGGGAAAATCGTGCACCCAACGTATCCCACAAAATGTGCTTACGTTGAGCCAAAAAGTGGACGAGTGTAAGCCTCTGCCTCCAGCCCCACGGGCGCCCCCGCCGCGATCACCAGGCAGATCCCCGTGGCCTTCACGCAGAAGGTCTGCAGCGAGAAGACGCCCTTGACGTCGCAGCCGTTGAGGAATGCCTTGGTGTGGCGGCGCATGTTGATTTTGAAAGCAAAAGTTTAAAGCAGAATATCACATTTCAGTTTCAAGCGCTTAGCTCCAGGCGGTTTCAACTTGGGTTTTGATAGGGTCGACCTGCACCGCTCTACCTTGGTCTCGGGGATGCCGGTGGAGGCGGCGCGCGGCGCGTACGTCACGGTGATGTACGCCGCCAGCCAGGGGCTTACACTCGTTCACTTCTCAGCTCAACTTGAGCCGTGTCTGACACAAGAAAACACCCTACACACCCCAAACACCCCCTAACACCCCCTTAACACGGGCTGCCAAACCCCCGCGCGCACCCCCTGTCCCATACAAAGCGCTCATGTTGAGCTGAGAAGTGGACGAGTGTAAGCCCCTGCAGCCAGCGCGGTGAATACCACGGACAGGCTGACCCACACGGCGCCCGCGCCCAGCGGCCGGTTCAGCGCTAGCAGCTCGTTGGCCTCCTGCAGCCGCGTGTTGCCGAACCCCACGGAGATGTTGGTGAGCACCACGCTGACCAGCCCCGTGCCGAGCCCCGTGAGCATGATGGCCAGCCACACCACCAGCGGGTGCGCCTGTGAGGTGTCGCCGTCCGAGGCTGACCACCCCGCGCTCCCCCCCGCCGCACCCCCGCCACCCCCGTCGCCCCCGCCCACGCCGCCGCCGCCACCGCCGCCCGCGCCCCCCTTGACCCTCTTGAGGTCACCTGCCGAGGCCACCCGGGTGTTGGCCATGGGCGACTCAGACTCCTGCACGGCCAGGCGCTCGGACATGTCCGCGGAGTTGTAGTCCAGGTGCTCCACCGCGCCGAAGTGCAGCGAGTGCGGCACGATCACCGCCACCTCGCCCGGCGCCTCCAGCTTCACGAACGTCAGCGCCGGCCCGCCGCCGCCGCCGCCGTGCCCGTCGCCCCCGCCCTCGCCGCCGCCGTCCAGCGCCAGGCGCCGCGTCAGCTCCACCACCTGCTGCCTCTCGTCCTCGCTCACCTCCTCCGACATCAATCCTACCTCGTCCATCACAACCTCGTACCCCAAATAACCACCCACGATGGACCCCAGCCCGCGCGACGCCGCCGCCGCGGAGGAGGAGGACGGGGCGCGGATGTTGCTGAACGACGGGGCGCTTCCGTACAACGACGCTTCCTCGGTGGGGGGCGGGGGGGCCATCGCAGAGGGAAGTCGGAAGGGTGTTGACTTATCCACAGTGGCAATAAGGGTGTTATATCTGCCTCAGGACACAGGTAGAATCGCGGGCGGCTTCTACACCCACAGGTTCTTACAGCCCCCCTCAAACTCCACACGCGCTGGTTGTGGGGAAGCGCCGAGCGCGTGACAGTGAGGCCCCGCGGCGACACGACTCGCCCGCTCGAGCTCGACGAATTTCGCGGGACACGTACACGTGGCAACAAAAAGGAGCGGAACACGTGTTTTCCCTCGTAAATTATCGAACGAAATGTCCCCGCGACCACCCCTCCTGCCACACGTGGTACGTGTCACAGCCGTTCCGAGACATTTTTTCACGTCTTTGAAAAAAGGGGAACGACCACAGACTACAGCATTGCGTGCGCGCGCGTCTGCTCCGGCGCCCCCACCGCGGTACCCAATGGGCACTCCCAAAATGGTTCCTAGCCGTGTCGCCGCCGCCGCCGCCGCGCCGCTGGCGGACGTCAGCAACGCGGTTAAGACGCCGTACAAGGCGGAGCGCTTCTCAGGCTTTGTCCTCCCCGACATGACGGCGCCCGCTCAGAAGTCGACGCGCAAGGGGCCTGGCGCGAAGGCCGGGCCCGCGCGGGCGCGGGCGGGCGTCAGCGTTAGTGCTGTGACCCCGCCGGCGAGGAAGACCGCCGCAAAGAGGAAGCCGGTCGCGAAGAAGGGTGGGTCGCCCGCCGCCGTCACCGCGCCGGCCACCACCCCAACCACCACCCCCACCGACGTCTGCACTCCAACGAATGACGACGCGGCGACCCCGGGGCAGCACTACGGCGACGCGACGACGCCGGCTCCATTCATCATGATGCAGACACCGATGGCAGGGGCCCGCCCGTATGTCTCGTCTGCCTGCACGCGCCTCCCTGGTCTCCCTCGTCTCACGTCGCCCTTGTCCCACCCCATCACCACAGACCGCTTTTTGTTCGTTGTGAATTCGTATAAACGGGGGAGAAAATGAAGTGTCGTTGTGGTGGCCCTACCGCGCGGCCGCGTACCTGGCACCCGACTCGCCGTCACCCTCCGAGGCCTACACCCCCTTCGCCGCTCCCGCCACCCCCTACGCGCCGCTGGACTTCCGCGACGATGAGGAGGAGGGCGAGGACGGCGGCGGGGACTCGCAGCCCGTCGCGTACCAGGCACGGAGGCAAGATGCGCCGCTCGAGGAGGACGAGGAGCCTCCTTCCCCCATCCCGCAGGAGCAGGAGGATCCCGGGGAGGTGGCGGCGGAGGCGGTGGCGGTGGCGGTGGCGGAGGCGGCGGATTCGGCGCGAGCCGCGCGGGCCGCGGAGGAGGCAAAGGCAGCGTCGCGCACTCCTCCTCCGGAGGGGCGGAAGCGCAGCAGCCGGCGCGCCACCATCGCGCCCACACGCTACGGCGAGTTTCTGTCGTGGGATACCGTCAACGCCATCGAGGGCGCCGGGACCCCGGGGCAGACGACCAAGACCGCGGACGACGCGGGTGACGCTGACTTCAACGAGGACGATGACGACGACGACGACGCCCCCGACGCCGCGGCCGTGGCCAACATGCGCGCGAACACCAAGGTGAGCGACGAGCGGGAGCTCCGCGGCCGGTTCGAGCGCGGCGAGTTCGGCGCCGGCGACAACGGTGACAACGGCATGACCTGCCCCATCCCCTCGCTGCGCTTCGCGCCCGCCGCGGCGGACCCCACGGTGCGCGCGGTGCACGACAAGGTGGCGGCGCTCATGCAGGCGGCGGAGCACCTGCTACCCGCGGATGAGGAGGAGGAGGACGGGGCCGGGGGCAAGGGGCACGGCAGGAAGGGGAAGGGCAAGGGCGGCGCCAAGGCCGACGACGTGGACGGCAAGTCACTGCGTGAGAAGCTGAGTGACTCCTGGAACGGGCAGTCGTACTACGCGAAGCTGGCTATGCAGATGGGGTCGCCGCCCCCCGCCACGCCGAGCCCCGAGGCGAGCGAGGGCGCCAGCACGTCGAGCGCAGCAGCGGCGCCCAAGAAGTCCGCGGCGGCGGCGGC
>Ga0307489_10002420_pt1 | contig 12502 bp, 20 predicted proteins | sample SB12metaG_FD_202247 | JGI IMG/M metagenome (GOLD analysis project Ga0307489, IMG submission 202247) | Sea-ice brine microbial communities from Beaufort Sea near Barrow, Alaska, United States - SB 1.2 | ecosystem: Environmental > Aquatic > Marine > Coastal | place: USA: Alaska | collected...
CTCAGGCTCAATTTGAACCCGATGGCAACATTTCCACCAGGTTCAAAATCATGTCAATTTGGTTGCGCCTTCAGAGTTCAGACAGTCCGGTAGTGAACTCAATTTATCCCAAAATCCGTGAGTGAACCGAACTTTATCGACAGAATCCGTGACTGAACTGATTATGAAAACCTGACCAGCACTGATCTCAAACTGACCCCGGAAAACCGATAGTGATCTGTATTTATCTCCCGGTGACGACTACGCTGAATCAAATCTGAAACTTGCTGCCCACGTCGCAGGATCTTGGACAGCTCAAGATTCGATGGTCTGAAATGTATCAGATGACGTGGCAAGCATCATGTATCTGCCCCTCAGGCGAGGTGACGAAGGCCGCGACTGATAAGGCTGAGAGGGACGCGCGGGAGGCCAGCAGGAAGCGTAAGCGCTCCGGCGGCGCCGAAGCAGGGGCTTACACTCGTTCCCATTTTCGCTCAACTTGAGCATACCTTGCCCCTTTCCGCTCAACTTGAGCTTACTTGGTCCCCATATGACCCAAATTTGCAGGTGGATGTGTCCCGAAGGTGCTCAAGTTGAGCTCTAACGTGAGCGATGTGTCCCGAAGGTCTTCAAGTTGAGCTCTGAAGTGAGCGAGTGTAAGCCCCTGCGTGGCGGCGGCGGAGCCCGGGGGGGCGGGGGCGGGCGAGCCGGAGCAGCTGCCCAAGCGGCAGCGGCAGCTCGACCGGATCATTGTGAGCGACCTCTCCGGCTGGGCTTCACGTTTACACCTGTTCCCTTCTCAGCTCAACTTGAGCAACGTCGTGGCATTAAGCGGGGCTACTTGAGTGGCTCCAGGCACCAAAATAGCTCAAGTAGAGTTGGAAGGTGTACTTATGAAGGGCCCTTCCCCCACCAGTACCTTCTCCCGCTTATCATTAAGGTAGCGAGCAGGGTAACTTGGATGGCTTCAGGCACAGAATAGCTCAAATTGAGGTGGAAAGGGGCGTGGTGACAGGCCGTGGTGTAAGGCCTGGCCGCGTCGAGCAACCTCACCATCGCCCGCTCCGCTGGCAGCGGCGTGCTCATCACCGCGGCCATGGTGGGACGCTGCAGGTTGACACCGGGTTGACCGCGCTTGATTTCGGGTATGAAGCTTAAATATGATGAACCGCTTTTAAGAAGTGCTTTCAATTTCGACTTGCGTCGCTAAAGCATGGCTGAGGCAGCCGCCGGCCCCGGACTCGGCCCCGGCCCCGGCCCCGGCCCCGGCCCGGGCGGCATCGACAGCCTCGGTAGGTTGATGCAGGTTGACCCTATCAAACCCACGTTGACAGCGCCTGGAACTAAGCGCTTGAAACTGAAATATGACGAACTGGATTCAATTTTTGCTTTCAAATTCAACTTGTGCCGCCACACCTCGGGGGCGCGGGGCCCGTCAGCCCCGATGCCATCGCCCACGTGCTGCTGACCGCACTCGGCACCCCCGCAGATCTGAGTGGCGGTTCCGGGTGCCCCCTCGAGCGGCTCATCTCGCGCGGCGCGGAGTGCGGCAGCCCGGTGCGCCCCTTCGGCTTCACCGGCGGGGGCTTACACTCGTCCACTTTTCGGCTTACAACCTGGGCTGCTTTTGCCGCTGACAGGCTGACAGACTGACGCCACCCAGCGTATCCCACGTATTAGTATGTAACGTTGAGCCGAAAAGTGGACGAGTGTAAGCCCTGGCCTGCCGGCGGCGCCTGCGTTTCGCCTGGCACCACCGGCGCCGGCGGCGGCGCCGCGTGTGTGACGCCCGGCACGGGCCTAATGCACCGCCGCCCGCCCGGCGGGGCCTGACCGCCTCACACGTGTCTGCATTTTCTCCAATCTCAGCCGTTTACCCCCTGATCCCTGTCCTCCTCGGAACAAGTCAAGTGTAGACAACTTCACACTTCGGAGATGCTTATTGCCCCCACACTCTGCACGTTCTTCTGCCTCCGTGAATATACCTCTTGAGATGCTCAAATTAAGCCGGAGAGATCCCCGTGTAAGGCCATGGGGGTGGGTGCCTCCTCCGCCGCCGCCGCCGCCGCCCGCGCCGTGCAAGCTGCGGTCTCCTTCGGCGGCGGCGCAGGGCCGATGTCTCCTCCGCCCGCGGGGGCAGGCACCTTCACCCCTTTCGACCTCGGGCAGGGGCTTTCACTCGTCCACTTTTCGGCTCAACGTAAGCACCTTTTGTGGGATCTACACGCGCAGATCTGGTGGGTGGTCAAATTTATGGGACTCGGATTCCTTGAGTTATGGACCATGAAACCTGAACGGGGTTTGACCCCCCACCGCATTTGCGCAAGTTTCAGTGTCTCATGTAATGAAAAACGGCTCAGGATGAGCCGAGAAGTGGACGAGTGTAAGCCCCTGACCTCGGGTCGTACACCCCGGGTGCCAGTGGCGGCGGCACCGGGCTCGGGCGCCTCCAGAGCGCCCTTCCGGCCGCCCCGTTCAGCCCCGGCTCCGCCGCCCGCCCGCCGCCCGCCGCCCCCTTCAGCCCCAGCTCCATGCTCTACGCCAACCCCGATGCGCACGCCCTGGACGGAGCGGACCTGGGTGGCGTCAAGAAACACTACTGGGACATGTGAGCGGACCGAGTCCGGCTTTGAATGCGACTGCGCATGAATGCTTGTGTGTTGAATGCGACTGTGGCCTCTAAGGGAGACATGTCAGCGAATCGTGTCCAGCTTTGAGTGCGATTGCGCGTGAATGTGTGCGTTGAATGCGTCTGTGGGATGGGGGGCGTGTGAGCGAAATGAAATGAGTCCAGCTTCGAATGCGACTGTGTGTGTGAATCCGTTTGCTGAACATGAGTGTGGGAGATGTTGCAACTGTCTGACTGTACCGCGGGCAGCGGAGTTAGTAGAGCGAGTCACTGATTGCAGTGGTTGTCGGCGGTTGTCCGACCGCTATTACGCTGTTTTTTCTAGCTAGCCTGAGTGCTGTATGTATGTGACTGACCACGACTAATGGCTGAACGAAAGGCTGTTTTTTTATGAGTGTTATGAGTATGTTTGTAATGACTCGACTGTCATTCATTATAGCTGAATCAACAAACGGGAGTGCGGGGGATGCGTTAACGGAAACGATGAAAATGTGAAGAAACGTTTGCACAAAACGAAATTAAACAATTACTAGTCACACCACGCAACAGAGCTGGACGTTGCCCTGCCAATCCTCCCTCACATGTCCCTCCCGACCGCCCGCGCCCCACTGTCCACACGGGCCGGCCGCCACCGCCAGTGTATGATGACGTGCCAGTGTGTCATGACGTGGGCGTTGGAGCGGGATGCTACGCGCGGGACGAGGCTGCCTCCACCGGCGCTGCGCGTCGCCATCAGCCCGGGCGGCGGCGGCGACGAAAACATGAACAACGTTTGCTCAAAATGTCATTACACAAATACTAGTCTACCACGCAACAGAGAGCACACACTACCATCCACTACATGTGTACCGGCGCTCTTCACGTCATCCATCACACAATGTACCGGTGCTCGGCGCTCGTCACGTCATCTACCACACAATGCCGCCGCCATTCCCCCGTCACGCCACCCCCCCACACCAAGTGCCGTCCCCCCGCTGGGGCCACTTCAGGTATCACACGGCCATCGGAAGCGGAACGGGAGCCGCACGCGCCGCGATGGCCGCCTTCTCCACGCAGTCGTACAGCGTGCACGTGGTGCCGTCCTCGCAGCAGGGTCAGTGCGAACCGGCACTCGACCGAGATCGGAGCATGACTTACACTCAGGGTGAATGCTCATACATACGCGAAGAGGAGAAGTAGGAGATTCAATATCGGGTCGAGTGGTCGTTGTGAATTACCCCCATGTGACAACCATGTGACCCCCATGTAAATCCTTTGTGAACCTCACGTGACCCTCATGTAACCTCCGTGTGAATCCCAGTGACCCCCACATTACCCACCGTGATCCCATCCCCATGTGACCCTCCTGTGGTCCCCCTGTGACACCCGTGTTACTCCCCATGTGACCCTCCATGTGACCGCCCTGCCTTGTCTACGATCTTGACGTGGTACTTGCCCGGCGCCGTGACCAGGCGCTCCCGCACCTCCGCGATGCACAGGTCCACCAGATCCGCTGCCTCTCAACAGGGCCATGCGCCAGACGGACGTTTAATTTGACGTTCCATTCGATGCCAAAAATAATGTGTGTACCCAGTGCACTGTGAACGCAGTCATCCTCTCAGCCAATCACAGCACAGAAACTCAGCGTTGATAGAAACGCCGACACTCAATGTAAACATAGAACCCAGGGTTCAAAACACGTGTGATGAGGTCGCGGGTGTGATGCTCCGGCGCAGCCCCGTCTCCGCACGCGTCATCTAGGGTACAGGTTTTGGGTTGCAGCCCCGCCTCAGCGCGCGTCATCTTGGGCTTCCAGTGCTTGTCGAACAGCGACAGGCAGAACATGCCACCGTACCCGTGCCTGCCGGTAGGGGCTTACACTCGTCCACTTTTTCAGCTCAACGTCAGCAGTTTATGATGGATACGTTGAGTAGCTTCAGTCTGTCAGTGACAAAACGGCTGAGGTTGAGCCGCAAGGTGGACGAGTGTAAGGCCCTGCCCGCCACTGTTGACCTTCTGCATGGACGCCATGTAGTCGATGAAGAAGAGGCTGCACTCGTCCACGTCCGCATCGTACCCCGCCAGCAGCATGTTCACCGCGGAGAAAGGCCCCGCCACACGCGGAGCTCGCTGATTGGTAAGTGAAGTGAGCTTGAGGCCCTGTATGACACAGAGCTCTTTAGCTGGTCAGTGTAGTAGGGGCGTGTCAAGGGCAGATTACAAGAGTTTTAGTGCAGCCCCCTGCCTGGTAGGGACCCTTGCGGAGGCTGGCCGCCAGCTCGTTGCGCATGAAGTTGGCGGCCGCGAAGGTGCTCAGCTTCACCCCGTTGCGCAGGGGCCTACACTCCTCCAGTTTCCAGCTCAACGTAAGCACCTTTTGTGGGACAGAGGGTGTCTACGTGGTATTTAGGGAGGGGTAGTGAATGTTAAGTATGTAATGTTGAGGGGGTTTTTAGCTTTTGGGTATGTTTGAAGAGTGATTAGGGTGCTGTTTGAGAGAAAGAAACGGCTCAGGTTGGGCTGACAAACGGACGAGCGTAAGCCCCTGCCGTTGCGCAGCTCGTACAGCTTCATGTTGGCGCGGATGAACTCGCTGAAGTACGTGCAGTCGCCCCGCACGCAGGGCCGCGTTACATCACGAACGTTTTGGTCAGAAGGCCATATCGACAAGACGTTGTTTGGTACATGCGACCAGGGCCGCGTCACCAACATTTGGGTCAGGTGGCCGTGTGCGCGGTGTTCGGTACAAGACCAGGGAGTCAGTCAAACTCAGGGCCGCCTCAGCAACGTTTTGATCACGTGGCCAAAACCACACGACTATATTTTGTACATGCTCGGGGAGTCAGTCCAAGTCACACCCGGGGCCAGGAGCAGGGCTGTGGGACCCGACTGGGCAAGTTTGTACGAGAAAATATGTTTTTAGGTACTGACTCGCGGGGCACGAGCGAGGCGAGGTACTTGAGGGACACGAGGTGAGGAGTGACAAGAACGTTCGGATCAGAGAGCGGAGACTAGCAGCACGCTGCGGACATCAGCTGATTCATCCGTCGCTACTAACTTCGATCACACGCTCAAACGACCCTACAGCGACAGCCCAAGGTCATTCTCCATTGGGCTCGTGACGATGTCAGGGGTGGTCACCTATCGCACGCACGTGCGTGCGAAGGTCGGCGGCGGCATGATGAGTGACGCGCGCCGTCGCCAATACGTATGTGTATGCGAGTGTGTACCGGTGCACTGCGCGGAACCAGTGAGGAGGACTGCCAGCTGTGTCCCGCCGTGTCCCATGCTCCCATCCCTGCCTTGGGGCCTGACAGCGCGAGCAGCTTGTGCGAGTCCAGATCCATCGTCTTCTCCATGTCATCCTTCTGGACGATGATCTGCTGCACGGCCACCGTGTCAGTCACCACCACCGCGAACTTGTCGCCCACGAAGGAGAACAGGACGTCCATGGCGCCTTATGCACCCGCGCCGTACGCCTCCCCGAGTACTCGAATCTCACCCTCAGATCTAGGTCAGGTGCCCTCTGTGAGAAGTCTGACAGCGACTGATGCCTGGGATTCAAGCCGCTGCAGGTACCCTCTCGCAGTGGGTGGATCGGGCTGTGGCGCGGGGGGCGGGGGGTCGGGCGTGCGGGGTCGGTGGAGTACGAGCGCAGGGGTTGTGAACATGTGCCTGGCCTCGTGAACGCGCCTCTCTTCTTTGAGTTGGACAGTTGGCCAAACACCGACCTGCGCTTCGCGCCGACACGTCATGAGATTTTAGCAATCCGGCCCCCCGACGGCGGGGACGGGGGTAAGGGGAGCGAGCGCCCGCACTCCCTGTTGCGCGCAGCCTGCAAGCACCGCGCGACAGGATCACCACCCTCACACAGTGTCCTCCTCTCGCCCGGCCTGATCACCCCTGCATTTCGCGCAAAGGATCAGCGAGTAAAGCAGTGGACGCGAAGGTGCCTAGCTAGTAGTCTTCAGTTCTTCACGCACCGCCCCATCTCCCCAAGCCTCCACCTCCCTCTGCTGGCTGTACGGCTGCCGCTGCTGCGACCACGGCGGCGACCGTTGCTGCGGGCACTGCTTCCGGCGCTGCTATTGCTAGTCGTTCTCAAATCCAACCACACGATCTTCGTGCGCCCCCTGCGAGCAGCGGCGTACACTCGAGACCCTCTCGCCTCGCTTCAGGAACTCCAACATCGCGCCGTCCTCGCGCAACAAACGGACGCTGTATCGTAGTCACCGAACGCGCAGGCGGCGATCAGCAGATTGCCTAGCGTATCGCCGCGGGCGTTTTCGCGCACGCTCGCCATCGCCGTCGCCGTCGCCGCTGCTGAACGATGGCCGAGCCGAAGCGCTTCGCGATGGTGTGCAGCGCCAACATGAATCGCAGCATGGTCAGGCCCGGGGCACACGCACACGGGACACGACGAACTGCCTGTGTGGAGCCCGTAAGTTATCATCGGCAGTACCATATTTTGCTACGTTAGGAGGAACAGCTCCAGTCTGCTTCCCACTCATCCACACCGTGCTTGTCCGTTCGCGCGCCCTCCCGCCGCGGGGCGCAGGCGCCCCTCCTCATCTGTCTGTCGCTACACGAGGGTCAACTTATTTTCACATCACAGTTGCCTGTGTGAACCTTTATACCGCGTCTTCCCACCAATGGGGGGTGGCCCCTGGACGGCACTGACTAGGACACCAATCGTCGTCTTTGTCATATGGGACGGTTACGTTGACCACAGCACTCCTCCTGGTGTCTAAGGAACTGACGGCAGAATGTGAATTGTGAATTGCAGACTCACGTCTGAAGACATGAGACACCCTATGACACCCCTATGGTGCCCTAATGGCACCCCTATGGTACCACTATGCTGCCCTAATGGCACCCTTATGACACTCACATGATACCCCTATGCCGCCCTAATGACATCCCTATGACACCCCTTCTGACACTCCAATGACATGATGAGTGGTGTGCCCTCCATGACGGAGGCACACAAGGTGCTGGCACAAGCCGGCCTCGCCACCTCCTCCTACGGCACCGGCTCCCAGGTCAAGATCCCGGCATGGCCTTGCACTCATCCCCTGACTGTTTGCTCATAGTGTAACAGTGTCCCGTTGAAACTTGCCGCATACTATTACACTCGGTTCCATGGTAGCCTAACTGAAGCTTCCTTGCAGGATGCCTTGAGTGGTTATGGGAACGGACAAAACGGCTTACGTTGAGCTAATGGACTTACTTATCAGCACTCGTTGTCAGTTAATATTTGTGTATTACCTCGCTACTGCCAAGCATTCTCTTCGGTTGGCACTTGAGTATCCCGGTAAAGCCTCGCCTCCTAAGTACTTTTGCCCAGCTGGAACTTGGGTATCTTTGAGCTACTTTGAGCTATGCAGTGGGATAACCAAGTGGTATCAGAGGGACAAAGGACTCAAAGTTAACCGGATACAAGTACCCAGGTGAGGCCCTGGCTTCCGGGACGGACGCGCGACGAACCCAACATGTACGGTTTCGGCAAAGTGACGTACAGGCAGATATACGAGGATCTCACGGCGAAGGATCCGGAGCTGTACCGTCGCAACGGCAGGGCCTGGCACGAGGTCACCACTTGCCCGCCACGTCACCATGTTCCCGCCATGTCAACAACCACATGCTCGCCACGTGACTACTTGCCATCCACGCCATCCACGCCATCCACCTAATGCCCGCCCACGTTACCACATGCACGCCACGTCACCCACCACATGCGCGCCATGTCAGTTCTTACCCTCCACGTCATCCCCACATGCCTGCCACGTCACCGCTTGTCCGCCGCGTCATCCACCATATGCCCGCCACATCACCACTTGCCCGGAACGAGGTGTTGGTCAGGAGCCACGTGGTGACCAAAGGCACGTTAAGGCGGGGTCTGGCACGGCGTCATCTCTTCACCTCTGCCTGCGCTGTCACTGTTACAGCTGTGGCTGCGGGGCCTGACACGACGTCCCATCTCGCCTCGGCCTGCGCTGTCATCGCCACACCTGTGGCTTTCAGGGCACAAGAAAGCGTCCCCTCTGCAGCTCAACCTGCGCCGTCACTGTCACAGCTGTGGCTTTGTTCCTGAAGCCACGCGATTTACTGTCCGTTCCCTGCAAACCCCAATCCCTAATCACTAAACCCTGAAGCTGCGGCCCTGCGCTATGGACTGATCGGGATGCTGGAGCGGAACATGCAGATAAAGGCGGGGCCGCAGCGGTGGCAGGACCACACGGAGGAGGTCGACGTGGCGGTGTGCTTCGAGGAGCGGGCAGGGCCTTACACTCCTCCACTTCACAGCTCAACCCAAGCCGTTCTGGTCAGTGGGCCGTTTTGTGTCCAGTTTGTGACGAGTTGTGACCCTTCTATCGAATGAAGCTACCCAACGTATCCTACAAATAGTGCTTACTACTCGCTCCGACCCCCTCTACCATAATAAACCGAGGGGTCAAATCGCCACACCCGCATAATCGGTCGATTTTAGGGATTATTGACTCAAGCAGGTCGAAGAATTGGCCGGTCGGCTGTGTCGACGAAGTAGCGGAATCAGCTACCCGCCACTCCAACCCCAGATATCTTATGGAAGAGGGGCTCGGCGCGAGTAATACATTGAGCTCAGCAGTGGACGAGTGTCAGCCCCTGGGAGCGGGTGTTCGACCACGTGGTGGACGACATGCGGGAGAAGGGCGGGGGGGGCTCGCCGCTGCTGGTCATCAACCTAGATGTGAAGGTAGGGCGGTGCGGGTTGTCCCGATGACACACACCTTGAAAGCGCCTGTACCTTAGCGTTTGCGTGAGATAAACTGCTTTCAAGTTTGCTTTCAATTTCAAATTGCGCCGCTACATGAAGGATTCGCACGACGAGGCGGTGTTGGCGGCGCCGCAGGCGCTCAAGCTGTGCCGGATGATCGAGGCGTCGGAGGCAGGGGCTTACACTCGTCCACATCTCAGCTCAACCTGAGCCAGTTTTGCGAATGGAACCCATAACTAGCGCCCACCTCCCAGCCCATCCTGATCCGATTTTGTTGGTTTGACACGCAATCTAGCCCACAAAGAGTGCCCACGGCAAACTGAAAAGAGGTGTGCAGCGCTGCCTCAAAAGGTGCTCACGTTGAGCCGAAAAGTGGACGAGTGTAAGCCCCTGGTCGGAGGACTGGGAGTGCGAGTGCGACGAAATCATGGACCGCTTCGAGGCGGAGGAGGGGCGCCGCCCGCTGTACAGCATCTGCTTCTACAGGTGACCGACCGACCACCACCGCCGGCGAGGATTAGGACTTACTATGCGGCGCGAACCCCGCTACCCTAAGAAACTCTGGGGTTGAGTGTGGAAGCACGGAATTCCGTAACTACGACCGACACCCGGTCGACCGGCTGCACTCCCTTCTCCAGATCTTAAACCCCCAAAATTGGCCACATTGTGTCATGTGATTGACCCCTCAGTTTCGTAAAGTAGAGGGAGTCTGACCGCGCAGTAGACGCAGTGTGCCGCCGGCGTCGCTTTGCACGCATTTGTTGTAGAGCTAGCGGATGGGAAGTGTGCCAAGTCCTTTTATTTATTGATATTCACAAGTATGATAGCTCAGTAGTCCTATTCTTTTTGGTAAGCCATATAAAATGCTTCAATGTCGTATCGTATCTTCATCATCGTGGCTTATGGTTATGTATCGGATCACCACCCGCTCAATCACACCGCGCCATTATCCCCTCCCGACGTATCCCACCCCCGCTGCATTCCCCAATCGCACCGCCGCATCCTCACCTCCCCAATTATTCCACCGCGGCGACATCTCTCCAATCATACCGCCGCATCATCGCCTCCCCACCAATTAAACCGCCACATGATCGCCTCCGCGCCAATCAAACCGCCACATCACACCATCCCCACCGATCAGATCATCGTCACAGCAGCGATCTCGGACCAGGGACATTTGAGCAGCGCCGTGTGCTAGCGGCACGCCTCGTGGCGATTCATCAGTGCCTCCCGACCAATCAAACCGCCGCATCATCGCCTCCCGACCAATCAAATCGCCGCATCATCTCGTCCCGACCAATCAGATCATGACCACGTTAGCGATCTCGGACCTGGCGCGGTTGAGCAGCACCACGCGCTTGCGGCACGCCTCGCGCCGCTGCGTCAGTGCCGGTTTGTAGCGGCGCAAGTTGAATCTGAAAGCAGAAGTTGAAAGCAGTACATCACAATTCAGTTTGAAGAGCTTAGTTCCAGGCGGTTTCAATTTGGATTTGATAGGGTCAATCTGCACCGCCTCACCGGGTCCTCCGTCATCAGCCCCATCAGCTCCTCCCGCGCACACGGCCAGCCTCCCATTCTTTGAAGTTCAACATTCATGCTGACGTGGCGTGTGATGCGGTGGTGTGTGCTAACGTGGCGGGCGTCTGATGCGATGGTGTGAGATGACGCGGCGTGTGATGATGTGGAGGGTGAGGACGGGGCGGGTGTGTGCGCACGGTCCCCGCCTTGCTCCGGGAGCCGAGCGAGGCGTACAACCAGGTTTAGGGTTGAGGGTTTAGGGTTTTGGATTAAGGGTCTAGAGATTAGGGCCTAGGGCTGAAGGAACAGGGCCAAGGGTGCGCACGGTCCCTGCCTCGCTGCGGGAGCCGAGCGAGGCGTAGAACCCGCTCAGCAGTCCCTTGCGCGCGCGGCGCACCTGGCAGTGGACCACGGCCTTGGGGACGGTCTTGGCCATGCGCGCCCGCACGGCGTCCACGTACGCGTACACGCTGGCGGCGATCAGCCGCAGGTGCGCCGGACCGCAGGGCCTCATCTCACGAACGGCGTTCAATTAAGAGAGAGAGAGAGAGAGAGAGAAGCGTCCGTGTGTGCGAGGAGCCACCAGGCGTTCGCCCTGGCCACCGGCATTCAATTGAGAGTCACCCATGCACCATGACCAAACAGTGCGGGGGCGTCACACCGCGGCAGGCCCTACCGGGTAGGTAGAGAACGATGCGAGGTCCAAGGCAGTGTCCACGCCACCCCCCGTGCCCCCCGCCCCCGACGCATTGCCGTTGCCGTTGGCGGTCAGCGCGGTTGATCCGTCCTTGGTGTAGCGGCGCAGAATGAATTGGTTTAGATTTCAGGGTCTAGGGTGTAGGCGTTAGGGGTTAGGGATTAGGGTTTAGGATATAGCGACATTTGAAAGCGGATCAGCATATTGTGCCTTCAAGCGCTGAAACCACAGGCGCGCACTAGTGTCAACACAGGTTTTGCTACTGTCAACCTGCACCGCCTTACCTTGGGGGTGCTGGTTCCCGACTGCTCCGCCGCGGCCGCCGCGTCGGGGTACCCCCCGCTGCAGGGCCACGTCATCGATATTGCCCGCCACATCATCGATATTGCCTGCCACGTCAGCGTTATGGCCCGCCACGTCATAGATATGTCCCGCCACGTCGTCGGCAGCATTTGAATCGCGTCTCTTGAGTTAATGGCGTCCTATCATGCCGCGAGGTATTCGTGACAGACCCTACCCCGCTGGCTCCGCCGCTGAAACGCCGGAAGAAATCGGCGTCGAAGTAGGAGGCCTCCATATCCACCATGGCGTAGCGGCGCAAATTAATTTGAAAGCAAATTTGTAGCAAAATAGAAAGCAGTGTATCATATGTTGGTTTCAAGCGATTATATTTGGTGCTGTCAACGTGGGTTTGATAGGATCAAGCTGTACCGCCTCACCATGGCCTTGACCATGGCCTCGGACTCCCTCTTGTGCTGCTGCAGCGCACCCAGGGTGCAGGGCCCGGCGGCCCGCCCACTGTCTCTTAGCGATAAGAATGCGATGAAAGGGGGGATAGGAGGGGGGGGAAGCGGGGAATGGAGGGGGGGGGGGGGGGGGGGGGGGGGGGAACCCGGGAAAGGAGGGGGGGGTATGGGGAAAAGGAAGGGGGGAATGGTATCAA
>Ga0307489_10002421_pt1 | contig 12496 bp, 26 predicted proteins | sample SB12metaG_FD_202247 | JGI IMG/M metagenome (GOLD analysis project Ga0307489, IMG submission 202247) | Sea-ice brine microbial communities from Beaufort Sea near Barrow, Alaska, United States - SB 1.2 | ecosystem: Environmental > Aquatic > Marine > Coastal | place: USA: Alaska | collected...
CCCGCTGCCCCCCCTGAGCAAATCAGATCACCCCGCTGCCCCAGCAGAGCCAATTAGATCACCCCACTGCCCCCCCCCGAGCCATCGGACCACCCTGCAGCCCCATCCCAAGCCAATCAGACCACCCTGCAGCCCGCCGGAGCCAATCAGATCACCCGGCACGCCCCTCCCGAGCCAATCACGATCACGCGCTGGAGTGGATGATGAGGTGGCGGTCGGGGTCGTGCGGTAAGCGCCCGCCAATCAGATAAACCCGCAGCCCCCTCCCATGCAAATCAGATCAACCCGCAGCCCCTCTTGAGCCAATCACGCGCTGGAGTGGATGATGAGGTGGCGGTCAGGGTCGTGCGTGAAGCGCGCGGAGGCGAAGCACGCCGAGTTGTAAAACGGCCGCAGGTCGGTGATGCCGTACTCCGACGCCTTGTCCTCCAGCACCCGGCACCGCACCGTGGTGGTGGCGTTCTGTTGCGACTCCTAGTCATACGGCCCGCCAGATTACGCTCGCCACGTCATACTTTGATGCTGATGCCTGAAGAAAGTGTGCTGTACAACGCACCGCCCCTCAATACGACCTTAACCCCTGACAGACCTTAAAGTCTGTCCGCTTGAAATGGCGGAGAGGATTGATTAATGCGCACCATGTCAGTGCATTGGGGCTCGATGAACGTTCTAAAACAATGGTTGTGGATGGTGCGGTGAGCATAGCCCACCAAGCCCTACCGAGTTGCTGTTCCCCCCCCCGCCCCCGCCCCCGCCCCCGTTGGGGTTGTTGCCCACGCTGTCCCAGTAGCTCATCTCACGCACCAGCCCACGCAGGATCTCCAGCAGCAGCTGGTCGTAGTCCCGGTGGAAGTGCGTGTACCGCGCAAACTTCTTCCGCAGCGCCTTCTGCACGGACATCTTCTGCGTGCCGATGAATGACTGCAGCATGCACGCGATGGCCGCGTCGATGTCCTCAGACCAGGGACCAACCAGGACGTGGGGTGTTACAGCCGGACGGTGGGGTGCACAACCGGGACAACTGGGACGGTGGATACCGGGATGTTGAGACCAACAGTGACAGTTGGGGTAACAACTGGGACGGTAAGCGGGACGGTGGGTACCGGGACGTCGGGCACGACGATACATGCGCGAACATGCTCCAAACATCAGGCAGGCGTTCTGACATCAGTGAGGCCTTGCCTCGGATGAGACGTGCTCGCTGAGCCTCATGGCGGCGCGCGCCTCCGACATGCGGATGATGGACTCCACGTGCCGCACCGCCACCGGCATGTGAGGCCCGCTCTCAGCGCTGCGTTTGGTCATGTGACCATATTAGGCATGTCTTCGTCTGCTCAGGTGACCATATCTGGCACGTCTGTCGACGTCTGTTTTGGGTCAGGTGAACATATTGAGCACGTCTGTTTCAGGTCAGGTGACCATGTCTGGCACGTCTATTGACGTCAGTGTGGAGTCAGGTGGCCACATCGGGCACGTCTGAGTTTGGTCAATTGACCATATCAGGCAAGTATGTGTTGGGTCAGGTGACCATATCAGGGCCTTACCGGCATGCCCTCCCGCGTGACGCTCTCGCGACGCAGCTCCGCGTACACTTGAGAGATCTTGGGCAAGTCACCGCTGCTCAGCTTGGGGCGGATGTACCGCTTCGCGAAGCTGATGTACTTCCGCAGCAGGTCCTGGGGGATCACCTCCACCTCCGCCGCCTCCTCCTCCCCGCCTCCCCCCGCACCCCCCACGCTAGGGCCTGGCATATATTGCTCGCCAAATCAGGTAACGCACTCGTTGCTTGACACATCATCCAACGCACTTTGAGCATTCGTTTCGTTGGTCAAACGGCACCTGATGACGTGGCGAGCAACATCTGGTGGAGAGAGAGAGAGAGAGACGCTTCCACGTGTATAAGCAGGTACCAGGCTTTCGCCCCGGCCCCTGTGGCGAGCAACATCCGCCAGGCCCTACCCCGCACCCCCCGCGCCCCCCCCGCCGCCGCCGGCGGCTCCCCCCCCGCCGCCCTGCGGCTGCAAGTTCCCCGCCGCGCCCTGGAAGTTGGGCGCACCGCTGATGCCCGCGTCATCGTTGCCGTTGGGATCGAATCGCGGGTGTGACCGCACGTGCGACCCCACCCCGGGGCAGGGCCAGTTCCTTGTATGTGGGCTAGTGAGTTCAATGAGTGGTATGTTTGGTGAATCACCAAAAATTATATTCGACTTTTGGCCAACGACCAAATGGGCCAAATACTACCGGTAGTATCAACATACGGGTAGTAAGCAGTACAGAGTCGGCACCAAACATGGGGCATGATGCTCGCTGCGTTATCACACCATATAGTGGGTGACGTGGCGAGCACACATCCCAGGGGCGCCTCTGACATGTACCCATTCACTGTCAAGTTTTGAGTATGCACGGATACACTGGTACACGATGAGGAACGAGTGGTCAGGGGACGAGTGCTGAGGGCCCACCACGAAGCGGGCCAGGCGCTCGTCCAGCACCGGGTCAATGATGTCCTTGACGACGCACAGGATGTCGAAGCGCGACAAGATGGGATCCGTCAGCTCCACGTTGTCCGATATGTAGCGGCGCAAGTTGAAATTTTAAGCAAATTGAGAAAGTTGTTCGTCATAATATAGCTTCAAGAGCTGAATCCAGGCGCTTTCAACACTGGTTTCAACTGGTTTCACCGCCCTACCGAGAAGGTGCGCGAACTGTCGTAGCGCCCGCCCACGGGGTTCGCCGCCGCGATCACCGAGCACCGCGCCTGACAGTAATGTCCGGCATCAAACGAAGGTGCTTTGTAAAACCAATGAGCCGAGTAGGCTAATATCAGGCAGATTGAATCAAGGGCCGACATTGATGCAGCATAACATATGTTATACGGGGCCTCAAGGGCTAAGGGTACACCGGTACACTGAGGTCAGGATGATAGCGGGCCTCATTGCCCGGACAAGGACGTACAACATTGGGGTGAAGATGGGTGTACACAGCGAAGCGATTAATACCGCGCCCCGCCTGGAGGCTGGTGACAATGCCGGCCTTGGAGATGGAGATGGACTGCTGCTCCATTGCCTTGTCGTAGCGTCGCAAGGTACAATTGAAAGCAAATCTTCAGCGTGGTTCATCATATCCTAGTTTCAGGAGAATTGCTCCAGACGGTTTCAATAAGGTTCACAGGGTCTAGGGTTTCGCTGTAGCGGCGCATGTAGAAATTGAAAGCAACCCTTCGAAGCGGTTCACTTAATTTCAGTTTAAAGCGCTTACTCTCAGGCGCTTTCACTCGGGTTTCAACTATTCAACTTCCACCGCCCCACCTCGTGGATGGAGACGCGGTCCTGCTCGTTCATCTTATCGAACTCGTCGATCAGGCACACGCCGCGGTGTAGTGGCGCAAGTTGAGATTGAAACCAAAGCTTGAAAGCGGTTCATCATTGTTATCTCCACGCGCCGGAGCGGTCAAGCCGGTTTCAAGCCGGGGTGAAGCTGGGTTCAACCTGTACCGCCCTACCGCGGTCCGCCAGCACCAGCGCACCGCCCTCCAGCACCCACTCGCGCGTCACCGGATCCTTGTGCACCGCCGCCGTCAGACCCACCGTGGAGCAGGGCCTAACTCTCGTTCCCCTTTCAGCTCAACGACGAGCACGTCGCGGTCGAGGTCCTGGAGCTCGCCGGCAACGCCAGCAGCGACAACAGCAAGAGCAGGATCGTGCCCCGCCACATCCAGCACGCAAACGACGAGAGCACCTTGCGGGCATGATTTGAGTGGGGTCTGAAACAGGGGACGATTGTACAGCCCTGCCGCTGAGGCGCCCTTGCCGGTGGTGTACACGCAGCGCGACGCCGTCTTCTCCACGTACTTCAGGAACTGCGACTTGGCCACGCCAGGGTCACCCAGCAGCAGCATGTTGATGTCGCCGCGCAGCCGCGTCTTGCCCTTCATGTAGCGGCGCACGTTGAACTTGAAAGCAAATTTTGAGAGCGATTCATCAAAGATTTTGATTTCAAGCGCTGAATCCAGGAGCTTTGCAATCGAGTAGCACGTGGTAAGATTTGAGAGTATCACGCACGAGCATTGAAATAAAGACCCAAAGCGAAGGTCGTCTTACTCCGTGCTTGCAAACACGGATTTCAATCTGCACCGCCCTACCTTTACGATCTTCTCCTGCCCGCCGAACATCGCCAGTGCGATACCCGTCTTGATGTCGTCGTGGCCGTGGATGGACGGCGCCATGGACTTGAAGATGCGCTGCGTGATGCGCGGGTCTCGGCTCAACCGCCGGATCTCCTCCTCGCAGCAGAGTCATTCACAACAAGCGCTCGAAGCGAGATCGGACGTGCCTTCAGGGTGATGCTTAAATGTACGCCCGGACTCAGTTCGTCGGTACACAACGTCCGTCAAGTGCGTGTTCTCAATTTTCCCCCTGACATAAGCCGGGGAGGGTCATTGAGAACAAGCGCCTTCAGAGTGAAGGCGCATATATACGCGCGAAGGAGGAGGAGGAGATTCGACGTCGGTCGAGTGCTTGTTCTCAACACCCCCCCTACCTTGTCCTCGTCCGTGAGGTTATGCGTGGAGAACATGTCCCCCTTCCGCAGTAGGTGGTTCGCCTCCACGTGCGTCGAAAATACCGGAAACCCCTGTGCCCGGTTGAGGCTCGCCTCAAAGTAGGGCCAAGTATTTCAATGTTGCTGGCTCCGTCATAGAACATTATTTAACTCAAGAGTCAACTGATGAGGGTAAACATTGTGATAGGAGGGCGTGGTGAGTAACGTTGGAAAACAGGTAGATCACCTGCTACCTGTAGTACCTACTTCAGACCAGAGAGTAGTAGTATGACATTTAAAGACAAGCCCACGCTCGGAAAAATAATTGTTTGGGACCATTGGTCCATAACTGAGATCAATTATGGACCAATGGTCCCAAACAATTATTTTTCCGAGCATGGGCTTGTCTTTAAATGTCATAGACCAAGAGCAAACATTCAGGGAACATGGTCTGGCCCCGCCTCGAAGTTGTTGGTGTAGACGCCCGTGAGCTCAATCTCATCGCCCGGCCGCGCCTGGTCGATCAGGTCGTGCAGCATGATGACCTCCTTGCTGCGCGGCAGCCGCCCCGCGGGCACGTTGCCGGGGGACTCCTGCAGCGTGAGGCGCTGGTAGTTGCGGTACACCGTGCTGTAGTGCCGCAAGAAGAAATTATAAGCAAAGTTTGTAACTGTTTCATCATGTTTCAGCTTCGAAGCGCTGAAAGCAAGCGCCGTCAACCCGCCGTCAACATGGTATCAACCTGCGACGCCATACCGTGCGCTCCGTGTTTATGGCCCAGGGCCCTTTAGACTGGCACTCCGGGCAAGAGCCCGGGCGCGTCTCCTCGTCCGAGGGGCGGGCAGGCATTGCTCGCCACGTCATAGGATGTCAATTAATTCAAGAGGAGGGTTGGAAGCGTGATGGAGGAGGAGGAGGGGGATGAGGAGGTGGAGTGGGAGGAGGAGGGAGAGGAGAAGGAGGATGACGTGGCGAGCAATATTTGGTAGGCCCTACCTCGCCGCCTTTCTGCTGGAAGATGGGACCCACAATGAACCCGCACTTGCCGCAGTTGTACATCACCTCCTGGAGCTGCGGGAACACCCCCGTGCGCCGCGTCACCACCCCCGCGATCTTGATCAGGCAGTTGAGATGCGCCTGGCGGATGTCGCGGATTTGGTCCAGGATGGGCAGCTCCGTGATGCGCACGAAGATGTCCTTCACGATGGCCTCATACGCCGGGTACAGTTTCAGCGCCTCCTGCTTGGCCACTTGGTTGAAGATCTCCAGCATGTCGGCGGGCGCGTCGGCGACCCAGATGGCCAGCATGGGCTCGCGCTGCGACAGGTGCAGGTAGCTCACCTGCGTATTCCGGCGCGTTCGGGTGTGTTAGCGGTGAATTAAGGGTGCATAATGGATGTATTAGGGTGTTTCAGTGGTGAATTAGGGGTGCATGAGGGGGTACTAAGGGTGTACTAGGGATGTATGAGGGGGTATTAGGAGTGTATTAGGGGGTACCTTGGGTCTATAATGGGCATATAATGGGTGTATGACGAGTGTGTTGGGGGATGTTGTGCGGGTGTATAGGGGGTGTAGGCTGACCTCGAGCGACTGGCGGTTGCTGACGCACATCTCGCGGATGCGCTTGCGGTACACCAGGTCGTTCTCCAACTAGCAGGGCCAGATACGTATTGAGGCGACGCTAAGAGTGGGGAGAAGACAGGAGCGTTAGCTCCTAGTCAAAATGCATGCTGGAATTATTGATACATAGGTCGACATGACATAAGATGACATTGAACTTGGTGGACGAAGGATAACAATGAGTTGAATGATATTTTTGTATCTGGTCCTACCCGTGTGGTGAACTTGCGCAGGAAGCGGCTGAACTTCTTCCGGATCTCCACCTTGGTACGCTCCTTAGTGATCCACTCCCGCAGCGGGCAGTCGTACTGCTCGATGTCTATCTCGAACTCCTCCTCCTCCTCGTCCTCCTCCTCGTCGTCAGCCGCGCGGCAGGGGCTGACACTCGTCCAATTTTCGGCTTGACATGAGTACTTTTGAGGGACACGTCCTGTGGTTTCAGTGGATTTCAGTGACAAGAACGGCTCAGGTTGAGCTGAGACATGGACGAGTGTAAGCCCCTGCCGCGCGGTCCGCGGCGCGCCGGCGCCGCTGCTGCCGCCGCCACTGGTCGTCGTCATCGTCCGCGTCGAGCGCGCGCGGCCGCACGCGCCCCACTCCTCTACCCAGGGCCTAATGCTATTCCCTTGTCAGCTCATCTTGAGTATCCTCCAGGTACTTCAAAGAGGGACAACTGCCAGTGCTTACAGAGACAAAACACAGCCGACAGGCGGTAACGCTGCACCAAGGGGGTTGAGCTGAGAAGCGGACGAGTGGAAGCCCCTGGTGTCAGGCCCCGCCTCTGTCGTCGCCGCGGCCGGCATCGCGCTCGTCGAGCTCCTCCTCCGCGCGGAACCGCGCTTCCAACTCCGCCGACACACAGGGCCGCATCCACGTACGTTGTTTCCAGCTCAACTTGAGCGTCATTGAGGTATCGAGTGGGAGGGGGAGGGGTTGGGGGAGGGGGGGAGAACGAGGTGGAGGGAGAGGAGGGGGTGGGGGAGGGGGAGGAGGAGGAGGAGCAGGAGCAGGAGGAGGAGGATAACTCAAGTGGTTTGCAACGGTGTCAAGGAGTTAACGTCGAATAATGCTTACTCGTAGGTATAAGGCCCTGCCTCCGCATCGATATCCTCGGGCTGTTCCGCTATCCCGTCCGCCTCGTACTGGTCAAGATGGGGCATGGGGCGGTAGTCCCTGCGGCATCGCGACAACGCGGGGAGGGGAACACGCGTCAGTACTGGAGCCGGGGGGGTTCGGGGATAGAGCTGGACTCGGGATGGGATAGAAAGGATGCTCGGTAAAGAGGTGGTGGGGCTAGTCAAGTGGCGGAAGATGCGGAGGAAGATGCGGCGGGGCAGGCGAGGTAGATGGAGGAGGAGGAGGAGGAGGAGGAGGAGGACTCAGCGGAGGTGGGTGCGGAGGGGGAGGCAGGGCGATGGGCTCAGAGGTGGTGGGATACTGGAAAAGAGCTGGGCGGAGGATGTGGCTTGGAAGGTGGATAGAGGGAGGTGGAGGACGATATGGAGGTGGAGGCTGGGCGGAGGATAGCGTTGGGAAGAGGATGTGGCGGGGAAGACGAGGGAGGATGAGGAGGACTGAGCGGAGGTGGTCCATGAAGGGTGGCGGTGGCGCGTTGGGTGATGGAGGTGGCGGGTGCACGCACTGCTCTTGGTTGTCCATGAGGTCCTCCCCATCGTCCTCCTCCTCCTCGTCGGTCACGGGCTCCAGGTCGCTGAATGCGCCCCCATCGCCGCCCTCGCCACCCATATCCTCCCCGTCGCCGATATCATTGACGTCCTCCATCTCGCTCATGGCGCCACTCCGTTCGCACCGATCGCGCGCGCGCGTTGTGTGGCGGGTTTCAATGCAGGTGCCCGCTCAAAAACCAAACAACTCAAAAAAACATGGGTTGCAAAAAGGCGCGGGAATGAAAATTGTCGTCTCAGACTTGGAAATATGTATTTGGGTGCGAGGTCTCCGAAATCATTATCACATTCGAAACGGTGTGATCTGGTATGAGCATTCATGCTAAGTTATCTCGACATTGACTTGACCTCCATAATAGTACATTTCAGGCGGTTCCACCCAAAAGATTATTCACCACTCACCCAAACCGTCGAACTCAGCCAGTCATAGTGACTTGTATTGTCTGACAAATAGTGTTCGTTGCTCCGAGAAATCTTTCGTCGTTGCCACACGACAGGAGCGGCGGCGCGACACACTAGCTCGACCACTGCAGTGCACCGGGCAGCAGCGACGACCGGACACGAAAGGGGCGCGGGCACGAGCACACACACATCAGAGCTGCGGACGGAGCAGGGTGCAATAGCAGCGTGGCGAACTGAACAAAGATGGAGGCGGCGAAGCGAGTAGTGTTTGTGTCAGTGAAGGGGCGGGATGAGGCGCGGCCGCGCACGCGCCGGAAGCGCGCGCTAGGGTAGGGATCTGACCTTCCCCACCGCCTCGCATCCACTGACTCCCGACACCCCGCCCTCCATGCGTACGCATTCCACCCGCCGCCACCCCGGACCCACCTCCCGTCTCCTCCTTCAACGGCACTTTTCACCCTCTGGGCAACCTTCCCACAAACTTGTCCCCGCAACAGATCACGACACCCCCAACGCACCCTCCACAGACATCGCACGCCCGAGCATCCCCCCCGCCACCGCACCGAAACCACTGCCCGCCAGACCTACCTCCAGCGATGCTCCGCCTCTCACTTCTAACGGGCACATTAAACATTTCCACCCTCAGGCTCTTGCTTGGGCACCCCTCCCTCCCCCAAAACTTGTCGTCCAAGTGCCACACCCCTAAGCCCGCCCTCCATGCGTATCCAGCACGCGCGCACTCCCCTCGCCTTACGCCCCAACACTCGCCTACCACGACGCCCGCGCCTCCTTCCTACATCACCACATTCTATTTTCCTCCCCCTGGAGCTGGGCACCTTCCTAGAAGTTCAACTCTGGTCTCCGGGGTCCGTTCACACATCCCCACACCCCGCGACCTCCTCGGTCCTCGCGACGTTCCCGTTCCTAACGTTGGCGTTTGTCTCCTCGATGATCGGACCCTGCACCGCGCGTGTCGGAGTCCGCGACGTGGGAAGAGTTCTGCGGCCTCATCTGCACGCGCCTGCAGCTCACCTCGGTGCGGGCCATCTACCACGCCAGCACCATGGCGCCTCTCACCTCAATGGAGGATTTGCTGGCAGGGACATTGCCCACCACGTCATCGACACTCAGTTCGAACCCTCGTTGCATATCTTCATCCTCGTTGCACCCTATGGCATTGCCCGCCACGTCATCTACACGCGTTTGGAACCCTCGTTGCATCCTGTGACGTGGCGAGCAATATCTGCAAGGCCCTACGTGCTGGATATTGAAGACCTGGTGGTGGAGGGCGACGAGGCGGCGGCGGGAGGCTCGGGCGCGGTGCCGGGTGCGGCGGTTGGCGCGGCGCCAGGGGCGACGGGCAACGGGGGGACACCCCGCAAGGGTTCCGCTGGGCGCGGTGCGGGCAGCAGCGGGAGAGGCAAGGCCTGACTATCAGATCAGACTGTTAGTGCGTAGTGCACCTGTACAAATGGCTTATGCCCGTCAAACGTTATGACTATCCTATAGATACATTTGCCCACGCAACTCAGCTTCCAGCAGCTTTGTCCCCGAAACCACTGGCAGTGATCCCATTGAACAATGCACCGATGTGAGACCCTGAGAGCAGGGAAGGACGGGGAGGACGACGGGGGCGGGGATAAGTACAAGAAGCGCGCGCCGCTTTACTTGCAGCTCATTCAGCGGTTTGCCCCGGAATGGACGGGTGTCATCCCCAAGTCCATGCTCAATCGCGGGTAGGGTTGTGGGACATCCCATTCCGCTGTCACGTCAAAATCGTGCCGAAGAGTCTGGCGGTGATGTTCTTCGTCACGTCACCTGACGAAATGGAGTACTTAACTCTCCTCACTTATCAGTGTTGGTTCGGGGTGGATTCATATATCAGATTGAGCGAGGTAGACTGGTGAGCCAGTCGTTTTAGCACCGGGCACGGTTGTGGTGCGTGTGAATGGCGACGCGTATCACCATACGACAAGTATTGAACAGTGTATTTTGTTATGTGTTGCGACCCTGCGCTCGGGGACAGTTTGGACGCGATGGAAAGCGGCAGTGGCAGCAAAGGGGGCGGGGGCGGGGGCGACAAAGGGGAGGGGGCGGGGGGCGCGACCAAACGGAAGCGGAAGCAGGCGCGGAGCGATCCGCGGACCATCATCGTCGGCCTCTCGCTGCTGTCCTGCCTCGCCACTATGGCGGGGCGGTGCAGTTGCCACAGCTCAGACATCACTCGCTCTTTCTAAATCCACCTGCTCTCTGTCATATTGTCACTCACTCGGCCGCGGCCTCAGACCCCCGATCCGGAAGCCCCGGTTTGGTGTTGAAAGCGCCTGGTTCCAGCGCTTGGAATTCAGCTTTGATACAAGTAAAGTGCGTTTAAGTTCGGCTCTCAATTTCAAACTTGCGCCCCTACACGCGGGTGCTGCTGTACTCGCGGCTGGCGCCGATGGACCCCGCCGATGCCGGCAAAACCCTCACTAGCTCCTCCGCCCTGATTCCTCCCTAGCAACCCAACCTGTAAATAACAGTCATGTATAGATACAAGCTCGCCACCCCAATGAGATTCACCTACGAGTACACGTGACGCTTTCATCCAAGCAACCAGCGCAGCGTGCCATCCCACCGACTGACCGACGCCAGCCAGCTATTTATGATGTCAATCTTGTCTTTCACACTTATATATGGGATAAATCATATTAAACCTGACTGATGTCTGTCTTCACTCTATCTCATACTAAACTAGGCGTATTCTGCGGAATGGGAAGTGTGCGGTACACTATTTGCAATCAGTCAGCGGGCTGTACGGGCAGCGGTGCGTTATATGAGGCGGGGAGCGACTTGGCGCCATCTGCCACCCCGGTCTCCCACTCCTTGTGCTAGGGCTGCCTTGAATTTGAAACCGAAAGTTGGAAGCGTTTTATCATATTTTAGCTTAAAGCATGAAACCAAGCGCGGTCAGCCCGGGGTCAAATGGTTTCAACTTGCACTGCCCTGCCGTGTATCCATCCACCCCCGCACCGAACCCCGCAGGATCCGACCGGTCCGACCGCCCCTCAGTGGTGCCCGCCAGCTCCCCGTGCTGTAGCGGCGCAAGTTGGTTTTGAATGGAACGTTTGAAAGCGTTTCACCATGCTGTAGCTTCAAGCGCTGAAACCATAGGCACGTTCAACACTGCTTTGGACGTTTTGACACTGTCGACCTGCACCGCCCTTTCAAGCGCTGAAACCATAGATGCTTTCAACACGGGTTTTGATAGTGAACCCGCATTGCCCTACCGCTTCCCGTCACAAACACCACGCCGCCGTACACGTCCCCTGGAACAAGCTTCACCTTTTTGTCCTCCTTTGCCTTAGCGCTGGCTGTAGCGGCGCAAGTTGAAATTTAAAGCAAAATTTCAGCAAAAAATTAAGCAGTTTGTCATATCTTATGGTGTAAGTTTATCAGTGCTTAGTTCCAAGCGCGCACTCAATGTGGGTTTGAAAGTGTCAACCTGCACCGCCTTACCCAGCATAGATCATGACCCCCTTCGATAAAGGCTGCAGCAGCAGCCCCAGCGTCTCCTTCGGCTCTCCGAAGGTCATCAGGCGGGACCCCTTCGGACTCTTGGGAGCGTATCCGTTAGCAGGGAGGTAGCCTCGTCCGCTTTTCAGCTGAACGTAAGCACTTTCGGGGTGATGTATTGGGTGGTTTCTGAGTTTCAGTAGGGAAAACGGCTCAGGTTGAGCTGAGAAGTGGATCAGTGGAGGCCCCTGCTGCTCTCGTACACTTTTCTGCTCAACGTAACCACTTATTGTGTGATACGTCGGGTGATTTCAGTGACAAACACGACTCAGGATGAGCTGAGAAGTGGACGAATGTAAACCCAAGCCCCTGCCCGTTGGAGTCCAAGGGTTTGCTGCCGGTCATGCCGAAAGTGTCGGCGTAATATTTCTCGGCCGCGGCCACGTTCGGCACATTCACCGCCACCACCTCGAGGGGATCACGGCGCGCCGCCACGGATGCCCGCACTTGGTGTAGCGGCGCAAGTTGATTTTGAAAGCAATATTTGAAGGAATGCATCACATTTCAGTTGCAAGCGCTTGTTCCCAGGCGCTGTTACCGTGGGTGTGATACGGTCAACATTTACAGCCACATCTGAACCTATATGCGTCCAAATGTGATCCTATATCTGTACCAACATGACCCTATATCGGTATAAATCTGAGCCTGTATCTGTGTACGTCCGGGGTCAACCTGAGGTCGACCTGCATTGCCCT
>Ga0307489_10002422_pt1 | contig 12491 bp, 13 predicted proteins | sample SB12metaG_FD_202247 | JGI IMG/M metagenome (GOLD analysis project Ga0307489, IMG submission 202247) | Sea-ice brine microbial communities from Beaufort Sea near Barrow, Alaska, United States - SB 1.2 | ecosystem: Environmental > Aquatic > Marine > Coastal | place: USA: Alaska | collected...
GTGATAGGAATTGTGTTACAATAATAGACAGTCCACCACGAAACGCGCGGAGCGCGGGTGCGCGCGAAGCGCGCAGGCATAGGGCTTGGCGGTTGGCGGTTGGAACGCGTTCGACGCGTGCGCTTCGGTAAGAAGTACGGACCGCTGTCGCGGCATCGCAGCGATGGTACCCTGCTCTGTGTGATGTTCAGCGGCAGAGGGGGTGTTTTGGAAACTGATCCGTAAAAGCTCCCACAGATTGCCCAAATGAAAGTCAACGTGAAAAGCCTATGTGGCGAATCGACGGTCTATTGAATGAACAAAGTGCCTGAAACTCACTTCGATGGAAACTCACTTCGTTATCTAGGCGAGTATAGCTGGGGGCCAGCGCTAATGTGGCGTCACCGAACTCTCGCAAAACTGTTGAATGAGGAACTCCCTTCATATGTATGGGCATTTGTGGAAAGAAATCTAGACAGGGCCCTATGACACACTGAGGAAACCCAGAAGATCCGTCTCCGCGGCAGCTTCGCCGATGCCGACGCCATCGCGCGCCGTAAAGTTTGATGACGCGCCATGTTATTAGGCGGCTAGTGATTGCGCAACGATTTTGCGGGCACATCATGTGCGGACGCCTCGCCCAAAAAGCGCCTTGCAAGGCAGCCTGGCTGTCAGCGTCTCTGCACTTCCACTCTGTAAGGGAACCCCCAGAATACACAGAAAACACAATCTTCGCGGCGTCTTCGCTGCCGCCGACGCCATTGCGGCCGTAAAACTCAGTGACGCGCCATTGTATTAGGCGGTGAATGCTTGCGCAATGACGTTGCGGGCATAAGGTGTGCGGACGCGTCGCCCCAGAAACGCCGTGCAAGGGCGCCTTCGCAGTCTCTGAACTTCCAGTCTTCAAGTCTTCCTCTTGCTTTTGAAAACCCGCATTCGCCCTCACAGCGGGTTTGATTGAGGCAAGTGACCTCGCGGCGGTTTAAACATCGGCTCGTCCCGATCGGCGCGGCCTCACTCGGCAAGTCCAGATCGGCAATCCCAGTCCAGGCATGACCCGATCGGCAGCTCCGCCTCCGGCAGTTCAGATTCGGCAGGTTTGAAAAAGATATCCACGACGCGGGGGGAAGCGGCGCGGGGCGGTAAGATGGGCAAGGGGGTTGGGCGTGGGCGTCGTCGCGCGTCTTCCGGCGTGCCGTAAGCGCATCAGGGAAGTGTGCGCTTAGCGTTAACACCACTGCTGTCTACTACATTGTCGCCCGCCAAAACCTCTGGGCTTGCGGGCTTCAGTATTCTCTCAGTCGGAGATTGGCCGGATGCCAGGGCGTGTTCTCGTCACCGCGCTGCGAGCGCGTGCTCCGGTGATCGCCGGTCGATTTTCCCGTCGTTTGCAATACGGGACACGGGAGCCCAGGACTACCGTATCGCTTGTGTCCAGCCGCGACAAGCGGGCGACTGCCAATTTGGGGCGCTGTCCAGCCAGCCTCCGCGCGCGACGCTCGCAGCATGTTCATTTGCGCGCCCGCAGTCGGCGTCCGACGCATCAACACGCGTCTGACACACCGCCGCGACGGCGCGCCGCGCCTCGTCGAGCGCACGGTCGCAGTCGCGCGTCTCGTCCCGAGGCCGGCGAGCGCCGTGCGCGCCCGCGAGCAGCCTCGCCGCCGCCGCCGCGCACAGTCCCCCCGCCGCTGACGGGTCACTGGTGGAATGTGGACATTCGGCACTCGGCGACCAAGAGGCGGGCCGCCGCCAGGGCGACTGCCGAGGGTCACACCGCCAAGCCGGCGGCACCGACGGCCGAGTTGCCGAGCGGGACCTGCCGAGCCGGGACCTGCCAAACGGGAACTACCGCGGGCTGCACTGCCGATTTCGGTGGCAGGTCCCCTCTGGCAGTTCTGGGGGTCCGCAAGGCCACACAAATGTGGCCTTCCGGGTTTTCAAATGCAAGAGGAAGTCTGTCAGACCCAAAAACACAATCTTCGTGGCATCTTCGCCGACGCCCACGCCATTGCGCGCCGTAAAGTTCGGTGACGCGCCATATTATTAGGCGGTGAATGTTTGCGTGATGACGTTGCGGGCATTTGGTTTGTGGATGCGTCGCCCAAGAAACGCCGTGCAAGGCCGCCTGGCGCCGACATAGGCGGTGTCGCGAAGGTGACGTGCTTTTATCAGGGCCCTTCTACCGTTCGCGGTTCATAACACGCTGACACCATCTATGTCGGCGCCAGGCAGCCTTGCACGGCGCTTCTGGGGCACCGCGTTCGCAAATGGAATGCCCGCAACATCATCGCACGACCAACCATCGTCTAATACAATGGCGCGTCACCGAGCTTTACGGCGCGCGATGGCGTCGGCATCGGCGAAGATGCCGTGAAGAATGTGTCTTCCTGGGCTGACAGAGGGAATTTCAGAGACACAGAGTGCGCCGACACCACCTATGTCGGCGCCAGGCGCCCTTGCACGGCGTTTCTGGAGCGACGCGTCCGTAAATCATATGCCCGCAACGTCATCGCGCAAGTATTCACCGCCTAATGACAATGGCGCGTCACCGAGCTTTATGGCCGCAGTGGCATCGGCGGCAGCAAAGATGCCGCGAAGATTGTGTACTCTGTGTATTCTGGAGGTTTTCTTTATGCAGAGAGGGAGTGCAGAGACGATGACACTGCTGCCAGCCAGGCTGCCTTGCACGGCGCTTCTGGGGCAAGGCGTCCGCACATGATGAGCCTGGAACATCGTTGCGCAATCACTCGCCGCCTAATAACATGGCGCGTCATCAAATTTTACGGCGCGCGATGGCGTCGACGTCGGCGAAGATGCCGCGAAAACGGATGTTCTGGGGTTTCCTCGGTGTGTCATGGGCCCTGTCCAGATTTCCTAACCACGAATGCCCATTCATCTGAAGGGAGCTCCACATTCAACAGTTTTGCGAGAGTTCGGTGACGCCACATTTAGCGCTGGCCGAGCTGGGGGAGTCATCGGCTTTGGGGTCCGGAATTCCTGTAAACCGAGGTGTTTGGGTGTAAATAAGGAAATAGCCGCCGTCAAAATCGTTTGGGGAAATCCCCACATCAGCTGAAAAATGATAAATGAGAATTAAACCCAGTCTCCGCTACGACTGCCCCCTAATTCCTTCGATTTCAGCCACTCGACCAATCAGGGCTCGCGATGAAAGTACGGTCTTTCCATGGACCAATCAGGGACCGTATCCGTTTACGTCCAGAATTGGCGCAAAACGATGCAGAAAATCCAGCAAATCACATCTCAGCAAATCATCCTCTCGACCAATCATATGAGGGCCTTCAGACCCTTCGAAGGGTCGGTGACTGGGTCCAAGGAATATCTGAATGAGAGTTAGTGGCGCACCATCCAAGAAATCACATCAGGAATCGCCAAAACATCTAAATGAGAGTTATTGATGGGACGCCTGTATACAGCGCGAACGTTGTGACCCCTGATCGCGAGGGCCACCAAGGCGGACAGGTTCCAGCGGGAAGCCGGACGAACCGCTCGCTCCATTCCCGCGCAGACTCAACGCGCCTTTGGCTGTGTCCCGCAGCGCTCGCCGGGTATGGGGGGTACGGAGAGGGTGGGGTGCGAGACGCGCTACAGGAATGGTTTCCTATAACAAGTAACAGGGATTGTGTTACATTACTAGACAGTAACCAACAAACGCGCGGAGCGCGGGTGTGCGCGAAGCGCGCAAGCATAGGGCTTGGCGGTTGGCGATGGGAACGTGCTCGAAGCGTGCGCTTCGGGACAAAGTACGGACCGCTGTCGCGGCATTGCGGCGATGGTACCCTGCTCTGGTTTTGAGACCTGTAGTTTTGGCGAATACAATAAAACACACCTGGTGCTCAGTTGGCGCAGCCATAGCGCCATTGTGCGCGGTCTATGCATAGTGCGTCCGTGAATAATAGTGATGAGTGCGTCGACTGGGACGGGTCTGTCTCCTAAGAAACGCGCGTTACACTGAGAGGGACGGAGCTGTCGCGGCATCGCGGTGATGGCATCCTGCTCTCGTTTTGTCGCGAGCTCGTTTTTTTCTGTTTTTATCGTCTGTCCCACGGGGAATCCTGAAATATCTACAGGTAAATGAGAGTTAAACTGTCTAAACTCTGAAGGCGCAACCCAAATGACATGATTTTGAACCTGATCGAAACGTAGTCATCGGGTTCGAATTGAGCCTGAGTACTATGAATTTGAACCCATCGGAAGGCGCGCCCGTTATGTGACTGCGTCATTCAAGTTGCAGAGTAATAGATGGAACAGACACGCTGCGCACTTCCTGACCGTTCGCGAAAAAGACAGGGCGCCTGACGACAAAGCATTGCAGAAGCGCATGAAAGGCGCGCGCGTTTCCCCAGAAACCTGGAAGAGCTATAATCGCCGCTCGTCCTCGTTTTCTCAATCTGTTGCCACCACCGCATCCATCATGCTACTTAAGTAGCATGTCCATCATGCTAATTAAGCATCATGCTACTTAAGTAGCATGATGTAATGATCATTGCTAGTTGCATGATCATGTGGCTTCAAGATCATGATCATGTAGTTTCAGACGCAGAATGCGGCGGCGACGCCATAATGAATCCGGTAGCGGCGTTCGGAAAACGGTGCTCCCGTCGGGCCCGGCCAGGCCTGCGGGTCACGCCCGATACCAGCCGAGCGCGGGCCGCCCGCCGCGCAAATCGCGATGAACGAGTTTCTCGCACGAGCGTCGCGCGGCTTCGTAGTGCGCGCCCTCGCGTGCAGAGAAAGCGCGTTCGTCGCGTCGCCGTGACGTTCCAGACTGTGCGGCGTCTTTAAAACGGGGCGGGCACCGCAATGGTGCGCACAAGCTTTTTCGCCCTCGGCCGAACAACCGGGGAGTCCCCAACCAATCTGAATAAAGACGCACGAAACCGGCACTGAACTGTGCGAAAGAAACTGACCCCAACCAAACTGTGCGAAAAATATTGGCCGAAACCAATCTCAAATCGAGGTAAAAAAAGCGGCAGTGAACTCAATTTATCCCTATCTTATGCCGTTTTGGACTCTCGATTGTCAAGAGTCGGCCGTTCGCGCGTCTTTTGCTCGGCCGTTTAGCGGACATTTAGTTTGCGTCTTGTTCGTCCGGACTGTTCAGCACCCTGCGCGCCTCCTTTGCGATCGCCGATCGTCAGCGCCGTAAACGTGCCGGCGGATGCGTGGTGGTGGCACCACCCGGCCCGCGCCAGCACCGCCCGCCGCGAGCCTTCGGCGTACCTGCGTGCCGCGCCCGCTCCTCTTCCCTATCACCCTGCCCCCCCGCGCTCGAGAACATGCCAGTGAACGCGAGCCCGCATGGTGACTCAAAACTCGGAAACAGCTCTGACGGGCTGACGCCAGCCAGCCATCGCGTTGCCCACGCGGCGCCCGGTGCAGCAGCCATCCACGGACGAAGCGTAGACCCCAGCGGGAGCGGGACATTCCCACGTGTGATGTGCCCCTCCACAGCAGCTTCGTCACGATGCTCACGACCCGCTCACCAAGCGCGTCCGCGCCGACAGCGACCGCGCCATTCACATCCGTCGGAAGCTCCCCAACCTGGAAGCGACCCCCGAACTCGGCGAACAGGGCGCGCGGGGAACCGGCCGAGGACGCCAGCTGAACAGTAGGCCGGATTACTTCCTCGAGGACGAGCGCCGAGCCGGCCTGGGCCTCAGCTGCGGGGTCTCCGGCCTCCGTCGGCACCAGCGTATGAGGCGCAAGAGCAGAGGCGCGGTGGGCGTCGTCTTCTCATTAAAGGCAAACGGTCGACGAAGGTAAACACATCGCGCGCGTTGCGCCACACAGATGATTTTCCAGAGCCGACGACTTAAATCAAGAAAAGGGACAAATTCCAAAACGGCAATAGATCACCTCCGTGAATATGCGAAGTATGATAAGTAACTCAGTGTCGGATTTGCCCCGTAAACTTTCCCCTCGCTTTAGAATCCTGACCGATTGGAAGAGCATATTTTTATCGCTGCAGCCAATGAGAGAAGAGCCTCGAACGTCGCGCGCGCGGGAAAACAATATACCAGTTGGCATACGTACACGAGACGGCAAATATGACTGTCTATGACTCAATAATTTCGAGGTTTCGACGCGGTCCTGACGCGCGTGGGCGCCAAAATGTAGGCCCTTCAAAACGCCCGGGAGCTCTGTCTGACTGGCGAATCGGCGAGAATGACGCGCGAACATTGGCCTACGAAGTTACGGCGGCGTTCCCGCCGAGGCAAGGAATCCCTTCGGAGGAGTCACGCCGTGGATTCCGTGGGAGTCGAACGGCGAGTATCGCCGCCACCGCGCCGTTGGGGCGCTTACCAGTTTCTTGAGTCATTCCATCGGGAAACGACAGTCTAAATGTGCGCATCGCCCTGAGGCGCGCCGGCGGCGATACTCGCCGATTCATCCCCGCGCATCGACGCGTGTGCCTATTTAAAGGGGGGTTGTCTGCGGCGGACTTGTTTACGTCAATGTTCGCGCTTCATTCTCGCCGATTCGCCAGTTAAAACAGAGCTTCCGGGCGTTTTGAAGGGCCTACATTTTGGCGCTTCGCGCGGTAAGGCCTGTTTCGATATACGCCAACTGATCAATTAGAACGCCCAAACGGCGTCGAGTGCGGGGCCAGCACAAGTGGATTTGCATGTCGAGGAAGAGGTTTGGGGATGTGTGCATCGGCAGCGCGCGGTTCGGCCTGTGGGTGCGTCGGGGGCACGCGATGGACGTGAAATTGCACGAGCAGAGCCCCCGAATTAGCGATCAGAGCAAGATTCACGGGAACCACACGCCCACCGACGCCGGTATACGCCACACCGAGACGATTCGACGCACAGATGTGTCGAGGTCGCCGTCACGAGTGCGCACACCAGAGCTCGGCGCCTTGGTCTGAAATAACACGGAGTTCTAATTACCTAAACCCGCAGCCATGGATCGGCGGGGATAGCGGTGGCCTCGGCTGACTGTTTGCTTGTGACTACACGGTCCGACCCCCTCTACCATAAGAACATGAGGGATCAAATCGCGACAAGACCTCGATTCTTCAAGTTGGTCGATTTGAGGGGTCAGTAACTCACGCAAAGCGAAAGCCCGGCTGGTTGGTCGGTCGACAGTTGTCGCCGGATCCGGGGACATCTCCTCCAAACCGCGTGTTTCTTATTGTAGAGGGGCTCGGCGCAAGTAGGAGTGTGAGCGACGACTACGGGGGTATTTCATGCGCGCCGGGGACGCTCGCATGGAGCGGCGGCCGGAATGGGTGGGGAGCGCTCGCGTCGGCCAGCTGAGCCCTCGAGACACGCGCGAAGGGTCGCCGGCGACGGTTTCACATTTGGGCGTTCCCGCGCCCGTCTCGTCTGACTACCGCAACGCGTGTACCGGTAAACGACAAGAGCTTCGACCCACTGATGTCCCCTTCGCGCTAAAAGGCAGTTCTTCACTTTTCTGCCCCTATGGTCTGCGGGGCTGACCCAAGGGGGGTGTGAAGGCGCAGAGAGAGGACATCAAAGGAGAGGAGGGAGGGGTAGGGGCAGGGGTAGTGGAAGGGGTAGAATGGGACAAGGAGGACGCGGTGGACACGGATTAAGTCATAGTGGTGGCCAAAAGGAGGAAGTAAACGGGAGCAGTGGGAGAGGAGTGGTGAGAGAACGTGAGGACAAGGATGACGAGGAGATTGATGATGAAAGAAGACAAAGTCGTAGGACGGATAGGGACGAAGGGGAGGATTTATACCGGAACAGAATACGGGAAACGCACGAGGGGAACAGAGGGTGGGGACGCGAGCAAGAGGGAGGGAATTGGAAGTGACTGAAGATGATGGACGGGGTAGACAAGGGCGGAGAAAGAGGAAACGGATGCGGAGGAATTCGGACATTGAGTGTGATGAAGAGAGTGTGTAGAGACCAACACCATTCTCTTGACATCAATATATTAATTTTGCTTTCACTAATGTCAACCTTAATATTGTCACAAGACCCTCCACAACGGTAATAACCTCCATACTATAACATTTAGTAAAATTAGTCTTAGGATAGAATGCCCCCCGATACGGCCATGAACCTTGATAGACTGAGTTCTGTCCGCTTGAACTTGCGGAGAGGGTTGGTTAAGCTCACCATGTGAAGCACCTTGGGCTCGATGAACAAAAGAAAATGAGGGCCTTCAGCGTCACGCGTGACCGGGAGAGTGGGTATAAAGTTCTTATTTTGATGCCGAACACACTGACTACCCGCTGAGAAAACTGCGAAGAACGACCGCTTTGAGAGTCAGCGTATGGGCATCCATCGTGACAAATTCGGGCAGTTGGTCTGGCAAGCCACACATACGCTTCTGGATTTCCCTGTTCCTGCAGTGTGTTGTTTCTTTAGACCCGCAGGGCGGCACGGTGCACCAGATGCCAGGCAGATGGTGGTGGCCTCTCCCTGATAAGCGGGCGGGCGACTTCCTTGGTACATAGCGTTCTCACAATGCGCTCGGGTATATTACCGTTTGGCCAAACAGTCAAGCACAACGCAATTCATTCCAGAAACGAAAGTGCCCCAGGTGCGTGCACAACGTCCTCGGACACCATCCCCCCCGTCGACCTAATATTGGCGAAGGCGTGCTCTTATGTCCCTGTCGGCAATGGCGCGGGTGACCCGATCGGGGATGGCACATTCATCACCTCCCCCCTCGCATCCATCGATGAGTTGTCACTGATATTGCTCACAGACTGATTGCGGCCCATTCGTGCGATGTCTGCCAGCGACCCGGGCCGAGACAACGTCGCATTCGCCGTGTTCAACAGGTTCGCCATGCTACCCTGACGCGCCAAATCGGCGAGGGATCGGCTGGAACCCAGGCTAGACTCGGTGTCAAATTGTAGCAGCTCGACTCGGCCTTTGCCGTCGTCGAGGCTGTTCGTGAGCGTGGCAAGGAGCTCAGCGATGTCGTCGGAATCGTTGACGTAGTAACCAGCACCAGAACGCTTGCGGCCAACTGTGCATGTAATGGGAGTGCCGAACGTGGTGATCGTGGATGGCTTGCCGTCGTCGCCCTTGCCCTTCCCGTCCACCCCGTCGCTGACACCCCTTCCCTTACCACCCACCCGTTCGTCGCGGACCTTCTCCTTTTCCTTCCCTTCCACTCTACCCTTGCCTTTGCCCTTACTATCGGGCCCAGCATTGTTCCCCTTGACCTTACCCTTGGACGCCGCCGCCGTGTGTGGAGGGTTCGCCCCTGCGAATGCGGAGGCGCAACGGTCGACATATTCAAAAATATCCTCGTCACGGCCGAGGAAATGACCGCAGCACATGACGAAGTCAATCTCGCGGCGCTCCGGGCTGCCGCCAACTCCTCCGCAGCCACCACCACCGCAACCTTCCGCCATATCACCACCTGTGTGAGCCCAGTCTTTACCTACACCACCATCTGCCACCAGTTTCGCTGCAAGCCCTCCGTCACGATTCCCCCATGCTCCAACGCCGACCCCGCCACTGCCATCCGCGTTGTTCCCGCCGTCACTAACCCCAGAGAAGACTCGCTCTCTTCCCTCCACAATCAGCGATGAGGAACCGCACTCCCCCATCATCGACACGATGCGCTCCACAGCAGCCCCCTTGCTCACCCCAATGGGCCGCACCTCCACCGATTTGGCACCTTGGATTACATCCACCGCTGCGTTGGATATTGGCCCGGTCCACAAGTGTTGCAGAAGATCCCTGGCCTGCTGCCGTCCAAAGTCGGGGTCCGCATATTTGTAGCTCCACACAAGGGACGTCTCCCGCGTCTCAACATAACTCCGAGGGGTCCGCTCACAGAAGTAGTCAAACACCAGCTGAACACTTTCAAGCCAGTCGAGGTTCGACGTCTCCACCATCGTGATCCATTTGCCACCGCCGCTGGAGCCCAGCTGGCCATGCTTGCCCTCAAGCGGCGGTCGGATGAAGCAACCGTTTTCGGCCGCGATCCAGAGCTTGGGGAGGTGCGCGAATGTCTGGCTCAGGCGGTTACGCTCGGACCCGCTGAATATGCACAAAGTGGTGGTCGGGTCGTCGCAGAGCCTTTGCAGACACTCCTGCGACACAGGGTGGATGCGGCTGCTGGTTTTGATAGGCTTCATGGGCAATACACCTGAGCGTGTTTGCTTCTTGGAGCTATCTGTCTGCAACGTGAGGGTTGCGTTGTAACCCACGGTTTAAGGTCTCACAAGATACATCAAGCACGTGAGTTGAGAGTGCAGACGCCGGTTTACAAAGAAGGGATGTGACTGGTGCCCCAGCAGCAATATGCACAGGTCATACCAGGATGATGAGCCGGTGTCGAGCAGCAACGAAAGGCTCAACGACGCTCAGCGGGAAGAGCTGCGGTGGGATACGCTTGCGCCGCAACTCTGCCTCGACGTGCGTGTCATTCAGCTCAGACACAAACGTGTCCGCCCAAGCCTGCGCAGTATGAATGGTGACGTGCGTGAAGTTTTGTTGCTGCCGCTCGCGTCTCTCCGCATCCGGCATTGTGAGCGCATCTTCTATCGCCGCAGCCATATCGTTCACGTTCCATGGATTCACCAGCAACGCCCCAGCGCCGAGGCTCTGCGCAGCACCGGCGAATTCCGACAGAACGAGCACTCCTGCATTCTTGCTCTGGCAGGACACAAACTCGTAGCTCACAAGGTTCATGCCATCGCGGAGGGAGGTCACCAAGCAGACATCCGTGACGGCGTACAACGCACACAGCTCGGTGAAGGCCAGGGAGCAGTCAAGATGTTGGATGGGCACGGAACCGAGAGTGCCAAACCGGCCGTTTATGCGCCCCACGATCTCGTGTACCTGTGACGTCAGCCGCTGGTACTCAGGCACGTCGGTCCGGGTTGGCACGGCAATCTGTACCAGCAGCACCCGGTCGCGCCACTCTGGGTGCTCTGACAAAAACTTTTCGAACCCCAAAAGCTTCTGTGGGATGCCCTTAATCATGTCCAGGCGGTCCACGCCTAGCATCACCTTGCGACCTTGGAACCGCTGCCGTAGTTCGTGAATGTGAGCCTGCACGCGCTCCGTTTCCAGCGCCTGCGTGAATCGCCCTGGGTCTATACCGATGGGGAATGCCGCTACGCGTGTGAAGTTGCCATTGTCCTCTACGCCCTCGGGCGTTCCTTCGAACCCCAGGATACGTGAGCAGGCAGAAACAAAGTGGCGTGCATAATCGTAGGTGTGGAACCCCACAAGGTCGGCGGACAACACGGACAGCAGCAACTCCTCGCGCACGGGCAGCATGCGGTAGATCTCACTAGAGGGAAACGGCGTGTGTAGGAACCACCCCACCTTCATGTTGGGGTGTTCCTCTTTCAACTTGGACGGCAGCAACATCAGGTGGTAGTCGTGACACCAAACCACGTCGCCGTGCTGGTATGCATTCAGGATGACGCGCGCAAAGAGTTCATTTGCCTCCTGGTACGCCGACCACTGCAGTCCCATATTCTTGGTTTCGCTCAGCTTTGACTCGAAAGAGAGCGGAACATAGTGGAAGAGTGGCCAGAGGATGTTGTTGCAGTAGCCGTTGTAGTAGAGATCCACCTCGCTACGGGAGAGGTAGATAGGGAGGCAACCGCGGCGGCGGAGGAGCTGTGTAAGGGCGTCGCGATCGGGCCCTTCCTCGACGAAGACGCCCGGCCAGCCGACCCAGAGCATTTCGTAGTTGTTTCCCACGCCGGAGAGGGCACTGACGAGTCCGCCGGCGGACTGGTTGAGGCCCCACTTGCCATCGGGCTTGCGCTGGGCGGAGATGGGCAGGCGGTTAGCGGCGATGATGATACGCTGGCGCACTTGCGGTTGCTCCCCAGAGTGCTCCTCTGATGGGCACGTGTCGTCATCGTCGTCCGTTGCCGCGGTAAGCAACGTGACACTCTTCACGCGCTGCATGTACCGCTGCCTCTCCTGGAGCAGGCGTTCGACGCGGGTCGACGTGTCACGGCCGGTGTTGCCACCATCAAGGGCGGCCTCGACCGCAGCGGCGGCAGCGGCAGCAGCGGCAGCCGCATTCGTGCTGAGGTCGCCGAGGGTGTCAGAGCTTCCGAGGGTGGAGAGCGACTCCAGTTGGCGGCGGAGCTCCTTCAGCGGGCCACTTTCAATGCTCACAGTATTATTGGAGGCTGAGTTCTCACGGGTTGGGAGCTTGCGCGCCGGGTCCGCCACACGCAGGTGCGGGTCTGAAGCGCGCGCGGTCCGGAAGTTTCCCTCGCTCCCGCTACTGAGTCGGCTCGAGTACGGCTGCGGCGTCACCGCGGATTGTCCTGGCGAGCCAGGAGCAGTAGTGCCCCGGCCCTGCCCGGGGATCTCATAAGGCCGCGAGGTGAAGTCTAGAGAAGGTGCTCGTCGGAGTTTCTCTTTCCCTTCATCAGATTGCATGTCTGCGCCGGCAACGCCCTCGGCTCTGGTCTCGCTTGCGTGTTTTTTTGCTACAAACCGCACGCGTGCTCTGGGCGATGACGACACCTGTGTGTTCACATGAAACTGGCGAAGTGAACTCTACGCGTGCCG
>Ga0307489_10002423_pt1 | contig 12490 bp, 21 predicted proteins | sample SB12metaG_FD_202247 | JGI IMG/M metagenome (GOLD analysis project Ga0307489, IMG submission 202247) | Sea-ice brine microbial communities from Beaufort Sea near Barrow, Alaska, United States - SB 1.2 | ecosystem: Environmental > Aquatic > Marine > Coastal | place: USA: Alaska | collected...
GGAGTTGCTCAAGTTGAGCTCTAACGTGAACGAGTGTAAGCCCCTGCCTTCAGGCAGTGCTCGAAGCACCCTGTGCCTAGGGCCCGCAAGAAACCGCTCCAAACATAACTACCCTCATTCCCCATCTTCGTCTCCACCACCAGCTCCCTGTGCCGGCACGGCATTCACCACGTGCTCCGGCGTCAAACACCCCGCCCCCCCGCCCCCCGGAGTCAGCTCCAGTGCCACCGCACCGCCCCCCGCATCGGGCCCGGTCATCAATGTTCGACTCAATGAGCGAGGGTTGGCCAGAATGTTGAAGGACGTTTAGAGCAGCGACCGGCATCGGCAGGCCCCAGGCCCCACCCACCGCGGGGTTCCGGCACACCGGGCACCGGTTGTCGTCCTCCGCCGCCACATACGGCCTGCCCAATATTCTCGACACCTCACCTACCGCATTTGAAACCTCGTTTCTGACTTAAATGACAGTCTTTGACGCGGCGAGCAATGTTGGCCTGGTGTTTGGCAGGCCCTGCCACGACATAGACGGTAAACGTGTTGACGGCGACGTAAGTGGAGCGCGGCTTCAACGTGCTCATCTGCAGCAGCACCTCCGTGGCGGCGGCGCCCACCAGCAGGGGCTTACACTCGTTCCCATTTCCGCTCAACTTGAGCTTATTTTGCCCCTTTCCGCGCAAATTCAGCTTACTTTGTCCCCCGTGTGATCCAAATTAACCCTTGGATGTGTCCCGAAGGTGCTCAAGTTGAGCTCTAACGTGAGCGATGTGTCCTGACGGTGCTCAAGTTGAGCTCTGAAGTGAGTGAGTGTAAGCCCCTGCCGACCAGCACCAGGCCGGACGCCACGGGCGCGCCGCCGCCGCTGCCCGTCAACGCCTTCACCTCGGCCACGGTTGGCGCGGTGGCCGTGGCGAGGAGCACGACGGCGTAGGCGTACCCTGTGGTGTCGAGTGACAGCTGCAGGTCGAACGTCTGCGGCTTCAGGTTGGTGACCGTGGGGTCGTGCCCTGCGCAGCGGGGCCGCGTGGAAATGGAAGTGGGGGTGAGTGACTGAGTAGGCATGGGCGGGGCGGGGCGGAGAGGGGCGGAGCGGAGCGGCGACGGCGAGGGAGGCGTGGAGCGGAGGGCGAGCGAGGGAGATTGATGAGGGAGAGGGGGGGGAAGGGGGAGAGTGGGGGATGGAAGGAAAGCGTGCGAAAGCTTTGATGGAAGAGAATAGAAAGTAAGATGCCTCCCCCCTGGGCCCCTCCGCGCGGTATTTACCCCGGACGTGTTGCCCGTCTTCACCGACGTGCATAAGGGAAACACGCGCGCGCCGAGCGCCCCAAAGCTATCAACTGCGTCCCCACGTGCGGTCTCCCGTCACGTCGTCAGCCGTTGTTGCTTCCAGAGGTGGAAGAGGCACAGCTTGAGCTGGGAGAGGGGGTGCCGCGGTAACCGGGGTTGTTTATTATAAACGTACGCACCCCAGGAGGGCGCCGTCTCATCGTACGCCGCGCCGCGAGCCCCGAGCAGTGCCACGGCAAGCACGACGAACCACCTGGACGACATTGCCTGGGGATAGTCGTACTCGGCGTGCGTCGGTCTGTCGATGTCGGGAGAGAAAGATTTGAAGTTGCTTGCTTCGTCTGCGCCTGGCGGTCGGCAGGACCCATGCCGCCCGGTAAAGACAAAGAGTATCACTGTATCAACCCTACTGTATCAACCCTACTGTATCAACCCTACTGTATCAACTCTTACTGTACGAGTATCATTGTATCAACCCTACTCCTGTACGCACGATATGGCGACGCCTCTGAAGCCCACGACGGAGCGTCCGTCAAACGTTCCGTGGTGCGCGTTCCGACTGCTGGTCGAGGGCCGCCGCTCGGGGCTCATCATCGGCCGCGGCGGCGCGAACATAAAAGCCATCACTGACTCGACGGGCGCCAACGTGAAGCTGCTCACGAGCCCGGCAGGGGAGGGGGGCATTCACAACACCGCCTCGAACGCAGAACGGAGCACGACTTACCTTCAGGGTGGATGCTCATGCAATGTCGCTCAGTCAATGTATCTCTTTCAATGTATCTCTTTCAATGTATCTCTTTCAATGTATCTCTTTCAATGTATCTTTTTTAATGTGTCTCTTTCAATGTATCTTTTATTGTATCTCTTTCAATGCATCTCTCAGTATCTCTTTCTTGACCCTCCTGCCCGGAAGGATGCACCGACCGCGTGGTGCTGATCTCGTCGAAAGCGAAAGACGTGGGCAGCACGGAGCCGCCGCAGGCGTTGTTGGCCGCCGTCAGGCTCGCCACGCAGATGGCGGGGCCTTGCGCCACTACACCAGCTTCCTTCCCGACTCCCGACTCCCGACTCCCGACTCCCGATTCCCTCCAGCAGCTTTGTCCATGCCGGAAAAAAAACACTTGTGCATACAGGCAGCTGGCGTTGAGTTATCCCAATCTACGCTACGCTACGATGAGGAGCTGAGGCGCTATGCGAGCGAGCGTGTGACCCTGGCGGCGGGTGGCCGCGGACAAGAAGTTCGGCGAGGAGAAAATCTCGCTGCGCCTCATTGTCCCCTCAGGGCAAGGGTCTTGCAAACCCTAAACCCTAAACCCTAAACCCTAAACCCTAAACCCTAAACCCTAAACCCTAAACAAAAAAGCGCTGTTGAGAATGAAACAGCTCAACGCTTTTTGCCTGATGAGAGTCTCGAGACTAGCTCTGCTAAACCGATCGATCGAGAAGACCCATTTTCCCGTGATACCGTGGTTCGCACCACTCATCACCGGAAAATGTACTTTCCAGCTTGTTAGACACAAGGGACCCATCTCGAAGACGCTGGAGTTAGATTCAGCTAACCAGAAGCCACAGCACAACCAGGAGCCAGAGCACATCGAAACCACCCAGAGCACACCACTGCGTGGGACAAGAGGCCGCGTGGCTCACCATGGAATGAGCTGATGAGCTTTACGCAGAAAAAACTGGCCAGAAGCTCGATCCCCGGGCATATGGATACCTTCAAGGCGCTGGTCGGCAAGCTCAAGCATACATGGGGACATGGGGTGAGACCCTGCTCGGGGGCAGTCCGGGCACGTGATCGGCAAGGGAGGCGCGAAGATCAAGGAGGTGCGCGAGAAGGCCGGCCTGAGCGTGTTCCTGCAGGTGTCGGACCCGGCTCGGGGCGCACCCGTCGCGTGTGCCACGTCGGAGGCAGGGGCTTACACTCGTCCACTTTTCAGCTCAACCTGAGCCGTTTCTGACTCAAAATACACCCCAGATGCCCCCTTATGCCCCCTCACTCCTTCTAAACACCCACTAATCAACCCCTGCATGCACCCCCCATCCCACGGAAAGCGCTCCCGTTGAGCCGAAAAGTGGACGAGTGTACGCCCGTGGTCGGAGGACCGCCTGCTGGAGATCCAGGGCTCCGCGGAGGCAGGGCCTGATGCCATACCGCTCATGGCGTATTCGTACACACTCGCCGCATCCTCCTCCCCTGGCCTGACGCGGCATCCCCTCTCCAGCTCAACTGCCGGCCGCCCCAGCTGTGGTAAGTGTGACAGCTATGGTAGCTGTGGCAGCTGTGGCAGCTGTGGTTGTCCCTGAAACCACTGGCACTTATCCCCACGCGGGGTGCGTCCGAGTTGCTGCCAGCTAAGCTACCACGGGCTGAGGGGAACGGGTGTCAGGCACAGGAGGAGCACGCGGCGAGCGTATACAGGTGCACTATGAACAAACAGTCAGGGAAATGATGCAAGTCCCTGCGCTGAGTCCACCGACGCGATCGTCAAGGCGTTCGGGTTGGTGGTCGCACTGATTAAGGATTTTCACCTGGACTATTCGGTGTTGCCGCACTTTGAGTCGATGAGCGGGATGGCGCAGGCGGCGCCGGGGGGCGTGGCACCGCCCCAGCCGCCGGGCGGGCGGGGCGGCGGCGGTGGCAGGAACGGGGGTGTCGGCGGGGGCGCGGCGCAGGGTGGTGGGATGATGATGGCCATGCCAGTGCCCGTGCAGATGCAGATGCAACCGATGCAACAGATGCAACCGATGCAACCGACGCAACCGATGCAACCGATGCAACCGATGCAACCGAGTCAACCGATGCAGGCGATGCCCATGGCTCCAAGACCCGGCCCCCCGGCGCCCCCCCGCCCGCCCCCGGCGGCCCCGGTAGGGACTGACACATATTGCTAGCCACGTCATAGGACACGGTTCAATTCAAGAAACGATGGTTCAACATGCGTTGGATGAGATGGCGAGCAATGTCTGCCTGGCCATAGCCCCCGGGCACGGTGCCGGCGGGCGGCGGCGGCGGCGGCACCGCCAAGAGCACAAACGGCGCGGGCCCACTGCCGAACGTGCAGCTTGTGTCGCTGACCCGCGAGGCGTTCGACGCTGCGGTGGGCGGCGCGGAGCGGTCGAACATCGCCGTCATCCGCCAGGTGTCGGGTTGCTCAGTCACCACGGTGGAGCCCCCCGGCGGTGTAGCAGACCCCAACGCGTCTATGCGCCAGCTGTGTCTGTCCGGCACTAAGGGGCAGGTGGCGTCGGCGCAGCAGCTCATAAAGGTAAGGCGGTGCAGGTTTCCCCTATCAAACGCACGTTGAAAGCGCCTGGAACAAAGCGCTTGAAACTGGAATGTGAAGAATTGCTTTCAAGTTTTGCTTTCAAACTCAATTTGCGCCGCTACATAAAGGCGTTCGCCATGAAGGTGGACGCGCCGCAGCAGCAACAGCCGCAGACGCTGAAGCGCCCCGCGCCTCCTGCGCCTCAGCCGCCGCAGCACGTCCCCGCGCCTCAGCCTCCGCAGCAAGTCCCTGCACCACAGGCGCCGCCGCAGCCGCAACCGCAGCAACTGCGCCCTACGCCGCCGCAGCCGCCGCAAGAGCAGCAGCAACACCAGCAACACCAGCAACAGCACCAACAACTTCAGCAATATCAGCAACACCAGCAGCCTCAGCAACAGCTACAGCCTCAGCAACCCCAGCAAACTCAGCAACACCAGCAGCCTCAGCAAGCGCTGCCGCCGCAGTATGCCGGAGAGACATATCCCGGTTACCCCGCGGCGGCGCCGGGAGCCGGTTACCCCGCGGCGGTGGCGGCGCCGGGAGCTGGTTACCTGGCGGCGGCGGCGGCACCAGGAGCGGGTTACCCCGCACCCACTCAGCAGTATGCGGCGGCGGCGGCGCCCGGAGCCAGCTACCCTGCACCCGCCCAGCAGCCGCGGGCACAACAATACGACTACGCCGCCTACGAGCAACAGCAACAACAGTACCTGCAGCAGCAGCAACAGGCAGGGGGGCAATGCGAGCAAGCAACACCAGCAATATCAGCAACACCATGCAGGCACGTCCATATCGACTCGAGTAGTTGTTCTCAACGACCCTCCTGTCAGGCTCAGCAACAGCAGCAGCAGCAGCAGCAGCAGCAGGCGCCTCAGCAGCAGCAACAGGTGCGTAACCACCCAACCTCTGCAAGGGTCCTCACTGAACTGCCCAATCGTATCAGCAAAACCACCGTGAAACCACCCAAATCCTCACTGGTCCCTCGCTGAACTGCCCTAATCTGTGAGCTGAACCACCGGTACAACCCAAACTGCAGCCGCCGCAACAGACGGCGCAGCAGGCGTACGATGACGCGCTAAAGCTGCAGCAGCAACAACAGGTACGTGCATGTCATGTCATCCACCGGTGTTGAAACCTCGTTCATCGAGCAGAAGTGAAGCGGTAACGTGATCAGGTGTGTGACCCTAACAGATCCACGTGTGTGACCCTGATGTGTTCACGTGTGTGAACCTAACATATCCACATGTGTGACCCAAATGTGTTCACGTGTCCGACCCTAATGTGTTCACGTGTGTGACCTTAACATATCGACTTGTGTGACCCTAACATATTCACGTGTGTCACCCTAACGTATTCACGTGTTGGCTCTAGGAGCAGCACGAGTACGCCCAGCAGGTTGCGGCGTATCAGGCGCAACAGCAACAAGCGCAGGCGCAGCCGCAGCAGGCGCAGGTGCAGGCGCATGAGTTCACGCAGCAGCAGCAGATGCATGAGTGGACGCAACAGTATGCGCAACAGCCGCAGCCGCAGCCGACGTACGACTACGCAGCATACTACCAGGTGGGGCCTGGCAGACATTGCACAAAATGCCTCCATTCGTTTTACTAACGTTCATCGAGCCCCAGGGAGCTCACATGGTAAGCAATAACCAACCCCATCCGCCATTCCAACATAAATGTTAAACGTCCTTTACCACATTTGCCCACCCTCGTTTCTTGACTCTTAACGCTAACCTGTGATGTGTTGAGCATTTTCCTATAACCCTAAACCCTGAACCCTAAATCCTAAACCCTGCGGGCCCTGGAACGAGGCAGCGTCGACGGGGCAGCAGCCGGGGCAGCAGGCGGCGGCGTTTGACCCCGCGGCGTACACCGCCGCCCTCACGGCAGGGGCTTACACTCGTCGACTTTTCGGCTCAACGTAAGCACATTCTGTGGGATACGTTGGGTGCATGATTTTCCCCCGGTCTATTAGACAGGGGGACACGGGGAGGTGTGACCAAAACGGCTTAGGTTGAGCTGAAAAGTGGACGAGTGTAAGCCCCTGCCTCACGGCGGCGGGCGGCTGGGGCGCCGCCGCCCCGCCGCAGTAGACCCATCGCGCCCCCCCACAGCCTAAGGTGAATGCGCTAGTGCGCTAGCGCAGGGGAGGTGGGCCCGTACCTGAAGTGCATGCACGCCATGTGCTAGCGCAGTGGAGGCGTGTTGGGCCTAGCCTGCATCTTCCTCCTCATCCTCACCACCCTCCTCCGCCGCCTCCTCCTCCTCCTCCTCCTCCTCCTCCTCCTCCTCCTCCTCCTCCTCTTCCTCTTTATCCTCATCATCCTCACTTCCTCGTCTTCCTCATCATGGTGCCTCGTCTTCCGCATCGTGCTTAGCTTCCTCATGACCCGGCCCGGCGTCGATGGACAACGCCTCAACTATACTGATGAACATCGACAACGTGTCGACTTTCCTGATCGACAATTTCTCAAATATACTGATGGACAGCATCTCGAATGTATTGATGGATATCGTCTCAAATGTGCTGTAGGTATTTTCAGCAACTGACCAATCACAAACCTACGCCCGTTCTGACTTAGACGCATATGTCATCGACCATCTCGAAGGCACGTCGCCTTTCATAGTCATGAGCTACGAAGTGATCATGTTGAGCATCCTTATTAATAGTATGACCTGTGTGCCTTTGATATAATTCACTCAGGTTATAACATGAAACTCATTCAGCTTATTGTGCTTCTCTGGCGTCTTGGGCTCGGTGAAATGATTCTTTAGTTGCCACGTTGTCCTTTCAAGCTTTTCTTCTCCTGGCGTCAATGCCAAACTCATCCATGGCTGGTTGGCATTCCCACTGATTGTGTTGCTTGCATCACCGATGTTGACTTCACTGGACTCGTCTTTCGATTCGGCCAGCCCGACTTAATTTCGGGATCCGGCCAACATTTTGGGTGGATTTGCGGCCGGGGCGGGGGGCGAGTCAGATCTGCGAGTCGTGTGAATCGCTTGGGCAGAATGACCCCTGACATAGACCCTAAGCCCTAACCAACCCCAGATCCAAAGTAAACTATGTCGTTGACCCCAATATCCGACTCGACTCGTCCGAAAGCGCCCCAAACAGGTGCGCGGGGTTGGCCGGATCCCAAAATCAAACCGTACTGGCCTTACCATTCCGAAGCTCAGCGAGTGAGTTAAAGAATGTGCCTCCGTGAAATCAACTTAATGTTTCTTTGATAATTTTGCCTCCGTCAACCTATGTTTTTTGTCTGAATAAACGGAAAGCTTCTTCAAGTCAAATTCTTCACTAATTGGTCACGGCCTCGCCTTCATCTGGCTCGCATTCAGTACATTGCTGCTGTCATCGGGATGGAAATCTACCCTCACGAGTAGATTGAATTCTCCATGTTTCGATTCCCTCACGCTGAAATTCAAGTTATTCAATTTTCTCGATAGAGCTCTATTTTCTTCAATATCAAGATTGCCGATAGGTCTCTGGCAGACTAGCTACTGTAGAGAATGGAATGAAATGTTTTAGCGGTGGTGTACACAATGCTCCGTCGGCGCGCCGCGCTCTAGTCGGTCTGTTCGTGGCTTGTGCCGCGCATTTGGGGTATCGATATGTTCTTCAATATAAAGCTCGCCGATCGGTCTACATGAATTGTTTTTAGCGGTGGGGTGAACGAAATGTTTTACATTTAGTTGTCGATGCGGATAAGCTCGATATCGAACAGCAGCGTCTTGTCGATCATCCCCTCGTGCCAGGGCCGTCTCCACACTTTCCCGATTCAGCTCAACTTTACTGTTTGCTCATAGTGTACCGGTATGCCCGCTCACACGCACCGCATCCCCCTCCCTGGTCCATGGCCCGGCCACACGTTCCCTTCTCAGCTCATCCTCCCTGGCCTGGCCACTCGTTTTCCTTCTCAGCTCAACTTGAATCCCGTTCAGCTCAAATTGAATGCCGTTTAAGCATGTATCGAGGGGCGTGTGTCCCATGGCTCGCTGGTTCATAATATGCTCACTGATGATAAATGGTTACAGAGCAGCAAAGCTTGGGTTAAGCTGCGAAGGGAACTCGTAACTTGTAACACCAAGGAGGAAGATGCGGCGAGTGGGTACGGGTGTACCGGTACACTATGAGTAAACAGTAAGGGAAGACGTGTAGTTCGGCAAGGCACTACCTCGTTCTCGAGCACGAAGCCGAGCGCGCGCTGCCCGCTGAAGTTGCTGGGCTGCGGAGTCATCTGAACCCACTTGCGCCCCGCCGGGTACCAGGGGCTTACACTCGTCCACTTTGCAGCTCAACGTCATCACAGTTTGTGGGATACGTAGGGTGCATGATTTCCCCCTGTCTATTAGACAGGGGGACACGGGGAGGTGTGAAAAAAACGGCTTAGGTTGAGCTGAAAAGTGGACGAGTGTGAGCCCCTGCCGGGTACCCCAGATCGCCCGGCGGCACGATAATCCTCCGGATGGCTCCCACCTTCATGCCGAGAGCCATGGTCACATGTTGATAGTGCTTGCCACGTCATAGGATGTCGTTTTACATGATGTCATTTCAACTCTATAACCAAGGGTTTATCATGTGGTGGATGACATGCTTTCCTCGTGGTATGATATCATTCAGTGTGATGGACGACGTTGTGAGGATTTGTCATGTGGTGGATGACGTGATTTCCTCATCGTATGATCTGAATCAACATGCGCCGTGTCACTCAACGAACGATGGTTCATCACTTGGTGGATGCCGAGGCGAGCACTATCCCTGTTGAAGAGTGACCGTGATTTCACTCAACAAACGAGGGTGCATCATATAGTGGATGTGGTGGCGAGCACCAGCACTATCGGTGTCGAGGTTTGCCAGCGATCCCACCAAGAACCGCTTCTCTGAACGCCGGGATGACTTTCAGGTCGTTGGCGTCAAACCGGAAGAAGTCCTTATTCTCGCCTTTCAGAAGGGCCGCCCCCGCCAACACCGCCCCTCCAAGGTAAATTGTATGGTCCATGTGCTATTGGTGTAATAAGGTGCATACACTTTCACTTTGAAACCACTGGACCCCACGCACCGTGGTCAAGCCACTCGTTAGACTGGTATGACAAAGTGCGTGAAACCACTTAGACACTTAGCTACAAGTAGTACTATGTAGTCCAAATGGAGCGTTCTGATTGGTCGAGCGGGCACTAAGTAGCACTAAGTAGCTCAAAGTCTCTCTAAGTCTCTAAGTGGTTTCCCGCACTTTGTCATACCGTACGTACTGGTTGCATGAATACGCCACAAGGTACGTATAGGTCCACTCAAGCTGCTCGTGAGACTAGCTGACTGGTACCTCAGTACATCAATCACTTTATTAAACCACGGGGTGCAGGGTTGTGTAGTACAGTGTAAAAGGGTCATTTGGTATGAAGTTGTTTGGCTTATGGCTGCCTGGTGTGGTTGTTTGGTAGTGGCCGAAGCACGCTGGGGCAAAGAGAGTGAGCACCCAGCGGCAGCAGCAGTCTGGGACTTTTTCCTTGGGGAGGAGTCCATTCTGGCAGGAGTCAAGGAAAGGGCGTGGGTGTTGCAGTGAAAGAAAGCGAAGCGCCCTGCCGGTGAAGGCGCCGCCCTTGACCTTGTTGCGCGCCTCGAAGGGCCGCCCGTAGTCAGGGGCTTACACTCGTTCACTTCTCAGCTCAACTTGAGCGCTTATATGGGATAGGGGGTGCGCGTAGGGGTTGTGTAGCCCATGCTAAGGGGCTGTTAGGGAGGGTTTATGGTGTGGAGGGTGTTTTTTTTGTGTCAGACACGGCTCAAATTGAGCTGAAAACTGAACCAGTGTAAGCCCCTGCCCGTAGTACCCGATGGTGTACCCCTCCCCAGGGCCTGCCACATATCGCCCGCCACGTCATTCACCGCATTGTTTACCCTTGTTTCTTGAGATGGATGTCATCCTATCGTGTGACATGGCGAGCAATGTGTGGCAGCCCCCACCCGTCCCAGTCCACCACCGCGCGCTTGCTGTCCGCCGCCAACCAGGGACGGGCAGAATACAGCTCGCCACGTCATGATATGCCGCTTCACACGAGATACGACAGTGCACACTGCGCTGGTCCACAATGCGTTGGCGCTTGGCTAACAATATTTGCTTTCCTTGTGTGGGGTTCGCGCGGATTGGGAAGGGACGCTCGCATCGCGCATCTAAGCGCGGTGGCAGGGCATCCACGACCAGGTGTGCGCTGTTGGATGACGTGGCGGGCATCGTCCGCGCGGCCCCACCCCGAACACCGCGCCCGTGCCCTGCACCCAGGGGCTTACACTCGTTCACCTCTCAGCTCAACTTGAGCGCTTTTCATGGGATAGGGGGTGCAGCGCGTAGGGATTGTGTAGCCCGTGTTAGGGGGTGTCTAAGGTGTGTAGGGTGGCTTCTTGTGACAGACACGCCTCAAGTTGAGCTGAGAAGTGGACGAGTGTAAGCCCCTGCCTGCACCATGTCCTTATACTGCAACCCGCTGTTAGTCAGAGTGAAGTCCGGGTACAGGTACCGGCTCTTGCCGTAGTCTTTGTCGGCGATGGAGGGCATGTATTCCTTATCGGTGCTGTACTCAGCGAGCGCGGGGCCGCAGGACCCGGCCGCTGCGGCCGCGGCCATAAGGGACAGGGCATCTCGCCGCCCACCGCTCCGCGGCGTCGCTACGGATGCTGCGTCGTCGTGTGGACGAAGATTAACTGTGCTGGTGCCCTCTGTGCATCGCTCGTTCCCGGGGCGCTGCTGCTCCCCGCGCGCCGCCGCCGCGCGCACTGTGTGTGTCGCGCGCTGTTGCCGCCGCGGTGCCGCGCGCACGGCGCACAGCCCCGGTGAGGCAGCCGTCGCCATCTGCGTGTGCGTGAGCCGAGTGTAGACGCTCTCGTCTTATCCGCGTCATCGTCAGCGCTGTCGGGTCTTGCCACGACATCGCCACGTCATCGTCAACTGTGAACTGTCCGGCCGCGCACGTTCGATGACCCGTGATTTTTTTCGCCCATCGACGTCTGACTGTTTGACGATGACGGTGGCTCACACTCGTGCCGGAGAAGCGCTTCACGAATCACCGCGCCATGCTCGACCCGCGACAAACGCAGGTCGCCAAGCTTTCAGGACAAATAGTTGCTTATTACACAGACTAGCGTCTAGAGTGGTCTAGGAGCCGCGCGCCTCGCGGCGCGTGGCGTCGTGCAGGATGTCCACGTCCACGGCCTCCGGCGGCAGCTGCACGTACCGCACCACGCTGCCGCGGATGAAGCAGTTGCGCACGCTCTTCATGTGCGGGTACCGCGTCTCAGGGCCGATGACACCGTGGGCAAACCGTGTCAGGTACGAGATACTGTGGGCATTGAGGCACACTGCATGGCGTTCCTGAGCGAACCGTGTGCGGTACACTGCGGGCAAGTAGTGTGTGGCACACTACACGGCGTCCCGTGTACCGCCACCAGCCGTCGCAGCTGCGCGTTGTCTCTGGAACCACAGGCGCGTGCGTGCGGGCACACGATGCGCACACAGTCACGGGGTATTGTCTGTGCGTTGTCCCTGACCTGAGCTGAAACCACTGGCTAGGTTGCGGGGGGTACACTATGAGCAAACATTCAGGGTCCGGCCCTGCCGCTCCTCGTCCACCACCTTGGTGTTCTCAAGCTTAATGTTGAGGTACTGGTCCACGCTCATCAGCGTGCCGGTGAGCAGGGGCTTACACTCGTTCACGTTAGAGCTCAACTCGAGCAACTCCAGGACACTATCAGGGTTAAGTTGGGTTACACGGTGGACAGAAGAGCTCAAGTTGAGCTGTAATCGGAACGAGTGTAAGCCCCTGCCGGTGATCGCCAGGTCGTTCTTCAGCTCCACCGTCACCTGGGAGACGAGAGAGGAGGAGAAAGGGGATGAAAAACATGCGATGGGAGCGAGTTTATGTTGTTGGGTGGGAATGGGAAGGGCA
>Ga0307489_10002425_pt1 | contig 12481 bp, 15 predicted proteins | sample SB12metaG_FD_202247 | JGI IMG/M metagenome (GOLD analysis project Ga0307489, IMG submission 202247) | Sea-ice brine microbial communities from Beaufort Sea near Barrow, Alaska, United States - SB 1.2 | ecosystem: Environmental > Aquatic > Marine > Coastal | place: USA: Alaska | collected...
AAAACGAACTTTGTTAAAATTAAAAAATAAAAATCAAAAATTAAAACCTAATAAATACAAAAGGTTGAAGCGTGAAACATTACGAGGTCGAGTTAAAGGAACTTCGGAACGTCCAAGATTATCAGTTTATCGTTCAAATGAAAACATTTATGCACAAATAATTGATGATAGCAATTCAACGACTTTAATTACTTGTTCAACATTGAATCGTTCAATTAAACTTACTCTTTCAACTGGACGAACGTGTGATGCTTCTAGACTTATAGGAGAAAAATTAGCAGAGTTAAGTCTTAAAAAAAATATCAAAAAAATTGTTTTTGATCGAGGTCCTTATTTATATCATGGACGAATCGAAGCTTTAGCAGACGGAGCACGGGCTGGTGGTCTTCAATTTTAAATTAAAATTTGTAAATAAGCATACAGGTTAAATATATTTTATGAGTAGCGATTTAAAAAAAATAAATAAAAAGAATTCTCGACGTGGTAATTCTTCACAAGAACCGAAATTAGTAGAACGGTTAATAAAAATCAGTCGAGTTTCAAAAGTAACTAAAGGTGGAAAAAAATTAAGTTTTCGAGCAATTGTTGTAATTGGAGATGAAAATGGAAAAGTTGGTGTTGGAGTTGCAAAAGCAGATGATGTGGTAAATGCTTTTAAAAAAGCAAAAGCAGATGGTAGAAAAAATTTAATAAAGCTTCCAATTACAAAATCTTTAAGTATTCCTCATAATGTAGTAGGAAATTTTGGTGCTTGTAAAGTAATTATGCGTCCTTCAATAGAAGGTTCAGGGGTTATTGCAGGTGGAGCTGTTCGTATTGTGCTAGAAGTAGCAGGTGTTAAAAATGTGATTGCAAAACAATTAGGATCAAATAACTTATTAAACAATGCTCGTGCAGCAATTTGTGCTTTAAAAAATCTAACAACAAAATCTCAGGTAGCAAAAAAACGAAATTTGGATTTAAAATAATTTAGTAAATATCAATTAGGAATAAAATAGTGAAAATCAATAAAGAGATCAGAGATATTATACTAAAACGATTATTTATTAGTATTGGCGTATTATTACTTATTCGAATAGGAACATTCCTTCCTGTTCCTGGTATTAATCATACAGATTTAGCATTTTATATTCAAAGACACTCTGTAACCAGAAGTTTAGTAAGTACATTTTCTGGTGATGATACGTTTGTAATTGGTTTATTTACTTTAAATATATTTCCATATATAAATGCATCTATTTTCGTTCAATTAATATTAAGTTTTTCTCCTCAACTTTCAAAATTACAAAAAGAAGGTGATCTTGAAGGTCGTCGAAAAATTAATCGTTTGACTCGTTTTATTACTTTAATTTGGGCTATTATTCAAGGTCTAGGTATTGCCATCTATTTAAAACAAGTATTATTTGAGTGGAATTATTTTTTAGCATTTGAAATAGTCGTTTGGTTAACAACTGGCGCAATGATAGTACTATGGTTAAGTGAGTTAATCACTGATTATGGGTTAGGAAATGGTGCATCACTACTTATTTATACAAACATTATTTCAAGTTTACCAAATCTTTGTAACAAAATAATATCTGAAAATAGTGAAAATTTTTCTATTTCTTCAGGATTATGCGTTACTTTATTAATTTTTGTTGCTTTATATGGAATTGTCTTCTTACAAGAAGGAGTAAGAATTATTCCATTAATTTCCTCAAAACAATTAAATCAATCATCATTACAAGATTCAAGCACTAGTAATAACTATATTCCATTGCGTTTTAATCAAGCCGGTGTAATGCCAATTATTTTAACTACTGCTATTTTAGTCGTTCCAAATTATATTAGTAATTTAGGATTATTACCTCAAATTAGTTTCCCAATAAATTTTGAATCTTTCAAATTTGTTTATTGGATTGGTTATTTTGCGTTAATACTTATATTTAGTTCGTTTTATTCAACAATTGTTTTAAATCCAAAAGATATGTCAGATCAATTACAAAAAATGGCTGTAACAATACCTGGAATTCGTCCTGGTATTCAAACCACTTTTTATTTAAAGCAATTAATGAAACGAATTACATTAGTAGGAGCAACAATGCTTGCTACGTTAGCAACAGTACCAAATTTTATGGAATCAACATTAAATATTACGAGCCTTAATGGATTAAGTACAACTTCATTATTAATCTTAGCAGGTGTCGTTTTAGATTTAGTTCGTGAAGTTAAAAATATTTATTATTCCAATATTTATAACAATATGTATCAATAAAACAAAAATTATTATTTGAAAATTTAAAATGAAAGTTCGTCCTTCAGTAAAAAAAATGTGTGATAAATGTCGAGTGATTAAACGACATGGTAGAGTTATGGTAGTTTGCTCAAATCCGAAACATAAACAACGTCAAGGATAATATTGTAAAGGAGTTTAAAAATGGTCAGATTAGTTGGTGTAGATTTACCAAGAAATAAAAGAATTGCTTATGCGCTTACTTATATTCATGGTATTGGTATTACATCTGCAAAAAAAATTATTGAAGTTACAAATATTAGCCCTGAAACAAGAACTAATGATTTAACTACAGAAGAAACAATTGCATTACGTGAAGTATTAGAGAATATAGACTTAAAACTTGAAGGGGATTTAAGAAGATTTAATGGTTTAAATATAAAACGGTTAAATGAAATAAATTGTCATCGAGGAAAACGACATAGAAATAGTTTACCGGTACGTGGCCAACGAACTCGAACGAATGCTCGTTCAAAGCGTGGATCTAAGAAAACTGTAACGGGTAAGAAAAAATAATTTTATTTGTAATATTTTTATATGGCAAAAACAACTAAAAACAAGAAAGATAAAAATAGTTTTACAAATGGTATTGTTCATATTCAATCAACATTTAATAATACAATAGTAACAATTACTAATTTGAATGGTGATACTATCGCTTGGGCTTCAGCAGGAAGTGCAGGGTTTAAAGGAGCTCGAAAAAGTACACCTTTTGCAGCTCAAACAGCATCTGAAAAAGCAGCTTTAGAAGCTTTAAGCAATGGTATGAAAAGTGTTGGAATTTTAGTAAAAGGTCAGGGATCGGGCCGTGAAACAGCAATTCGAGCAATTGAAGGTGCAGGATTTGAAATTAGTTCAATACAAGATATAACATCTGTTCCACATAATGGCTGTCGACCACCAAAACGACGTCGTGTTTAGAATTTCTATTTCTAATAAATTAAATTATGAATAACATTTCTATTAAATGTCTTAAATCAGAAAAAATTCAATCAGGTACTTGTCATGGGCAATTTTTAATAAATTCTTTAAGACCTGGACAAGGAATCACAATTGGAAATCAATTAAGACGCGTACTTTTAGGTGATTTAGGTGGAGTTGCAATTTCAGCAGTTCGAATTGCAGGTGTAAGTCATGAGTTTTCAACAATTCCTGGAGTTCGAGAAGATATACTTGAAATTTTATTGAATTTAAAAGGAATTGTTTTTAAAAGTAAAACAAAAGATATACAATTTGGACGATTAAAAGTTCAAGGACCTAGTGTTATAACTGCTGATTTAATTCAACTTCCACAGATTTTAGAAATTGTGAATCCAAATCATTATATTGCGACAATTTCTACATCTAATATTCTTGAAATTGAGTTTAAATTTGAATATGGAATTGGGTATAAATTAGCATCTCAAACTTTTTCAGATGAAGCTGATAATTATTTACAGCTTGATACAATTTTTATGCCTGTTCAAAAAGTAGATTTTAAAATAGAAAATGTTTACGACACTGCTAATAATATCACAGAGCGATTATTCATTGATATTTGGACAAATGGTAGTATTTTTCCAAATGATGCTATTGAATCAGCTGCTCAGATCATTATTGACTTATTTACTTTATTAATTAACAATAAAGATACAAATAAGAATAATCAATTAGAAACAAAAACTCGGTCAATAAGTATTGAACCTTATACTAATATTGCAATTGAAGAATTACAGTTATCTGTTAGAGCTTATAACTGTTTAAAAAAAGCTCAAATAAACACTGTTGGGGACTTGTTACAATATTCTCCTGAAAAACTACAAGAACTTAAAAACTTTGGTCGAAAATCGGCAGATGAAGTTTTTTCTACCTTAAAAAATAAATTTGGTATTATTTTAAAATAATAAATGGTTTTAATTTTTAACTAACTAATATTTTTCATTATTTATTTTCAAGCAAAAATTATGAATTTATCAAATAAAACATTTTTACCAACTAAAAATTATAAAACCCGTAATTGGTTTCTAATTGATTGTACAGGACAAAGATTGGGTCGACTTGCAACAATAATTGTTGCTTTATTAAAAGGTAAGATTAAACCACATTATCATCCATCAGTTGATATTGGAGATTATATAGTTTTAATAAATGCTGATTTAATCATTTTAAATGAAGATAGTAAACATTACATTGTGAATGAACCGGGTAGACCAGGTAGTTCTTTAAAAATAAAAAATGTTGTTGATTGTCTCCCTAAATTCACTATTGAACGAGCTGTAAAAGGTATGTTATCAGAAACAGAAACAAAAAGATTGATGAGACGATTAAATATTTATAACAATCAAAATCATCCTCATCAAGCTCAATCTGTAGTTGAAGTTGATGTTTCTAATTTCCGTTCTACTTCACAATTCAATATTAAATAAATAAATTATTTAAAGAGAATTTATATTTAAGATAAGAATGATAAATAAAAATTTCTGTTAATTTAAAAATATTAAATCAATGGAAATTACAAAAAAATATTAACTACAAACATAATTATAAATATTTAAATTTATGTATTCCAACGCAGAATTAATTTTTAAAAAAGATAATATTGGTCTTGGAAAACGAAAACAAGCAAGTGCAAGAGTTTTCCTTATTCCTGGTGAAGGAAATCTTATTATTAATAAAATTTCATGTGATAAATATTTACAATATAACGACAATTATTTAAATACAGTTTGGTCACCTTTAGAAAAATTAAATTTAGAAAAAACCTTTAACATTGTAGCCTTAGTTAAGGGAGGAGGACTAACAGGCCAAGCTCACGCTATTCAGTTAGGAGTTGCAAGATTATTGTGTAAAATGGATAAAGAAAATCGCTTGATTTTAAAACCATTTGGATTTTTAACTCGTGATTCCCGTATAAAAGAACGGAAAAAATATGGTCTAAGAAAAGCTAGAAAAGCTCCACAATACTCAAAACGTTAATTTTTATAAAATATGCCAAAATCTGATATACATCCTAAATGGTTTAACGATTCACAAATTTTATGTGATGGAAAACCACTTTGTTTCATTGGTTCAACAAAAAGTGAATTACAAATTGATATTTGGTTAGCAAACCATTCTTTTTATACAAATTCACTAATTCTTGTTGATAGTGAAGGGCGAGTTGAGAAATTCATGAAAAAATATCGATTAAATGTAACCGATCAATAATTTGTAAAATTTATTTATATATTTATAATTGATTCTAAGAATTTATGCCAACTATACAACAATTAGTTCGTTCAAGACGTGTACAAATAAAAAAAAAAACTAAGTCACCAGCACTTGTAAATTGTCCTCAACGTCGAGGCGTTTGTACTAGAGTTTATACAACTACACCAAAAAAACCCAATTCAGCAATTAGAAAAGTTGCAAGAGTTCGATTAACATCAGGATTTGAAGTTACAGCTTATATTCCAGGAATTGGGCATAACTTACAAGAACATTCTGTTGTTTTAATTCGTGGGGGTCGTGTTAAAGATCTACCCGGGGTTCGATATCATATTGTTCGTGGAGCTTTAGATACAGGTGGAGTTAAAGATAGAACACAAGGTCGTTCAAAATATGGTGTTAAAAAACCAAAATCGGAAAAGTAATATTACTTTAAACTAAGAATCAAAACTATTTAAAATTAAATTTTAATAGATTAGAGAAAAATATTTATCATTTATATTATGTCGCGTCGAAATATTTCAAAAAAACGTTTTCCAGAACCTGATTCGATTTACAATAGTTATTTAATAAGTTTACTTATTTCACGAATTTTAAAATCTGGAAAGAAAACGATTGCTAAAACTATTGTTTATGAAGCTTTTGATATTATAAAGAAAAAAACAAATGAAGATCCATTAAACGTATTTGAAAAAGCTATCCGTAACTCAAGTCCCATTGTGGAAGTTAAAGCTCGAAGAGTCGGAGGTTCTACGTATCAAGTTCCAGTTGAAGTTAGTGGTTTTAGAGCAACAAATTTATCTTTACGTTGGATTATTCAATATGCTCACCAACGAGTTGGAAGAAGTATGTCAATTAAATTAGCTAACGAAATTATTGACACAGCAAACGATATCGGTAATACTATTAAGAAAAAGGAAGAAACTCATAAAATGGCGGAAGCAAATAAAGCTTTTGCACATTTTAGATATTAATTCCAAATTACTAAATATTCTCGCTAAAAGCTTAAGAATAAAATATAATTTTTTTAAAATTTAAAGGAATTTTATAATGGCACGTGAAAAATTTGAACGGACAAAACCACATGTTAATATCGGTACTATTGGTCATGTTGACCACGGAAAAACAACTTTAACTGCAGCAATTACAGCAACCTTAGCATTAGATGGAAATTGTGAAGCTAAAGCGTATTCAGATATTGATGGTGCTCCAGAAGAAAGAGCACGTGGTATTACAATTAATACTGCACACGTTGAATATGAAACTGAAAACCGTCATTATGCTCACGTAGATTGTCCTGGGCACGCAGATTATGTAAAAAATATGATTACTGGTGCTGCACAAATGGATGGGGCTATTTTAGTTGTTTCAGCAGCAGATGGTCCAATGCCACAAACACGTGAACATATTCTATTATCAAAACAAGTAGGTGTTCCAGATATTGTAGTATTCTTAAACAAAGAAGATCAAGTTGATGATGCTGAATTATTAGAATTAGTAGAATTAGAAGTTCGTGAATTATTATCTGCTTATGATTTCCCTGGTGATGATATTCCAATTTGTCCTGGTTCTGCACTAGAAGCAATTGAAGCTATTTCAGCAAATCCTGATATTAGACGTGGCGACAACCAATGGGTTGATAAAATTTATGCTTTAATGGATGCTGTTGATGAATATATTCCAACACCAGAACGTGATATAGAGAAAACATTCTTAATGGCTATTGAAGATGTATTCTCAATCACTGGGCGTGGTACAGTTGCAACAGGTCGTATCGATAGAGGAATTATAAAAGTAGGTGAGAATGTTGAAATTGTTGGAATCACGGAAACACAAACGACAACAATTACTGGAATTGAAATGTTCCAAAAAACATTAAACGAAGGGTTTGCTGGTGATAACGTTGGTATTTTATTACGTGGTGTTACACGTGAGAATATTGAACGTGGTATGGTACTGGCTAAACCTGGTACAATTACTCCACATACAAGTTTTGAATCAGAAGTTTATGTTTTAACAAAAGATGAAGGTGGTCGTCATACACCATTTTTTACAGGTTATCGTCCCCAATTTTATGTAAGAACAACAGATGTAACAGGTGCTATCACACAATTTACAGCAGATGATGGATCAGTAGTTGAAATGGTAATGCCAGGTGATAGAATTAAAATGACAGCTGAATTAATTTATCCTGTAGCAATTGAAGAAGGTATGCGATTTGCAATTCGTGAAGGTGGTCGTACGATTGGTGCAGGTGTAGTTTCTAAAATTGTTAAATAATTAAAATTTTTTATGGAAATAAAAACGAATGCGAAAATTCGCGTAAGGTTAGAATCTTTTGATTATGAAATTTTAGTTTCTTCATGTCAAAAAATAGTTAGTATTTTACAAAATACTACACTTAACTCGATTGGAGTAGTTACATTACCAACCCGTAAACGTATTTACTGTGTATTACGGTCACCTCATGTAGATAAGGATTCGCGAGAACATTTTGAAATTAGAATTCATAAACGGATTCTAGAAATTTATTATGATTCAAAAGTACCAATTTTTGATTTATTATCAGAAGCTGATTTACCTTCTGGAGTCTTTTATCGTGTATGTTTATCCTAAGTAAAATTTATTTTACTTAGGATAAGCATATTTTTTATTATAGTTTAATCTATAGTTTCAGATCAAACATTTCTGATCTGGAATAAATTTTGTCAAACGTTCTTTTATTTTGAAAATTAGTTCTAATAGAATTATTTCAGAGAGATTTATATTTTTTTCTAGATAATAGATATTTGTTATTTAAATTATATATATTAATAAAAACTATTGGGAACGGGGGGACTTGAACCCCCACGCTTATCACTAAGCAACAGGTTTTAAGCCTGTCGTGTCTACCAATTTCACCACATTCCCAGATAAAATTTAAAACTACTTTTTAGCCTTAAATCCTACTATGTATACATAGTAAAAATATTTATGGCTAAAAACAAGATTATAGCTTTAACTTTTTAAAGGCGGCACCCAGATTCGAACTGGGGATCGAGAATTTGCAATCCACTGCCTTACCACTTGGCCATACCGCCATCTTTAAACATTTTATTTTATTCTTTTCCATATTATAATATATTTGATACTAATTTTAAAGAATTAATACTATAATTTTAATAATTATTACTAAATTAGTGTATACTAATTACAAAGTAAATAGAATTAGAACTTTCTCAATCTAAATAATAATATCTATGTTTGAAAAATTTACTGAAGGAGCAATAAAAGTTATTATGTTGTCCCAAGAAGAAGCTCGAAGAATGGGACATAATTTCGTAGGAACAGAACAACTTTTACTTGGTGTTATCGGTCAAAGACATGGTATTGGAGCAAGAGCATTAAAAAAATTAAAAGTTACATTAAAAAAAGCTCGGAAAGAAATTGAATTGTATATTGGTCGCGGTACTGGATTTGTTGCTTCTGAAATTCCTTTTACTCCAAGAGCCAAAAGAGTTTTAGAAATGGCAGTTCATGAAGGTAAAGACTTAGGCCAAAATTTTGTTGGAACAGAACATATATTATTAGCCCTTATTGCTGAATCAGATGGTGTTGCGATGAGAACTTTAGATAAATTAAATGTGGATATTCATAAGTTAAGAAATTTAATTCTCACTTATATTGAAGAAACACAAGAAGAAATTTTACGTCCTTTAACACAAGCTGAAAAATTTTTACTTGAACGTGAGAAAAAAGGTAGTCCAACACCAACATTAGATGAGTACGCAGAAAATATTACGAAAGAAGCAATCGATGGAAATTTAGATCCAGTTATTGGGCGTGAGAAAGAGATTGACGACGTTATTGCTGTTTTAGCTAGACGTACAAAAAATAACCCAGTTCTTATCGGTGAACCAGGTGTTGGTAAAACTGCTGTTGCTGAAGGATTAGCTCAGTTAATATTAACTGAAAAAGTTCCTGATTTTTTAGATGGAAGTCTTATTATGGCATTAGATCTTGGTTCAATTTTAGCTGGTACCAAATATCGTGGTGAATTTGAAGAACGATTGAAACGAATTGTGGAAGAGGCTCAAAATGATTCTGCTGTTATTATTGTAATTGATGAGATTCATACATTAGTAGGAGCCGGAGCTGCAGAAGGTGCGGTAGATGCTGCAAATATCTTAAAACCTGCTTTGGCAAGAGGAAAATTCAGATGTATTGGTGCTACAACGAACGATGAATATCGAAAATATATTGAACGAGATCCTGCATTAGAAAGACGTTTCCAACCTGTCCATGTTGAAGAACCAAGTGTAGGAACTACTATTGAAATTTTACGTGGATTACGTTCGAAATTTGAACAACATCATACATTAAGTTATCATGATAAAGCTTTAGAACAAGCAGCAATTCTTTCTGATAAGTACGTTGCAGATCGTTATTTACCAGATAAGGCTATTGATGTATTGGATGAAGCAGGAGCAAGGGTTCGGTTAGAAAACCGACGTTTACCTTTAGGCTTAAAAAGTTTAATGCACGAATTACAAGAAACTATTAAGGATAAAGAAGATTGTATCAAAGAACATGATTTTGAAGCTGCTAAACAGTTATTAGATCATGAAATGGAAGTTCGAACGCATATTAGAATCATGAAACAATCAGCTTTAACAAGCGAAGCACGTGGTTTTAGCCGTAGAGATGTTGATATGGTTACTGAGACTGATGTTTCAGAAGTAGTTTCAAATTGGACAGGAATTCCTGTAACAAAAATTACGGGTTCAGAGTCTGCTCGATTATTAAAAATGGAAGATACAATCCATGAACGAATCATCGGACAAAAACATGCTGTTATCGCTGTTTCAAAAGCTATTCGCCGTTCACGAGTAGGATTAAGAAATCCAAATCGACCTATTGCAAGTTTCATTTTCGCAGGTCCAACTGGAGTTGGGAAAACTGAATTAACAAAAGTTTTATCCGAGTATATGTTTGGAAGTGACGAAAGTATGGTTCGGTTAGATATGTCAGAATATATGGAAAAACATACTGTGGCAAAATTAATTGGTTCACCACCTGGATACGTTGGTTATAATGAAGGGGGTCAATTAACTGAAGCAGTACGTTCTAAACCTTATTCAGTTGTGTTATTAGATGAGGTTGAAAAAGGTCATCCAGACGTATTTAATTTATTACTACAAATTTTAGATGATGGACGATTAACTGATTCAAAAGGTCGTGTAATTGATTTTACAAATACATTAATTATTATGACTACGAATTTAGGGTCAAAAATTATTGAAAGAGAAAGTGGAATAAAGCCGAAATCTGACCAAGGAGAAAGAGGATTTAAAATCACACCCGATGCAGTTATTGGTTGGGAACCTGTTCCAGAAGCAATTAAAGATCCAGAAATTTTTGAACGAGTAACAAAATTAGTAAATGACGAACTTAAAAATTTCTTCCGACCAGAATTTTTAAATCGTATTGATGAAATTATTGTTTTTAACCATTTAACACGAATTGATATTTGGGAAATTTGTGAATTAATGATTAAATCAGTTCAAACTCGATTAAAAGAAAAAGGAATTAATTTACTTGTTGATTTATCTGTTCAAGCATTTTTAACAGACGAAGGCTATGACCCTATTTATGGTGCTCGTCCACTGCGAAGAGCTATAATGAAGTATTTAGAAGATACACTTGCCGAACAATGTTTATCGAAAACTTTATATCCTAATACAAAAATTCATGTAAGTCGTAAAAAAGTTGAAGGTAAATTAATGACTTATACGAATGAATTAGAAGTTAAGGTTGATTTTAGCGATGTCGATCCAAGTCTGTTAGATAAATCAGATACTGAAAGTGATCAAAATACATCAAGTTTAACCGAAGATGTATTTAATTCAAATGAAGATATTGATTTAACAGATAACGAATCAAAATTAAATAAAGATCAACCAAAACCTAGTGTTTCAGGAAAAGCTGCTAGATTCTTTAGAAAAATAAATAAATAATTTAATTAGTAAATACACGTCATACCAGCAGTTTTGGTATTTTTACTCACCTAAAAAATTCTCCATCGGTTGGAGAAATTTTTAGGTGAGTGGAAATCTATGAACTATCATTATGGTTTGTATTTGCTGATTAAATGAGTAATTTAAAAATTTAAAGACAGAAATTCAATTAATTTTCTGTGTAGTCCTACCACAGAATAAACTTAAACAGAAAGTTTTTCATAAATAACGAATCCTTCAGAAATATTGGAAATTGTTAAGACATCTGTATCAAGTAAAAATCCATTAGAAATAATTTTATAGTTGTTTTCGATTAAATCATATTGCTGAAATAGTTTTATGGATTGAATAAAATGTTCTTTCATTTTGGTTTTCTGTTGATTGGATAAGTGAGACGTGTAATTTTGGAAAAAACTCTTTAATGAGAAAGACCTTGTCAATATTTTCAGAACTAAAAGTTTTAAATACTTGAACTTCAAATTCATCTTTTTGAAGTTTTTGTTGAAAAAATCAGGCAAATGAAACGGATATTTGTAATAGAATAACTCTTGAGGTAACCAAACTTGTTCGACCCAAAACTTTTGAAATTTAGTAAATTTTACCAAGGGCACAGTTACTAAACTTTGAAAATGGATATTACTGAATGAAGCGAGAAGAATTCCAGTTTGAAGTTCCTTCAAAAAATCTTTGACTTTTACTAACTGGTATTGATTGTTTAATTTATTTTGCAATTGTAGAAAATCTTGGAATCTAAAAACCACTACTCGATAAGGAATTTGATCTATATATTATGTTCAAAATCTAAATTTTGAACATAATTTAAAAATTGAATAAGAGCAACAAAAGTTCTTAAATCCTCTATTATCTCTGATCGAATGTAATCAGAATTCAATCCATATGGAAGGGTTTTTTGTTTCCGAATGGGTCGTAATTTAATGACTAACCCTTTGACAAACATTTTCCTTAACAGGTTTAAAAGTTGATTACCTTAGGTCTGGTTCACTTCAGGATAATATTGATCCTTACA
>Ga0307489_10002426_pt1 | contig 12477 bp, 21 predicted proteins | sample SB12metaG_FD_202247 | JGI IMG/M metagenome (GOLD analysis project Ga0307489, IMG submission 202247) | Sea-ice brine microbial communities from Beaufort Sea near Barrow, Alaska, United States - SB 1.2 | ecosystem: Environmental > Aquatic > Marine > Coastal | place: USA: Alaska | collected...
TGAACTGCAGACCATAGGAGCCGACAGGCTGCGATGCCAGCGTGATGGATGCGGCCGGGAACTGCCACACAGCCACGCCAGACAAAACGGTCACGGTCACCGCGGTAGTTCCAGACACCGTCAGTCAGGGGCTTGCACTCGTCCACTTTTCAGCTCAACTTGAGCCGATTTGACACAAAATACACCCTGTAGACCTCCTAATTAAACCCTAAGACCCCCTGAACACCCTCTAAACAACCCCCAATTGCGCCCCCTGTCTTACAGAAAGCGCTTTCGTTGAGCCGAAAAGGGGGACGAGCGTAAGCCCCTGCCGTCAGCGGCGGCAGGCCGTACGCCTCGGCGGTGACGGTGCGCCGCGCATCGTCCGTCGTCAGCATGTTGTTGCCGCCGTCGTAGATGTTGACGGTGATGACGCGGGGGATGGACTCCTCGGGCGTGTTGCAAACCACGGTGCAGCGGCGCAAGTTGAATTTGAAAGCAAAACTTGAAAGAAGTTCATCACATTTCAGTTTCAAGTGCTTAGTTCCAGGCGGTTTCAACATGGGTTCGATAGGGTCAACCTGCACCGCCCTACCACGGTGGCGGTCTGGTAGTCGGTGATGTTGAGGTACACCGCCGCGCCCGGGGTCACCTCCAACCAGGGGCTTACACTCGTCCACTTTACAGCTCAACTTAAGCGCTTTGTATGAAATAGGGGGTGCACGTAGGGGTTGTGTACCCCGTGTTGAGGGGTTGTTAGGGGGTGTTTAGGGTGTGTAGGGTGTTTTCTGGTGTCAGAGACGTCTCAAGTTGAGCTGAAAAGTGGACGAGTGTAAGCCCCTGCCTCCAGCATGGAGATAGAGAATGCACGCACGGTAGTTGCCAGCCCGGGCAGATTGGCGGCAAACTGCAGGCGATAGAGCTTGTCCGCGCCGGAAACGCCCCGGGACGGCGAGCCGAAGGTTAGCGTGCTGTCCTGGCCTGGAATCCGTTCCCCGCTCGGCTCCTGGCTGACGAGCGTCAGGTCGCGGAACTGAGCCACGCCGTTCACGGTCTGAATGATCTTGGTCCCCGTGAGTGTGGCGCCGCTCAGGCGCGCTTCCAGCTCGTACCCGTCGCCGGACGGCACGGCCTGGCTGGTGGTGCTGCTCACGTTGACGCTGTGCGTCAACCCGTCGAGACCTCCCACAAGGTTGCTGCCCGTGTCCAGGGGCTTACACTCGTACATATTTCAGCTCAACTTGAGCCGTCTCTGACACACAATACCCCCTGATACCCCCTGACACCTCCTCAGCACCCCCTAAACAACCCCTGAATGCCCTCCTATGCCACAGAAAGCGCTTACGATGAGCTGGAATGGGAACGAGTGTTAAGCCCTACCCGCGTCCAACACGTCCACGAAAATGACACCCAGCTCCACCGACGCCGCCGCCGGCTTATCGATGGCGTCGGCGGCGGGCCCACCCGAGGTGCAGCGGCGCAAGCTGAATTCGAAAGTAAAGTTTGAAAGCAGTATATCAAGTTATAGTTTCAAGCGCTTAGTTCCATGCGCATTCGACGTGGGTTTGATAGGGTCAACCTGCACCGCCCTACCGAGGCCTGGTCTGTTGCCTTGACAAAGCCCGGGCGCACCAGCACCTGCGTGCCCACGCCGGGCATTACGGTGATCACCAGAGTGTAGCGGCGCCACTTGACACTAGAAAACACACTGTTTGGAAGCGGCTCATGATGTTGTAGCTTCAAGCGCTGAAACCACAGGCGCTCTCAACACAGATTTCTGATACTGCCATCCTGCACCGCCCTGCCAGGGTAGTTATACCAGACATGTCGCGGCAGATTTGCCGATCGGTGCAGTCCTGCAACTTGAAGTTGAGGTAGTAGTCACCCTGCACCGGGGTGTCGTGGCGCAAGTTGAAATTGAAAGCAAAATTTGAAAGCAGCTCATTATAATTCAGTTTCAAGCGCTTAGTTCCTGGCGCTTTCAACGTGGATTTGATAGGGTTAACCTGCACCGCCCTACCAGGGCGCGGCTGAAGCGAGGCGCTAGCGTCACCACCCCGTCCTCCGGCCTGTAGTGCCACTACTGCAAATTGCAAGCAACAGTTCAAAGCAATTTATGTGATGCTCTGATTTTTTGGGGTTTAGGGTTTAGGGTTTAGGGCTTAGCGTCTAGGCGCTCTGAACGCGGGTTTTGATATACACCGCCCAACCGTGGTGCCCGTCTCCGACCCTACGCGTAGCGCCAAAAGTTGAATTTGAAAGCAAAGTTCGGAAGGGTTGGTGCATATGGTAGCTTCAAGCGCTGAAACCGGTAGGCGCTTTGCTTTCAACACGGGTCTTGATACTGTCAAGCTGCAGCGGCCTACCTTGGATCAGCTCCGCGATCGGGTCGCTTACGGGGGATGCCGTGGTGTTCAGCTCTATCAGCGCCGTGAAGCCTCGTCGTAGCAGCACAAGTTGAATTTGAACGCAAAACTTGAAAGCAGTCCATCACATCTAAGTTTCAAGCACTTGTGTTTAGGCGGTTTGAACTTGAGTTTGATATTGTAACCTGCACCGCCCTACCTCGTGACCGACCCACGCCGAAGTCATTCTGCATGACGTAGCCGTTCACATCCGCCATCTTGGTCAGCATGGGGTCCAGGGTCATGTAGCCTGATGAGTCCTGGTTGGATCCATAGTAGTACTGCCCCGAGGCAGGGGCTTACACTCGTCCACTTTTCGGCTCAACTCATACACGTTTTTTGGGACGAGGGGTGTGTAGGGGGTGTTTAGGAGGTATTCTTGGCGGGGTGGAGGGTGTTTAGGCGTATAGGGGATGCTTTGCGTATCAGACACGGCTCAGGTTGAGGTGAGAAGTGGAGGAGTGTAAGCCCCTGCCCCGAGGTGCGCTGATGGGCCACGTCCAGGTGGTGGGGCTGCCCGTAGATGGATATGGTTTTGCTGGCGGTGTGGAAATCTTTGCCATTGAGGGAGAAGGCCGCTGTCTAGGGGCTTACACTCGTCCACTTCTCCAGCTCAACGTAAGCACTTTCTGTGGGATAGAGGGTGCATATAGGGGTTATTTAGGGGGTGTTTAGGAGGTGTCAAGGGGTATCAGGGGGTGTGTAGGGTGTATATAGTGTCAGAGCCCGCTCAGGTTGAGGTGAAAAGTGGACTAGTGTAAGCCCCTGCCGCTGTGGCCGTCCGCGGGCTGGCGTCGGGCAGCCACTTCATGCGCTGGTAGTGGTCCGTGGCCACGAATCCCAGGGGGTCGCAGCGGGTCTGACCCTCGATGATGTGGGTCTCGCAAATCGGGCAGGTGACCTGCGTGGCCGAGATGTACGTGGCCACTCGGTCCTGTAACGCGACTCCATTGAAGCGACATATCAACGTGCCGGTGTCGATGAAGGGTCCCCCTATGTGTAGCGGCGCAACTTGGAATTGAAAGCAAAATATGAAACCAGTTGATCATATTTCATCATCGAGCGATTGGTTTCAGGCGCTTTCAACGTGGGTTTGATAGGGTCAGCCTGCACCACCCTACCTATGAGCGTCACGACCAACGCCGTCTGATCCGGTGCCTCGCCTGTAATCAGGGGCTTACACTCGTTCACGTTAGAGCTCAACTTCAGCAACTCCAGGACTCATTCATGAGTTAAGTTGGCTTATACGGTGGACAGAAGAGCTCAAGTTGAGCTGAAATGGGAACGAGTGTAAGCCCCTGCCTGTAATCATCACCGCGGGGGGCTCCGCGCCGTTGGACAGCACGCTAGCCACCCTGGGCACCACGTAATACCGGTACACTGCATAGTCCTTGGTGTAGCGGCGCAACTTGAAATTGAAAGCAAAGTTTGAAAGCGGTCCATCGTAGATAAGTTCTAAGCGCTTAGTTCCAGGCGCTTTCAACGCACGTCTGATGGGTCAATCTGCACCGCCCCACCTTGGTCCACAGCGAGCCGTTGAAGAGCCCGAGAGCGTCGAGCGCGGGGTCGGACGGGTACCCGTTGAAAGACAGCTCGATCTCCGCGGCGCCGCTGATGACGGGGCCATCATTGGAGGTGAGCGAGGCCTGGGCGGCGGTCGGGGCGGCGCACCGCACCTCCGTGCTACTCACCACCGTGGTGTAGCGGCTATAGTTGAATCTGAAAGCAAAGTTTGAAAGCGCGTCATCGTATTCTGGCTTCACAAGCTGAAACCAGGCGCTGTCAAGCTGAGGTCAATCTAGGGTCAATCTAGGATCAATCTAGGGTCAATCTGGGTTCAACCTGCACCAGCACCACCCCACCGTGGCCGGCACCCAGCCGCCCGCCGGGAACCTGGCGTCCAGAGCGCTGCTCACCCCAAACCGGCATGCCGCGGTGTAGCGCCACATTGCATTTGAAAGCAAAACTTGAAATCAGACCATCATATCTAAGCTCCAAGCGCTGAAACCATAGGCGTTTTGAAGTTTCAACACGGGTTTTGATGCTGTGAAGGTGCGGCGCCCTACCGCGGCGTGACTCTTGCCCCCGCCCGCGGAGAAGGTGTCGACGGGGAAGCCCGAGCCCGTGACGGTGAGCTCCGTGGTGGCGCCCGACGCCCAGGGGCTTACACTCGTCCACAGTTCGGCTCAACGTAAGCGCTTTCCGTGGGATTGGGGGTGCATTTTGGGATGTGTAGGAGGTGTCCAGGGGGAGCAAGGGAGTTGTAGGGGCAGTTTAGGGTGTATTTTGTGTCGGAAATGGCTCAGGTTGAGCTGGAAAGTGGACGAGTGTAAGCCCCTGCCGACGCCGGCCCATACTTGGGCGACACCGAGATGACCTCCGCCGGCAAGTACCGCGTGTACGTCGTCGTCGTGGCGGTCATCGAGGCCGTGACCAGCGCCATCAGATCGGGGGCGTACAACATTGCGCGCACAGGCTCCGCGGCGAGATACGAGGCGACGCGGCGGAAGATTGGGGAAGTGTCCGAGCCACCTATCTCAATCTTGACGATGCGTGCGGCGGCGGTGGTCGATGCCCCTGTCAGCGCGTACAGGAACCCCCCGTTCTGTGTGCCATCTGAAAGGATTGCCATGCGGTGGACGTCAATCTCACCCAGCCCGCCGGGTTGGCCCCCAGATAGCTCCACTCTCGCCAGCGGGTTCTGATTGTCCGTGAAGTCAAGACTGAATACCCATATGCAGCCGGCGCGAAGTGCGCAGTCCGGCGTCGTGCACCCTGCCGCCGCTGACCCCACGTACCCGTACTCTCCATTCACGGCCACGGCTTTGAACGTGGAGAAATGCCCCTGTAACCCTGTTTCAGCGAGCTGGCCCTCGCATGCCTGGGGGCAGGGGCTGACACTCGTTCCCATTTCAGCTCAACTTTAGCTCCTCTGTACACCATATGTCCCCACTTGACTCATGGATGTGTCCTGGAGTTGCTCAAGTTGTGCTCTAACGTGAACGAGTGTAAGCCCCTGCCTGGGGGATGCGCGTGTCGTCGAAGTACATCTCCTCACCGTCGCCGCTGAAACCCACGGTGTCTGCCTTCAGCTTCAGGATCGATGGGAAGTAGTTATTGTCCGTGCCACCTAGGCGCGACGAGCCCACCATGATGACGACATCGTTGTACACGTTGACGTCGTAAGCCTTGGTGTAGCTTGCGGCGTTGAAGCGGAAGGCGTCGCGGCGGCCGAAGCATTGATTGCACTTTGACTGGAGGTAGCTCGGTGCCAACGGCACCGGCGTCACGGCTTCCACGAGCGCGCCCCCTTCAACCCGTAGGACACCTACCTCAGATCGGGTGCTGACGTCTTTTGGCGTGGCCTTGTATACCAACGTGCCCGCCGCCTCGTTGACCGCCATAATGAAGCGGCGCAAGTTGAAATTGAAAGCAAGGTTTGAAAGCGATTCATCACATTTTAGTTTCAAGCGCTTAGTTCCAGGCGGTTTCAACTTGGGTTTGATAGGGTCAACCTGCACTGCCCTACCATGACATCGAGGATCCAGCCCCCGCTGCGCAGGTAGGTGTAGCTGGCGGCACCGGCGGTGCCGGACGCCAGCGTGCCCGCCGCACCATCCCAGCGGTACACCTTGAACTGGTACTCGTACGGGTCGGTTCCAGTTCCAGGCTGCCACATGTTGAGTGCCGTGAACACGTGCGAGTAGGTGCCCGTGCTGTAGCGGCGCAAGTTGAAATGGAAAGCAGCCGTTGAAATTAGTTTATGATATTCTACCTCCATTGCGCTTGAAGCCATCTCCCTTTTAACACGGGTTATTGAGACTGTGCGCCTGCGGCCCCCTACGGTGGAGTCCAGCACCACACCGCGGTACCCCCCCGCGTCGCGCCACCCGTGCGCTGTCTGTTCGGCGGGGTCCCAACCCGGGACTGACGCGCCGCCGGGATGGCTCTGCGTGCACGACCCAGCTCCAGGGGCTTACTCTCGTTCACTTTTCAGCTCAATTTGAGCCGTGTCTGACACACAAACACACCCTACGCACCCCTAAACACCCCTAAATACCCCCTTAACACGGGCTGGACAACCCTTGCGAGCACCCCCTATCCCATAAAAAGCGCTCAAGTTGAGCTGAGAAGTGAACGAGTGTAAGCCCCTGCCCAGCTCCTGTGATTCCTGTCCCGCACCAACCGGCATCGGGAAGCATTGCCAGCGGCTGAGACGCCGCCGCCGGGCGCGCCGGGCCGGAGGTGCCCCACCCGGGGGTCCCCGCCACGGAGTCCTGTATTGAGGTGATCTCTACGACAGCGTCGTTCCCAGCGGCGTCGTACACCGTGGCGTACACGGTGCCGCTCTTCTTTGTGTCGTACACCGCGTCAGCGGCCAGCTGGTCACCCTCTGTCCAGGGGCTTACACTCGTTCCCATTTCCGCTCAACTTGAGCTTACCTTGCTCCCCCCTGTCCGCTCAACTTAAGCTTACTTTGTCCCCCATATGACCCAAATGAACCCGTGGATGTGTCCCGAAGGTGCTCAAGTTGAGCTTTAACGTGAGCGATGTGTCCTGAAAGTCCTCAAGTTGAGCTTTGAGAAGAGCGAGTGTAAGCCCCTGCCTCTGTCGCCGCCGAGGTGGTGTATTTGTACCCATAGGTGTCGTCACGCTTTTTCTGCAGCGACAAGCCCGCGCGGACCTGTTGGTTGAGAATGGGGCGGCAGGCAGCGCCGGGGCACGTCATTCGGATACTGGGCAGGGCGTCGTTATGGGGAGGGTACACCTGGCGGTTGTACCAATGGGCAGGTGGGCGCTGAATCCAGCCGAGGAGCCGCGCGGGGTGCCGTGTGCGGGGTGCGCACCAGTGAACAGTCTTCGCCCGCGCGCCCAGCCTCGCACGTGCAGGTGCCGTCGTTCTGTTAGAGAGGGACGGTGGGGAATAGGCACATTGTCAGCGCGATGCTTCCGTGAGGGGCCGTCCACTGGTCAACTGGTGGTCCGTCCTTGACGTTAATTTCAAACGTATTTCGGTGTCTCACCTCGCAAGTACCGAACCCGCTGATGATGTCGCTGACGAGGTCGGTGTTGCAGCCGTTCGGGCAGGGGTAATAGGTCTGGTCAGCCGCGGGACGCGCCACCCACAGCAGCAGCAACGTCAGCTGCGTGAGCAGCCGTAGCCACGGTGGCGTCATGAGCGGCATACCCCGCCGTTCCTCCCTCACTGGCCGTCGCGCCTGAACCAACCCACCATCACCACCCTGTGGACCCACGCCATTCCTGGTGGTGATGTGTCAGGTCGGGCGGGAGCCGCACTTTCTGCGGGCCCGGTCCAGCGTCGGAGGCGCCGGCAGCTCCGGCGTGTCAGATGCTTCCCCCACTCTGCGCACGTGGCTGCGCCTTTGTGCGCTTCCTGGGGGAGGCCGGGGGCGAAGGGGCGAAGAACGAGAATTCAGTACTGGCGTGGGCAAAGACACCCAAAATAACCTGGCTGCCGCTGCCTGCGGGATATTGCTGCATATCTGGATCGCTTGCGTATTCGCGTATTCTGTATGAGCATACTGAGCCGTACCTGTAGATTTCGACACTAACTCGCAGTACTGTCCGAAAATTTTCGCGACGCTTCGCGCCGGGTGGGCTGAGTATTCTTGGGTATTTCTACGTATTTGGGCCGTTTGCGTATTTGCGTATTGCCGGTTTTCCCATGCCAGAAAATAACTGGGCACCTCCGCTCCCTCCGGTCGTAAACTTCGGGGAGTCAATAGACCGTCGATATCATCCCTCTCCAAAATCAGGGCGAAAAGGAAGAAAACGCCACAACAGCATTCTGCGCGCGTTGGGCGTCGCCGTCAGAGAGGGGTCTGCCGCAAGCGATGTTGCGCCTCTGTCACACTCGAATAATCGCCGCCGCCGCCGCCGCGGCGCTGGCGCCATGCCGCCAAGCTAAACAGTGGCTCATTTTCGTGCCACAAATTGGAAGGACAATGTATGGCGAATCGACGGTCTATTAACTCATGAACTTTGATTCGCGGCGGAGCGGTCACGTCGGGTCCATACTTTGCAGGTCCAACAGGGGGGCATAACTGCGGGAAACCTAATTTGTATGGACCGATGACGTGTACCGGTACACATCTCCGCTCATCAAATCTCAAAATCGAATCGTGTAACTAATTGAAGTGAAATATCGTATGGACAAACGACATAAAACGGCGTTCCATCAAAGCGCGGGTTAAGCTTGGTAGACTCTCTCTCTACCAAGCCTTATCCACACTTATGCCCCCCTGTTGGACCTGCAAAGTAACAGCTTCGAGCGGTCATGAGATAAACACTCTTTTTTGGAGGCTGATGGCACACGATCGACGCAAGATGTGCGGCGTCCGTGGACCAAACGCAGCGGCGATTCGCAGAACCGCATTGCGATACGGTGTGCGCAATGGAACGCCAGCCGCGCCGCCTCCTGGCGACGTCGACGCGTCACTGTCGCGCGTCCCGTGCGAATCGATTTCTGCACGAATCTTCGTTTTTTCCTCGCATTTTGAAACAGGTCCGAGATCGGCCAAGAAACCGAACTGAGTACCCTTGAATTGGCAAAACGGCCAAAATGGAGCCTGTGTTTTCTGTCGAAATACGATCTGACGCGCGCTGAGAGCCGGTGCTGTTTACAGTGGTGAATGACCCTCAGCTGACGCGCGCCATAAGTCGGCGATGCGCCATTGCACGCCGCCGCCGAAGAGCTGTACTGCTTATCGATGATGTAAGGTACGCGTTTCAGCCGCGCGCCGTGCTCGCGGACGTCGGTGCGCGTGGTGTTCCGCGGCGCCGTGCAGTTGAGTCGTCCAAGTCTTCGTATGGTGTCTAAGTCAGGCAGGCAGAACGAAGAAATGGCTCAATTCCACGGCCACCGTGTGGAAACCGTCCAGATGCTCGAATGGCGTCCGGGATTTCCCGAGACGCGAAACCTCATGTGTATTCGCGGCGATCTACCGTGCCACATTTTTTTGTACCTCCCGGCGACGCCGCCATCGCGGCCTGTGCAAGCGCGTGTGCATGGTGCCCTCATTTCCACGCAATTTCGGGACATCTCGTTTCGTCAACTCGAGATTTTGGTCTAAATCGATCTCACCCACAACCTGTAAGACTTTTTTCAAAACGCCAAAAAATGACGAATAAAACCAGAAACGCGGACCGAAATCGGCCTGAAAAGACCACTCCAAGCTGTTTTGCACCCGACGTGGTGCGGGGGGCGCGTAGGCGCACGCGCACGTGAGCGCGTCGCCGGCTGCGAGGTGTACACCAGCTGATCTGAGGACGACACGTCCGATAAGCCCGGCCATGCGCCGCGATTCTGCGCGCGTCGCGGCGACCTCGCCATCTTCCTGCCTATGCTCGCCCGTTCTCTCAACTTTCAAGGTAATTTGACGAGTTAATTCTTGAGTAATTTTGTATGAGGCACGCACATGCGCAGATCCGGTGCGACCCGCACCCATCGGATCCGCGCATATTTCTTGGAATTTCTGGCGGTTGCACGCACGTCGAGAACATCGTGCACGCAAGGCGAGGGCACGGCAGCTACAGAGTACGGCAGAAGCACCCACCCTCTCGCACTCCAGGTCCAAGCTGCAAGACTCACCCCGTCATACAACCCCACCCCCCAAGATATCGTCCCTCTCCAAAATCAGGGCGAAAAGGAAGAAAACGCCACAACAGCATTCTGCGCGCGTTGGGCGTCGCCGTCAGAGAGGGGTCTGCCGCAAGCGATGTCGCGCCTCTGTCACACTCGAATAATCGCCGCCGCCGCCGCCGCGGCGCTGGCGCCATGCCGCCAAGCAGAACAGTGGCTCATTTTCGTGCCACAAATTGGAAGGACAATGTATGGCGAATCGACGGTCTATTAACTCATGAACTTTGATTCGCGGCGGAGCGGTCACGTCGGTCCATAAGGATTCAGTCCGAACCAAATCAACCATGCGGGTAGGCGATCCGTGTACACAGACTATTTGCCTGTGAGAGCAGTCGATATTTGTGTACCGGTACACCGCAAGGCGGAAGACGCGCGACTGCCCCGAATGCGTGCGGTGGAGGCGCCCCCGACTATGCGCCCGGGTACGAGTGCGCGGTTTGGCAGAGTAGGAGTGCTGGGGCACTCGCCGGATCAGTCCCAGTGGCGTGCCGCCCGCCGCGTGTGCCGAGGGACGCTGTCTCGCCGCGATGCTGCGGGTATTTTACCGAAACACCGCCTGAAGGTCCGAACACGCGGCCAGGGCGGCGCCCCGACGATAAGCGGTGCGGAAATGGCGGCGCCCTACCAGCGTATACGCATCAGGGACTCTCCAAAGCGGTTTCGGCGGCGGTACATCCACCGTGTGAGCCATGAGCCGTCCCCAGGAATTGTGCGACGCGTGTGAGGAAAAATGATTTGCGCGCTCCGATTGTACACGGATCGAGGAGGGCTCCGTATGGGCAAATAAACACCATTTGGTTCGGACTGAACCCAAACAGCTTCGAGCGGTCACAGAGCTCTTTTTTGGAGGCTGACGGGACACGATCAAGTAGGTAGGAGAGGGGACTGACCCACAGCTGGGGCACACACACCGCTCAAGGCGGGCACCCCCGCGAGCCCCCTCGTTGGACCGGCACGTTGAAGCGCCAGACGTGGCGCGTACGCTGCAGGCCGTTGATTCTGCTCTGGAAGTTGAGAGGAGAGGGAGCCAACAATGTATGAGCCCGACGACGAAGAGCTTGCCGCAGAGGAGCAGGCGGCGTCCCTCAGGGTGAGTGCCCCCGTTGCTCGTAATCCGCGGCAGAGCCAGACATCCTGCCTATGTGAGGGGCTACCTTAGCTCCGCCAAACTGGCTTTGCCGGGGGGTATCGTCGCCAACTGTCCCACGCGTAAGCCGTCGTTTCTTTGAATTGAATTCAGGGTGCCTGCTGCGAAGCTAGCTCCGCCGATTGGAGGGCGGGTGGCTTTGCAAGAGGAGGAACTGTGGGCTGGGCACCGCCCGCTTGTCGCTCACCAATTGGTGAACCCGACGGGGAGCCAACGTTGATAATTGACGAGCCCTTCTTTCCGCCCATCCCTCCTCCTCCACAGGCGTTCGAACGTACATATCAGGCAGAGAGGTATTCCCAGGCATCACATTCGCGATTTGCTTGTGGATACAACACTCGCGCGTTTCAATACCCGCACGACACTTACGTTCACATCTGCAATTGCGCAGGACGTGGGAAGACCTAGAGGAGGATGAGACTGGCCGGCTGCGCTTGGCCGGGGTAAACGCTGCACACTTTGTTGTCCTGCCGTATCTTGGCTAACAGCCCGTTTGAACTGCAGGGCGACGCGGGCTATAGGGAGAAGCGGCGGCAGATTGCGTCGGCCGCGGCGAGCTCACACGTCTGCAAAGGGATGATTCGGTTCCTGTACGTGGTTCTCGACCTCTCCAACGCGGTCAACGAGGAGGACATGCGGCAGGGGCTTCCACTCCTCCACATCTCACCTCAACCTGAGCCGTTCTCGGTCACCAAAATCTACTCAAACCACCCAAGGTGTCCCTCAAAAAGTGCTCACGTCAGACCGAAACGTGGACGAGTGTGAGCCCCTGACACGCGGCCTTCGCGCCTCGCCGTCATCTCGGCTCTGATGAACAAGTTTTTCAGGGAGTTCTTCAGCCAGAATCCGCTGAGTCAGCTCGGGCTGGTGGTGAGCCGCAACGGGATAGCGGCAGGGGCTTACACTCGTCCACATCTTTGCTCAACCTGAGCCGTTTTTGTCACTGAAACCAGCAAAGCACCCCACCATATGCGACAAAAAGTGCTAACGTTCAGCTGAAACTTGGACGAGTGTAAGCCCCTGGATAGCGGAGCGGCTGACGGAGCTGAGCGGCAACCCAGAGGCAGGGGCTTACACTCGTTCCCATTTCCGCTCTTCCGCTCTTCCGCTGACGTGAGGGATGTGTCTCGAAGGTCCTCAAGTTGAGCTGAAAGTGGACAAGTGTAAGCCCCTGCCCGGAGGCGCACATCGCGGCTCTCAAGGACAACTTGGACGCCGCCGGCTACATGGTAGGGCGGTGCAGGTTGACCCTATCAAACCCAAGTTGACAGCGCCTGGATGCA
>Ga0307489_10002427_pt1 | contig 12471 bp, 8 predicted proteins | sample SB12metaG_FD_202247 | JGI IMG/M metagenome (GOLD analysis project Ga0307489, IMG submission 202247) | Sea-ice brine microbial communities from Beaufort Sea near Barrow, Alaska, United States - SB 1.2 | ecosystem: Environmental > Aquatic > Marine > Coastal | place: USA: Alaska | collected 2017-05-06
ATCGATAGGCTTCTTTCAATACTTAACAAACTAATGCGAGTGGTGCGAGTGGGGTCAAGTCTTGTATTTTGCAACAATACGGCTGATTTGAGAATAATGTAAGCCAAAATAATCACCGATTTTTTTTTGCGTATAGCCACCAGAGCGGTAGGCATTATAGATTGCTTGATGCTTATCAACAGTTTGAGCTTGGTATTGAGCAAGCGGCAATGGTGTAGCACTGCGCTGATTAAAAGGTATTTCAAGTAAATCACCCTCCAACCCATCTTGCATTGCTTGATGCCTTACAACAAAAGCTTCATCACCTAAAAATATCTGATGCTGCAAAGCATCCCAGACCGTTTTGCCAACACCTGATTTAACAAATTCAATATAGCACTGGATCGCATCTTGTCTATTGTTAGCAAATTGAACAAGTAACGTATCTGTCGACAACCATACAGGCGACTCAACGTTGCCCAACATGCAATGCCAGCTAGACCAGGGCCATTCGTCAGGGGTGCTCACCATGTTGGCCCGCACAGGGTTTAAAACAATGTAGCGGCATAGTTCCAGCAGGTAAGCATCTTTATCTACCAAAATAGCCTTGTATCTTCCCTGAAATAAATGCCCTACTCGATGGTGTTTGCGATTCATCGATTGCGTAAAAACACCATTTAACTGGCGCATCCCCTGACTAAGGTTGGCATCCGGTGTCTCAACTAAAAGATGGTAATGGTTACTCATTAAACAATATGCGTGAACAACCCAATTATAGCGCTCACACACGTCAGCTAAAATCTGCAGAAACAACTCAAAATCATCATCCTGAAGATAGATCAAGTTTCTACCATTCCCCCGAGAGGTAATATGATAAAGCGCACCGGCAAACTCTAATCGTAATGGCCGACTCATATTTTATCCCATCTAAACTAGATATGAATAAAATAATCATAGTTTAAAAAGGGCGACATGCAAAATTCAGGACCTGGCCCCGATATGTGCGATATGCCATACAGACACACAAACTGACCGATGTTGGTAGTGCGTGCCACAATGACGCCTACAAATATTTTCGTAAAACAGAGGTGAAATTATGGCTAGCAGTGCAGAATAGGGACTGGGGTCAAGTCTTGTATTTTGAACAATGCAACTTATTTGAGAATAATGTAAACTAAAATAAGCACCGATTTGTTTTTGCGTATAGCCACCAGAGCGTCAGGCATTAAAGATTGCTTGGTGCCTTGCAAAAAAAACTCATCACCTGAAAATATCTTGCGCTGCAAAGTATCCCAAACCGTTTTGCCAATACCCAATTTAACAGAGTCAATATATCTTTGAATCGATTCTTAGTAAATTGAACAACTAAAGTATCTGTCAACAATAATACAGACGACTCAACTTTGCCTAACATGCAATGCCAGTAGACCAGGGCTATACCTCAGACCCTGACCTGTCTTTATTTTTTATTGCAAAAAATGCCATCATTTTCGCGCAAAAAGTCGAATAACTTCTGATCTTCTTCAAGCAAATCTGTCAGAAGAGGTCTGAATTTTTCGTATTCTTTTATATAAGACTTATTTGGGTTTACGTTTTCATTTGTCGCAATATTAGATTGTTCATTTGTCATGGCATCAGATTGTACGTTCGTGTCTGGTTTGAGCTTAGTAATAGAGTTGTCTTTAAACAGTTGTCTAATCGTAGCACTAAGAGAACTCAATTTATCTAGTTCTATGACTAGGAAATTGTTGTTCATTAAAACATCTAATGATTCGCTAAAACTGCGTTTCCCAGAAATATAACAATTCTGTTCCCAGGTACAATTTGTAAAAAAACGATGCTTGGATTGCAGCGCTTCCTCAAAGGTTCCATCAAACTTATAAGGGTGTTCATTTTTACGTTGACAAAACTCCCAATAAGAAATCAGTCGCTCAAAAGGATCCCTAATCACTGCTACGTGAAGTGATAAGTCTTCTTTTTCCAAACCTTGTAACAAATCGACATAATTAGGATAGGTAAAATGACCACCGATGAATTCTTTTTTTGAAATTTCATTTTTAAGCTGTTCCCGTACCATTAAAGCATCATTTTGAGCCAAACCTTTCAGGTTGCTAAGATTGACTAGGGAAGTAAAATTTAACACTTCGATTTCTAACTTAATAGGAGTAGAGTAATGCCAATATGATTGTTTCACGTCAAATAACTCTTCAAAGAAAATCCGCCTCAACGAACTGCCAGCTGTCTTAGGAATGTGATGAAAAACCATTTTATTATACATTAGCTGCCTCGATAATTTCTTGTGCTATTTGGTATTCATTTGATAGTTTAACTCCTGCGATTCTTTCCTTAAACCCCTGTGATTGATAAAAATTTCTGTAAAAATCATATTTTGTAATAGTCTCTTCAATGACAAAATCATGAGAATTTTCAAATAAAAACGGATACGCGGGCAATTTGAAGCGCACAAATTCTTCAACAGTATTCGTAACAAAAGTAACTCCAGCTATTCCGGCAAGTTCCAAAACAGCAATAGCAACCTTATCCATTAAAGCATTGGAAGGATGGTTAAAAGAACTGAAATTACTTGGTGAGAAGTCTGTTGCACCTAATAAGTCTGTTGCTTTGACATCACAAACGCGATCCCTTTTTTTCAATTCATTGTAACTATCGTTGAAAATCTTTTCGATAAATTTAACTGGTAAAGTACTATTGACTAAGCTTATGAATTCACCGGAGCTAAATCCTTTATTAGCAGATATTACCATTAAATAATCGTGATAGTCAGAAAACGGTGGTTTTTGTCCCTCCCACAATTTGTCATGAGTTAAGATTCTATTGTCATTTTTATCACTAAGATAACCAAATGTAGGGAATAGGCCACCAAAATACAAATTAGGTATTACGATAGATTGTGCATCATTTCGCAAACTATTTTTTAAGTAATTTGTTCCTAATCCAATAGAACCTCGATAATTGTCGCCTATTGGTTGAACGACTAAACAATCACATTTTGCAATTTTTTGATGCAACTCAGTGATATCTTTTTCACTGATAAGATGAATGGCTTTCGGAATATAAATTTCTGAATTTTGTTGGAGTCCTTGCCTCAATCTTTTACCTAGATATGTTATTTGACAATTACCCACTATGACTAATTTCAATTTATACTCCTCTTTTATAAATAATTAAGTAAGCTAGAAGATTGCTGCCGCTCAAAAATACTTTTCCAGTGTTTAGTTTTTGTTGAATAACAATCATTACCTCATGCTGATTTACTAAGATAATTTTGCTGAAGCTCGCTTAATATTGGTATGTAGGGGTAGTTACACGCTTTTACTTATTAGTGTACGTTTTCAACATTGATGTCTTTATAAATATGATCAAAACTTTGTGTATTGAAAAAAGACGCACGACGTTTAATGCCATGCACCTCATATTATTTTTCTAATAATAATTAGGCTAAATAAGAGCCATCTTGACCGGTCATCCCAGTAATTAACGCTTTTTACAGAATGTTCACACTTCCTATAAATATGCCAAGTTTTTTATAACAAAGCTACGATGTAGGTAGATTTCCATACCCTAACCTAGCTAGTCTCTCTTGGTGGGCTTCGATAAAGTTAGTTATGGTCGCTTTAGAAAAATAATTCACATAATAGAACGATGCCATTTTATTATAAAAAATACCTCTGTCACCTTCACCTTTTTTACTAAACCCAGCATTTCTCTCATTAATACTGTTAACAGTATTAATGATGGTTTGAGGGTCAATATTAAAAACATCTTTCAACTTTATAAATGTGTTTGCATCTTCCAACATATCTTCATACTTCAGAACGATGTTGGGTATCTGGTCTCTGGCATTATAGTAAGACTCGGAATGTTCAAACCATGTACCACTCATATTATCAACATTTGGTATTTTACCGTTTCCCATACTAAATTTTTCAAGTGCATGATCTAAATTAAACCGGGGGATATCTTCTAGTTTTGTAACCAACCAGTCTTCATATGGTACTATCTGGTCAAACCCCATAAAATCAATAAAAAATCTTTTTGCGCAGGCTTCTCTGTTGCCCCACAATCTATAATCGATGCGTGAAAAATTAATGTATGAAAGTAGGACATCTAATGGATTTCTTATCACATGGATAAAAGCAACGGTATTGAGGTTGAGTTTTTTGTGCATTGAATCAGCATAAGCTGCATGTGTTTTCAGCACAATGGCTGGTGCGTTTGAAAGTTCTTTATTTATAATTGGACAAATTGATGGGAGCTTGTCGTTGTTCATTACATTATATACGTCCATTTCTTCTTGAGGATACCCAAGGTCCTTACCTGCTTGATACAACACATTATTTACCCATGTATTTCCTGACTTAGGATAAGAGCTAATCCATACAACATTCATAATAAAATCCTATAAGCTAATATTACTTGCCTTGCGGCCAATCTAATCACAAAAAAATCTTTCACATTTAAATTATACATTCATTTTTAACTATTTCTTTCAATGAAATTTCATTTCTAGTACGTATTGACAGTGAATTATTCACTCATTAAACGCACAACATCAGCCATTTTTGTTTCCGCCCGCCAGTTTAAAAATAACTCTGCTTTGGCGGGATTACCACCACTATATAAAATGTCTGTAGGGCGATAGAACTCTTGGGAAGTTTCTACATATTTTTCCCAATTTAAGCCATTAATGGCAAACGCTTCTGCAACAAATTCCTCGAGACTATGGGTTTGTCCCGTCGCTATAACAAGATCTTCAGGCGTTTCTAATTGCAACATACGCCACATAGCATCAATATATTCTGGTGCCCATCCCCAATCTCGTTGAATATCAAGTCGACCTAAGACTAATTTATCCATTTCCCCACTAGCAATTTTCTTTGCGCTATCAATGATTTTTTGCGTAACAAACCGTTTCGGCCGCAGGGGTGACTCGTGATTAAATAAGACACCTGTGCTGGCATGTAATGCATATGACTCTCGATAATTTGCCACCAACCAGTGCGCTGATGCCTTTGCGACAGCATATGGACTGCGAGGCCTAAAAGGGGTTGATTCGTCCGCTGGCAATCCGACAGTATCACCAAAACATTCACTAGAACCTGCATGATAAAGCCTAGTATTACAATGCCTTAAGCGCAACACTTCAAGTAAGTTTAAAGTACCTGACACAATACTTTCTAATGTTTCAGCAGGCTGTTCAAAGGATAAACCAACTGAACTCTGACCTGAAAGGTAATACACTTCGTCTGGATCGCTCTTATTCATAGCGGTAAAGACACTTCTAAAGTCTCCGGGGGCCATCGATACCAATTTGACTAAGTCTTTTATACCTAAACGTTCAAGGTTATTTAAACTACTGGCTTGAACATCACGGGATGTACCCCATACTTCATAACCTTTTTTTAATAAGAATTGCGCTAAATAACTACCATCTTGACCATTAACACCGCAAATTAGTGCTTTCATTTTATTAACCTCTTATTTTAGCTCATCTACTTCTGCTTGCATCAACCGTAACTGTTTCCAGCCTTGTAAAAAATCACTTGTATCGCCGCCTGAAGATTGCTGAAAAAGAGCCTTAGTTTCCTCAATAAACACTTCCGCCATGTGCAACCAATTAAATATTTCAATATGCTCGAGACCTACTTTTCGCAAATGTCGTTGCGTTGCTGGATCTCGTATATGCTTTAAAGCATCAACCATTTCTTGAACACACGTACCTTTTAACGTTAATGCAGCATTTCCTGCTGCTTCAGCTAATGAGCCGTGACTTGTTGTAATAACAGGGCAACCTGATGCCATAGCTTCAACAACTGGCATACCAAAACCTTCATATAACGATGGATATACTAATGCTATAGCGCCAGTATAGGCGGTGGACAACTCTTCATCGGTCAACCCTAATTGGATGTAATTTACGCCTGCTGGAAGCTTCGACTTTACTGATTCACTAACTTGTTGTTCTCCACCTACAAAAACCACATCAAAATCTGGCGTCAAAGATCCCAACGCGTCAAAAAACAAATGACTATTTTTATAATTACCGGCCTCACCTCTTGAACCTACGAACACATAATAATCTTTTGAAATTCCATTTTCTTTTTTAAAGCGTTCGATTTCTTTAGTATTTCTAGGGTAAAAGGACTGCCTATCAACGCCACAGTAGGCCATAGCTACATTAGCTTCCGGAATTTCTGGGTATAAAGCTAATAAATCATACCTTGTGTTTTCAGAAATACATAAGTAACGCAATGCATAACTAATGGTGACTTCCTTTTCCAACCATGGCCTTGGAGTTAAGTCATAATTAAGTAATTCCGGTATCATATCGTATACCATCATTAACATCGGCGTTGAAAGAGGTGTCGTATAATAGCTTGAAGTAAAAACATCTATCTCATATGAGTCACAAATTTTTTGGATTGCTATTGAATCTGCAGCGCATTGCATTTCTGTATATTTAATAAAAGAAATATATGTAATCCCTGGAATTTCAGGGGCGTTCCCTCTATCTAAAAAATAAACTTTGATTTCATCTGAGCTGGCGATCGTAGTAAGAATAGTCGCCCATACTCTGGCAATACCAGTACTATTGAGTTGAAAAAAAACTCCGTCTACAAGCAATTTTATCATTTGTTCACCTCAGATATCTTATTGGAATATTTATTATTTAGCGCATGGTTCCGTAGCGCTTTTTGTAACACACTATATGGGGTGTGCAAGTATTGCATTATTTGGCCTTTTTCCAGCGAAAGTTGATTGCTAGTAACTTTAAAGTTAAATGCTTCCTCACTGTTATTGACAGCATTAAATAAGCTCATCGGTGTTACAGTTTTTTCATCTAAAGTATCTTTCCAATTATTTATTTCTTCATCTGTTGCAATTCTACCTAACAAATATATATATGATTCTGCAATAAGGTACTCATACCTATTATCAAAATTATTTTGGCAGGGTAAAGTTAAATCCAAATGATTACGGTAAAGTTTTCTCAGGCAATTGCGAATATTAATCGCAACTCGAATATAAGGAACAGAATCGATAACATATTTTTGCTCCATAATTATGTCACTAAGCCTGTGAATATATGTATATAAGGCGCCTGCAGCAACACTAGTGCTTTTTAAAAACTCTATATCTAACACGCTGTTTTTAGAAAATCTCGAATTAAAAAGTAGCTCCATATAATTACTTATGGCCGTAATATCGTGCAAGTTTAAATACTTCGAAGATCGACTTAAAAGCAAACCAAAGTAGTTTAGGTCAGCATACTTTTTCACACCGTCTATATTTGCTAACAAAGAATGGTTCTTAGATCCCTTAACACATAACTCAATATTGTTGTGCTGTATGTTTGTTTGTGGCTGCTCCGCTAGACTCGAACCTATGACAGGCTGACTGTATGTATCGTACGCTCTTTTAATCTCTAATATGTGTGGCGCATCTTCTGCAGGGCTTTGGCTACTAGCACCGTCGAAATTATATGTAGATACAATGGTCGGCAGATACTGTGACCTTGCCCCTTCCTTCAGCAATACTCTCATAAACCATTCATAATCACCCGCATACTGGTATGACAAATCGTACAGTCCAAATTTATCAAACAGCTCCTTTTTAATGAATGTTGCTTGATGAGGCAAGCTACTACCCATGAAGAAATTTAGGTCATGAGATTGTGCGCCTGTTTTCCATGCTGGGTATGGCATTAACCCTGTTTCCTGAGTTATAACCTCACCATATATTATGTCTTCAAAAAAAGGATTATTAAAAATATTATGCTTACCAAAAGGAACTGAATATGAAAAAATATTTTTAAGAGTATCAGGTTGATACACGCAGTCTCCACCATTTAGAAACAGCAAATACTTGCCGGAACTTTTTTTAATTCCTTTATTCATTGCATCATAACGGCCATTGTCTTTTTCAGATATAAAAACATTCATTCGAGGCTTATATTTTTCTAATATTGACAACGTAGCATCGTTAGAACCTCCATCAACAACTATCCATTCAAAGAATTGAAACGATTGTTTTAAAATAGATTCGCAAGTATCTTTTATTTGTTCTTCATTATAACAAATTGTAATGATACTTAAGTAAGGGGCGACCTGTTCATATGTTTTTTCTAGGTGCTTTATAAATTCTTGACCAAATTTTTGCCAAGAAAATAACTTCGCTCTCTCTATAGATTTAGCTGATAACTTATCTCTCATATCTTTAGAGTTAGTAATTGAGTTAAAAGCCAACGAAGCACCAAGAAAATCAGTTGCGGCAACTAATATTCCTGCGTCACCGATAACTTCAGGCAATGATGATGAATTGCTAGAGATAACAGGGATACCGCACGACATTGCCTCGAGTGGCGGCAAACCAAAACCTTCATAATATGACAAGTAGATAAATGCTTCCGCACCCGAATATAGTGCGGGTAAATCAAGTTCGTCTACAAAACCAGTAAAAATAACGCGTTCAATAATCTCAGGCCATTTATTTAACTCATCCTTCAGCCTATCTAACTTCCAACCATTCATGCCTGTAAGTACCAGAAGTGAGTCATTATCTAGATTATTATTTACAAAGTTAGCAAACGCCTTTACGGTTGTTTCCAGGTTTTTTCTTATTTCTAATGTTGCAACACTTAAAAAATAGCTTTTATCTGCAGGCAGGTGATATTTTGCTCGGACGGATTTTTGAGTATCTAATGAAATATCAGGCTTATATTTATCATCTGCCCCTAAATACAATACAGTTATGTTCTCAGCATTCAATTCTGGCCGGTATTTGAGTAGATCTTTTTTTGTACATTCTGAAATTGCAAATACTTGCCAATCATTTTGGATATGGTGATAAAATTCAGTTATCAACCGAATTATACCTTCTTCACAGTATTCAGGGCTTATAATCGGGATTAGATCATAGGCAATCAATAACTTTGTAACTCTTTTCTCATTCGCCCAATTTTCTGGAACACTAAAAAAAGGAGTTAAATAGTAATCTGCATTAACAAATGCAGGATCAAACTCAACAGTTACAAATGGAGCTTTAAAGCCTGTATCTTCAACATACAGGTCTAACCCGTCTCTTAAATTAACATTATGTTTCCGTAAAAATTCCTTCTCTATAGATAACGTAAAAACTACGTCATAATGTTCATTGTGAATCAAAAAGTTAACTAACTCATGTGCCACTCTATAAACGCCGGTTTTGACTCCCTGAGCTAAAACCGCCATATCAACTACAATTTTTTTGTTCATGTTTGATTTCACTTATTCTTTATCCGATCCATAAAAAACGTACATCAAGGTATATTTGATTGATATTCACACAAAGCAGCTACATACTGATTTTTATTCAAAAACCATCAAATACTACAAGTGCTGCCTGATGATTTTTGGATTTGTTACGTTGAAGTGAAATATCCCCAGTTACATACCTTTCGCTACTAGCCGCAGCACTGCACCTAATTAGTCAAATGTCGTGCGCCAATCAAGATGAATTTCTAAAATTTAAAGAAAATTCTCATTGATCCAAAAAAATCCAATTCTAAACAGTACTGCGAAATTTATATTCTTTACATATCAATCTGAAATACTCTGAATCTTCAATTTCATTTTTCAATGCAGCAGAAACTTCTCGTCTTTTTCTTTTAGAAATGTCATTGGTCTTTCGACCACTATTGCCTGTCACTTTAAACTGATCATATAAGTCCATAAACGACTCGTCATATTCAATATTCAGAATCGAGCACATTTCCTCCATTATTTTTTGGGGGTGACTAACAAAATCTTCGTAATAAATAATGTTTTGTTTTTTGAATTGCACTAAAAATTGACTTAACCGCTCGCAATAAGCATCAAAAGTTTTTGGACTGAAATGTACCCAACCATTCGAAAGCAATGAAGAGTAAGCATCTATGGGATTACGCACAGTCGCAATTGAAATGACATCGAAATCATCCTTTAACAATTCTGTAATCAAGGTTTTCTGTCTATACTCTGTCCCAACACAAAAATCGGAATGGCTATGATCACGCAGCACCAAAACCCCACCTAACTGCTCAACATGTCCATGTGCTGTCTTTATTGACTGATTGAAAATTTTTCTTGCTAATTTATATGGTTCGGGGACGCCAGCTTGCATAGCAAGGGTTGCAATATCGGAAGGTAAAAATGTTGCCATATCGGTTTGTATATGTTGATAAAAATAAGGATGTACTTCACTAAGTATGAAGGTATTCGCCATACTTGATAAGCACTTGGTAAACAATGTACCGCCGCTACAGGCAAAATGATGTATAACTCGCATCATAGGCTTAGCGCTTTGGTAACTGTTGATAACTTGCTCGCATTTATCTAACAGAGAGTTAGCATTTGTAAAATCAAGACTATTAGTCGAATACTTAGTAGACTGTTGAAGTAGTAAATCGTCACTTACTAGCTGACTCTGGTCAATCATATCAACCGCATTCGATATAGACTCTTGAAGTGATTGTAATTTTGTCTTCATGACTTACCACGGGTTACAGACTTGCGCTGTTTTCTGCGTTTCTTTCTCTTAGCAGGCCGTTTTTTCTTTTCTAGCTCAGCGACATTATCTGTTTGGTACTCTTCAATATGAGTGCGTTCAACTTGATTTTGACTTACTTCATTTAGTTCTGGGTGCTTTTTTTGCAATTCATAATAATACTCTGCTGCTTGTTTCAACTTTGATCGCAACTCACTTATTAATGCTACTAATTTTTGCTCATTGGAAAGCGTATGTTGATATTTCTCGCGTAAGTTTTCGAGATCAATCTGAGCTTTAGTTTGGAGTTTTAGTGCCAAATCAGCACTTCTCTGTCGTTCCCCACTGTAAACTTTTAATTCTTCGCATTGCTGGTTGAGCCTTTCTGCCCAATGCTTATTTTCTTGATTATCTTGCGCTTGCCGGTCGTGTTGTTTAGTCAGTTCTGTTATTTGCGCATCTTTATTCTTATGGCCTTCGACTAATTCATGTTGCTTAGTTTCAAAAACATTAACTTGAGCTGTCAGCTGTTCTATCACAGTTTGCTGCTCCGTGATTTGAGCACTTAGCTGGTCATTTTGGATTTTGAGCGCTTCTGCCTGCTGCTTAGCTTCTTGCTGCCCCTGCGCTTGCTGGTCACGCTCTTTAGTCAGTTCGGCTATTTGCCCATCTTTATTTTTTTGAGTTTCTGCCAGTTCGTTATGCTGCGTCTGCAAAGCGGTAACTTGCGCTAACAGTTGTTCATTCTCAGTTTGCTGCTGCACACGCTCAGCACTTAGCTGGTCGTTCTGGATTTTGAGCGCTTCTGCCTGCTGCTTAGCTTCTTGCTGCCCCTGCGCTTGCTGGTCACGCTCTTTAGTCAGTTCGGCTATTTGCCCATCTTTATTTTTTTGAGTTTCTGCCAGTTCGTTATGCTGTGTCTGCAAAGCGGTAACTTGCGCTAACAGTTGTTCATTTTCAGTTTGCTGCTGCACACGCTGAGCACTTAGCTGGTCGTTCTGGATTTTGAGCGCTTCTGCCTGCTGCTTAGCTTCTTGCTGCTCCTGCGCTTGCTGGTCACGCTCTTTGGTCAGTTCGGCTATTTGCCCATCTTTATTTTTTTGAGTTTCTGCCAGTTCGTTATGCTGTGTCTGCAAAGTGGTAACTTGCGCTAACAGTTGTTCATTCTCAGTTTGCTGCTGCACACGCTGAGCACTTAGCTGGTCGTTCTGGATTTTGAGCGCTTCTGCCTGCTGCTTAGCTTCTTGCTGCTCCTGCGCTTGCTGGTCACGCTCTTTGGTCAGTTCGGCTATTTGCCCATCTTTATTTTTTTGAGTTTCTGCCAGTTCGTTATGCTGTGTCTGCAAAGTGGTAACTTGCGCTAACAGTTGTTCATTCTCAGTTTGCTGCTGCACACGCTGAGCACTTAGCTGGTCGTTCTGGATTTTGAGCGCTTCTGCCTGCTGCTTAGCTTCTTGCTGCCCCTGCGCTTGCTGGTCACGCTCTTTGGTCAGTTCGGCTATTTGCCCATCTTTATTTTTTTGAGTTTCTGCCAGTTCGTTATGCTGTGTCTGCAAAGCGGTAACTTGCGCTAACAGTTGTTCATTCTCAGTTTGCTGCTGCACACGCTGAGCACTTAGCTGGTCGTTCTGGATTTTGAGCGCTTCTGCCTGCTGCTTAGCTTCTTGCTGCCCTTGCGTTTGCTTGTCACGCTGTTTTGTTAGTTCAGCTATTTGTGCATCTTTATTTTTATGACCGTTAGCCAATTCATTTTGCTTCGTTTGCAAAGAGCTAACTTGCGCTGTCAGTTGTTCATTATGAATATGCTGCTGTCCCCTATCGGTAGTCAGTTTTTCGATCTGGGTTTTGAACACTTCAGCCTGCAGCTTAGTTGCTTGATGCGCCTGTGCTTGATCTGTCAATTCTTTAGCTTTGTGACTTAATTGGTTTTCAAGTTCTGTCTTTAGGCTAGTGAGTTCACCACACTGT
>Ga0307489_10002428_pt1 | contig 12470 bp, 13 predicted proteins | sample SB12metaG_FD_202247 | JGI IMG/M metagenome (GOLD analysis project Ga0307489, IMG submission 202247) | Sea-ice brine microbial communities from Beaufort Sea near Barrow, Alaska, United States - SB 1.2 | ecosystem: Environmental > Aquatic > Marine > Coastal | place: USA: Alaska | collected...
CCCTAAACCCTAAACCCTGAACCCTAAAACGCTAATCAACACTAAACCCTGAACCCTAAACCCTAAACCATCAGTCCCTAGCGCCAGGTGTTCGACGAGAGTGCGTACATGCTGTTCTACGAGCGGTGCGATGGGGAGCTGCCGCCGCACGCCGCGGCGCCGCTGTCCGACTGGGGCCGCCACGCGCTGGCACCCGAGCCACCCGAGGTACGGCGGTGCAGCTTAATCCTATCAAACCCACGTTGACAGATCCTTAAACTAAGCGCTTAATCCTAAAATATGCTGGACTGCTGGACTGCAGATTGAGCCGATGAAACCCATGTTGAAAGGGCCTTGGACTCAGCGCTTGAAACTAACATGTGATGGACTGCTTTCAAGTTTTGCTTTCAGTCTTCAGCTTGCGCCGCTACACCAAGGCGCCGCTGACGGCTCCGGAGAGCGGCGGGCGCGACGGCGGGCACGGCAATGGTCGTGACATTGGGTGTGCCCGCAGCCCGGGCGACGCCAAGCGCTTGAAGACGGAGAGCGGGGGAGGGGGCAGGAGCGGCGGGGGCGGCGGCAGGGGCCTACACTCGGTCCACTCATCAGCGCAACCTGAGCCGCATTCGTCACTGACAGACTGACGCTACTCAGCGCATTCCACGAAAAGTGCTTACGTTGAGCCGAAAAGTGGACAATTGTAAGCCCCTGGGCGGAGGGGGGTTGTCGTTTGACCTCAATGACCTAGATGACCTCGAGGACGGCGGCGGCGTGGATGAGGAGGAGGAGGATGGCGGTCCAGCGATCGGCCCGATGATGCCCCCGCCGGGGTATCGGCGTGAGGACGCATACCAACACAAGGAGGGGGAAGAGGAGGAATGCGGTCCGGCGATCGGCCCCATGGGGCCACCAGCGGGGTATCGGCGTGAGGAGGCGTACGGGAACGAGGAGGAGGATGAAGGTCCGGCGCTCGGCCCCATGAGGCCACCGGCGGGGTATCAGCGCCAGGACGCGTACAGGAATGTGGACGGCGGCGGCGGCACCGGCCTCACCGGCGGTGGGCACCAGCGTGATGACGGCGGGGGCGGCGGCAGCAGCGACGACGGTGGCGGCGGCACTGCCACTGAATGGGAAGCCTACGCCGCCGCCGCCGGCAGCGGGACTGCCGCTGAATGGAAAGCCTATTATGCCTCCGGCGGCAGCCGCGACGACGGCGACGGCGGCGGCAGCAGCGGCAGCGGCGGGTACCAGCATGAGGACGGGTACATCGGCCCGCAGGATCAAACCATCAGGGTGGTCGGCGGCGGCGAGGGGCGCGGTGGCGGTGGCGGGGGGAGGATCGGCGGGGGCGGCGGCGGCGGTGGCGGCGGCGGCGGCGGCGGCGGCTTTGACCCGGCGTCAGTGCTGTCGCCGGCGGGGACGTTGGTGCGGCGTGCAGCAGCGGCGGTGGGTGGGGGGTCGGCGGCAGCGGGCGTAGCGGCAGGGGGTGGCCAGGCGGCGGCGGCGGTGGGGGGGTCGGCGGCGGCGGCAGCGTTCTTTTCAGTAGGAGCGGGCGAGCGGGGGGAGGCAGCAGGGGCGGGGGGCGGCACAGCGGCCGCGGGGGGTGGGGCGGGCGCAGCGGCCCCGGGGGTGGGTCAGACAGCAGGGATGGCAGGGGCGGGGGCGGCAGGGGGGCCCCCCGTGACCCCAATGGGTGCGGGGGCGGGTGCGGGGGCGGGGGCGGCGGGGGTGCTCCCCACGACCCCCGTGGGTGCGGTGGCCGCAGCGAAGCAGTCGCTAGGGTACGCAACCCCCGCCTTGGCGCCTCCGCCCTCTGCCGCCAGAACACCCGGACCCGCCACGGCGTCAAATATCGACTTTACAATGGCGTCCACGCCGGTGGCTTGGGGCAGTGGCGGAGGCGGAGGCGGCGGGGGCGGGATGAAGGAGGGGAAGGTGTCCATCGCCGCCGGCGGGTCCGAATCGGTCTTGAGGGGTTTGTTCGCGGGATACAGCGATGACAGCGACGATGAGGACGATGGCGGCGGCGGCGGCGGTGGCGGTGGCGGCGGCGAAGCCGTTGTCTCACTGCGCGAGCAAGCACTCGGACGCAGCGGTGGGGGCGGCGGCGGCGGTGGGGGAGCGGCGGATGCGGCGGGTCCGGCGGGCCGCACGCCCGGCGTCAAGCGCAAGGCTGAGGGTGACCCCAGGTGGGGCGATGCAGGTTGACAGTATCACAACCCGAGTTGAAAGCGCCTTTGCTTTCAACGCTTGACACTGCAACACGATGATTTCCTTTCAAGTTTTTCTTCCAAAGTCAAGTTGCGCCACTACACCCAGGGATGCAGAGAGGGGCGGGGACGCGAGCCAGGCCATGGGCGGGGGCGGAGCGGGGGCGGGGCCGGTATGTGAGAGTGGGGGCGGCGGGATGGCCCCAGACTCGCCCCCCGCCAAGAGCACCATGTGCTTCGGGGGGTTGGGCTTCAAAGTCAAGTTCGGCTTCGGCGGCGGCAAGCGACAGCCGCGCATGAAATGAATTTTAGAAAATGCAGGCGGCTTCGGCGGCGGAGGTAGCCGCGCAAGACAAGGCTTTTGAAAGCGCTTCGGTGGCGGCGGCGTCAGGGGGCGGTCTCGCAATCAAACAAAGGGGCGAATAAAATATGTGCTTTAGCGGGAAAAGAAAATCAGTACAATTGTAGTTTCAATCATAGCGACTTATTTCAATCTAACGGAGCTCTAGCTGCAGAGCATACCAGGGTGATCGCTTATTATTTGCCACCCTTGACGACCGAGACACCCCAGGACTTGGCACGCCCGTCCGGGATGTTGAAGAGCACCGTGGGCTAGGGGCTTACACTCGTCCACGTTTCGGCTCATCATAAGCGCCTTTTTTGGGATACGCTGGGTGGTTTTGTGGAGTTTTTAGTGACAAAAACGGCTCAGGTCGAGCTGAGAAGTGGACGAATGTAAGCCCCTGCCATGGGTGTCCCGGCGCGGTAGTACGGTTTGTCGACGATGAAATACCCCTTGCGCTCCAGCTGCAGGATCTCGCCCTTCTTCAGGTAGCGCCGCAAAGATGAAATCGCAAGAGAAGATGTAAAGCAGTTCATCATATTTTAGTTCCAGGCGCTGTACTGTCAACACGGGTTCATGGGTTGAACTGGAAGGGGGGTTTGTCAACATTTAGTCTAAATCGACGAAGGTACTCAAACGGAGCCACGGCTAAAAGTCTGATTATTCGAGCTCTGCGCAAGATTGAACATGCCGCGCCCCACCTTGAGCGTTCTCATGTTAGCGTCGCCCTGCGCCACAACCTCCACCGTGCTGTTGGTGTTGACGAGGTCAGCGAAGTCGTCCTCCTCCTCCACCTTCTTGTAGCGGCGCAATACGAGATTCGAAAGCAAAGCTTCAAAGCAGTTTTATGTTATTTTCCAATTCTTTTATGTTCACCAAGCCCAAGGCGCGTCACATGAACTTGAAAGCAGATTATCATTATGTAGTTTCAAGCGCTTAGCTCCAGACGCTTTCGACGTGGGTTGCGTTGGGTCAACCTGCACCGCCTTACCTTCTTCTTGGTGATGAGGTAGTCAAAGTCGACTAGCTTCAGCGGCACCAGTTCCTCGCCGTAGCGGCGCAATTTGAACTTGAAAGCAAAGTTTGAAAGCGGTTCATCATATACTAGCTTCAAGCGCTGACTGCAGACAGACACCATAGGCGGATTCAGCACGGGTTTTGATACTGCCAACCTGCACCTCCCTACCTCCAGCTTGGGCAGCCACGTGAGCTTGAGCTTGGTGGACTTCACGGACCCCTCCAGGTTGTAGCGCCGCAAGTTGAAATTTAGAGCGCAGAGTTTGAAAGTGGTCCATCATACTGTACGAGTATTGGACAGAACGCGTCACTAAGACATAGTTATTGGCAACGTTCGTATTTGTTCAAAAAGACCTGAAAAAACCAAACAGAGCCCAAAAAACGGGTATTTACGCAGTGAAACAGCCCTCGGTGACGGAGTATCTACGGAGGAGCTATCGGTAGCGGATACTGTCCGATACTCGCAGCTGCAAGCGCTGAAACCAGGAGCGGTCAGTCCGGGGTCAACCTGCACCGCCCTACCAGGTGGAGCTCGGCGTCGATGCCGATGACGGCGCCCGTGGCGGGATCCTTGGTGATTTTGCGCATGATGCAGTTGCCCCAGTCCATGAGGGTCACCTCCTCGCCCTCCGCCACCGCCGCCGCGTCCGCCGCCTCCAGCCAGATCTGAGACATGCGCGTCGTGGCCTTGACGCCGGCGGGGGCGTGCTTTTTGTGTTTGGGAATCGAGACAACCTCCGGCTTGGCCGGGCCGTTGGTGAGCGTGATGAGGACGCGGGAAGCGTCCGCCACCCAGGGGCTTACACTCGTCCACTTTTCGGCTCAACGTAAGCATATTCTGTGGGATATGTTGGCTGCATGATTTTCCCCCGGTCTGTTAGACAGGGGAACGCGGGGAGGTGTGACCAAAACGGCTTAGGTTGAGCTGAAAAGTGGACGAGCGGAAGCCCTTGCCGCCACGGCCACGTGGCGCGGGCACACCGGGTCGATGATGCGCTTGTTCAGCGTCCACAGCGTAGTGGCGCCGAGTTGAGTTTTGAAAGCAAAACTTGAAGGCGTTCATCATCTCATGTTTCCAAGCGATGAAACCAGGCGCTCGCAATAGAGTAGCACGTGGTAAGATCACAGGGCATCACACAGTGGCATTGAGTCAGAGACCCAGGGAGAAGGACGTCTTATCCCGTGCTTGCAAACACGGGTTTCAGCCTGCACCGCCCCACCACAGCTTGTCCCACTCCATCATGTTGACGTTGCGGCTTGCACCCTGCAGCAGGATGAACTCCTTGAGCGCCTCGATCTGCATGCCGCGGCGGGTGATGCCCTGCACCGTGGGAAACCGCGGGTCGTCCCACCCCTTCGTATGGCAGGGGCTTACACTCGTTCACGTCTCGGCTCAACGTAAGCATACTTTGTGGAATACGTTAGCTGCATAAGTTTCCCCCAGTCTGTTAGATAGGGGGACACGGGGAGCGGCGACCAAAACGGCTTAGGTCGAATTGAAACGTGGACGAGTGTAAGCCCCTGCCGCGTGGCCCTGGTCCACGAACCACTGCAGCTTACGCTTGGACAGCGTGGTATACACGAAGTTTAGCCGCGAGTAGTCCCAGATGTGCACCTTGCGCAGCCCCATGGCGAAGCGGCGCACGTTGAAATATAATCCAAAACTTGATTTTCTTTTTTATATCAAGTTCATCGAGCCCCAAGGCGTTTCACATGGTGAGCTTAACCAACTCTCTCCGCCCTTTCGAGCGGACGCACCCAAACTACAACTTGAATGCGGGTCATCACATTCTAGGACGAAGCGCTTAATTCCAGGCGCTTTCAACGTAGGTTTGATAGGGTCCACCTGCGCCGCCCTACCATGGCGTCCTGAATCCACCGGTACTGCGGCTCGCGGTCGCGGTACTCCGAGGTCCGCAGCGCGTGGGTGACGCCCTCGATGGCGTCCACGAAGGGGCAGGCGCAGTCGTAGGTGGGGTACAGCTTGTACTTCTTGCCCGTGCGGTGGTGCGGGGTCAGGTTGCAGCGGAACGCCGCGGGGCAGGGGCTGACTCTCGCCCACTTCTCAGCTCAACCTCAGCTGCCCACTTCTCAGCTCAACCTCAGCTGCTTTTGGTCACAGAAGCCGCAGGAATGGTCCCCTGATCGGCTGAACCTGAGGCTATTTTGCCCACGATGTCTAACATTATATCCCACAAACACTGTCAACGTCAAGCCGAAAAGTGGACGCGCGTAGACCACAAAAAGCGCTTATGTTGAGGTGAGAAGTGGACGAGTGACAGCCCCTGCCACGGGGTCGCGCAGGGCGCCGTTGTCGCTCTGCATGTCCATGCGGAAGCGGCGCAAGTTGGATTTGAAAGCAAAAGTTGATGGCAGTATATCAAACTGTATTAGTTTCAAGAGATAACTTGCAGGCGTCTTCAACTTGGATTTCACAGGGTCAACCTGCACCGCCCAGACGGTTTCAATTTTGGTTTCTTAGGGTGATCCTGCACCTCCCGGGCGGGTTCAACTTGGGTTTCATATGGTCAAGCTGCACCGGCCCTACCATGCGGAAGCGCGCGGCGCACTCGAGGCCCTTCTCGTTGCCCGCCTTCATGTCCTCCCACAGCTTCAGGTTGGCCTCCACCGTGTTGGCGCGTGCCGCGGAGCAGGGGCTTACACTCGTCCATTTTTCGGCTCAACGTAAGCGCTTTGTATGGCACAGGGGCTGCATTCAGGGGGTTTATAGGGGGTGTCAGGGAGCGTCTAGTGCCTGGTCTGTTAGCTAAGTGAGTTCAGTAAGTAAGTGATCTAACGAGTCAATAACTCGACCGAGTACTTACTAACCAAGTAATGACTCGCGGCACTCGGGTGTATTTTGTGTCAGAAACGGCTGAGGTTGAGCTAAAAAGTGGACGAGGGTAGGCCCCTGCCACGGAGTCGATCCTGTTGATGCGCTCCTCGCGCATCTTCTCCATCGGCGTGTCGTCGATGTAGATCTTACCCTCCTTGATTTACCGCCGCAAGTTGAGATTGAAAGCAAAGTTTGAGGGCGGTTCATCATGTTGTACTTTCAAGCGCTTAGTTCCAGCCGCTTCTAACATGGGTTTCTTGGGTTCAACCTGCACTGGCCTACATTGATCAGCTTCAAGCCCATCTCCAAGATCTGAGGGAAGGAGTCGGAGGTGTACGTGGTGATGTCCGGGTCGAGCCCGAGCGTGGCGCAGTCCTTCAAGATCTCATCGACGAACAGGGGCTTACACTGGTTAACTTTCAGCTCAACCTGAGCTGTCTTTGTGCCCCACGTATCCCAACTTGACCCATGAATGTGTTCCGAATGTGCTCAAGTTGAGCTCTGCGGTGAACGAGTGTAAGCCCCTGCCAACAAACTCGTTCTTCTCTTTGGACGGGTTGGTGTCGTCGAAGCGGATAATGAGCTTGCCCTTGTAAGCGCGGGCGAAGTGTTGGTTGAGGAGCGCGGCCTTGGCGTGGCCGATGTGCAGGTACCCCGAGGGCTCCGGGGGGAAGCGGGTCACCACGTTGCCCTCTGACGCGTTCTCGAGCTTGATGTCAAAGGAGCCGCCGCCGTCGGTGCCGTCGTCGGTCTGGGCCTTCTCCGCCTGTGCGGCGGCGCGCTTTGCGCCCGGCAGCAGGGTCGTTGAGAACAAGCACTCGACCGAGATCAGAGCATGACTAAGCTTCAGGGTGAAGGCTCATATATACGCGCCAGGAGGAGGAGGAGGAGGAGGAGGAGGAGGATAAGGAAGAGGAGGACGAGGAGGAGGAGAAGAGGAAGAAGAGGAGGAGGAGGAGGAGGAGGAGGAGGAGGAGGTGGAGTCGAATCAACGTCGGACGAGTGTGTCTTCTCAACAACCCCCCTGCCCGGGCGCGCGGCGAGCGTCTCGGCGTCGACGTCGGCGACCGCCTTGTTCGCCGTGCAGAGGTCGAGCCAGCGCGCCAGATGCGCTAGCGCGGGCACCTTCTTGACCGCCTCCCACCAGGGGCTTACACTCGTTCCCATTTCCGCTCAACTTGAGCTTACTTTGCCCCTTTCCGCTCAAATTGAGCTTACTTCTTCTCGAACATAATCCAAAGTAACCCGTGGATGTGTCCCGAACGTTCTCAAGTTGAGCTCTGACGTGAGCGATGTGTTCCCGAAGGTCCTCAAGTTGAGCTCTGAAGTGAGCGAGGGTAAGCCCCTGCCTCCCACTGGCGCGCGCAGGACAGCTGGCCCCAGATGGCGAGGTCCGCGATGGTCAAGCCGTGGCCCACGAAGCCGGGGCTTACACTCGTGCACTTCTCAGCTCAACCCAAGCCACTTTTGTCAGTGAACTGTTTTGTGTCGGGTTTGCGATGAGTTATTACCCAGCGATCTTGTTACACGCCAGCGCCAGTGCTTCCCACACAAGGAGCTTACGTTGAGCTGAGAAGTGGACGAGTGTTAGCCCCTGCCACGAAGTAAGTGCGCGTCGCCATGTACGTTGAGAGCGTCTCGCATATGGCCTGGAATGAGCCGCCGCTCGCCACCGCTGCGGCCTGGTCCAGCCACTGGTCTACCTGTTGTACGAGTACGGCGAAATTGGCAATGGGCAGTTGAGCACAGAAACATGTGTACACGGCCGGACTGCGGGGGCCGAGCGAGGGCGGGGCGGGGCGGTTGCGGCGGCGGTTCGTCGGCGGCGGCGGCGGACAGCCGGAAACGGCATGGCACAGGGTGGGCGACACGAGCATGTGCGTTGCGGGCCTGGTGGGCGGCGTAAGAGGCCCGGGAGGGACAGGTTTATAACGCAGAAAAAGCGACGAGGGAGGAGGGATCCGAACAGCGCCGGTGATTCCGAAACGAGGATGCGCCACGCACCAGGGTGGAGGCGACGCCGTCGACGCCGTACAGTCCTACGGAGGCGGGCGAGGCGCGGGCGACGTAGCGCAGCAGCGACGCGACGCCCGTGAGCTTGGCGCCGTCCTCCAATGTCAGCGTCGGCGCGGCGGCGTTAGGCCACTCCTTCTCGGGCGTAGCCTTGACGGCCACGCCGCCGATGCGCGCCGCGGCGAGCACCGCCACGGGCGGCGCATTGGCCGGGTACTGCAGCACCGCAGACGCCATCGTTGCCGAGTCACCAGAACGGGGCCTACGTCGCACTCGCGGGGTCAGTTGAGTGGTACACTACCGAGGTAGGTGCCGTCCCCTGGCATCCGTGCCGCCGCCGAGGTTGAGCGACCAATGAAATATCCCTGACCTACGCTTCGCGCCGCCGAATACAGGCTAATGAAGGGTCAGAAATCCAGTGCGTACGTCAGAAACGAGCTGATAACTCGCGTTCCACGTGCAGTGCGCACAGTTCGACTTCGTGAACCCCATTTTTTTTTTGCTGAGCGTCGAGCATTTTGCAGCACCTTTCCGGACACATAACATAATGGGGGGGTTCACGAAGTCGATAGACACTCAAATGAGCGTATAAACATCCTTGGTCTAATAACTCAAGTAAATCGTCGACTCAGGAGTGACTTATCACTTGCCGACACTGATTTCAGTGAAATCAAGAGGACGTGGAACGTGACGATCTTCGGGACGTGCAATTTGGTGGTCTAAATAACTCAAGGAAAGTTTCGTTTCTGACGTACGAATCCAGTGTGTCATTTTTTTGTCATTTTTTTGTCATTTTTTGTTCGGATTCGTCGGACGAGACAAACACGTGGAAAGATTTCCATCTTTCCACACTTTATTCGTTTTGGATCGGTTATTCCCTTTCTGACTGTACAGGTCTGAATGAGGACAGCTATTCGTAAGTAGTGGTGACGCCGCCCGCTTCCCCTTGCCCGCATTCCTGCCGCAGCAACGTCCCCGGAAGCACCCCGGTTTATAAATTCTGCTTTCGACGTCCCCGGCAGCTCTCACACCCTCCACAGCTTGCCGACACACGAATCGTTGTTTTCGCTACGGTGCAGAAAAGATATCTTGTTCAATTTTAACTTACGCGCAGGCGGCGCGGTAACCGGACAGAACGGTGCACGTGATCTCAGGCACGCTGTCGGATAAACGTCCGCTCCTGCCGCCGGACGCATCTGCGGACGCACCGGCTGCGGGGATGGCGCCGAATGCGGCACCGCGGGGCGGCGCCCCGCTGAAGAAGCAGGGGTCGATGACACGGGTCATGAAGGGCGGCGGCGGGCAAGAAATCAGCTGGGCGTCGTCGGCGAACCTGACGGACCTGGTCGCGCCGCCGGACCTCGACGACATGCGACGGGTCCCTACCTCAGACCTCAGACGTAAGGACGCCGGCTCCCGCCCTCCCCCCCGGAGCCGTCAACATCCCCCGCCGCTGCTCTGCAACGCGCCATCAATGCAAACCCATCTCCACCACCTTCACCTTGCTCGAGCCGCCAGAATATCAATTTCGGTTCCCCACTCGGCGAAACTCCACGACTCTCCACGGCTCTTCCCAGCCCTCCGCGTGTCACCCCGCCCAAAACGTGCCGCGCCGTTCAGGGTCCACCTTTCACGGCGGCGAGCTTGAGCGCGGAGGCACGTCACTTGGGACAGACGAATAATTGCCACTATCCAATATTCCCACAAGGGACATTTTTAAGACTCACTCACTGTTTCAACTGTGTGACCGGTGGGACAACGCATAATTCGCTGTATGAAGTATTGGGTGACACTGCGTCACTACGTACGTCACCACGTGACAATGCGGGACGACATTTCACTCGCTGTGTGACATGTAGCTTGACATTCCACTCACTTTGCGGCGTGATGACGTTATCTCACATGGCGTGTGTCGGCCTGTGTCGGCGTGTGTCGGCGTGTGTCGTGTGGGATGACATTGAAGACAACTTCCGACGCGTGCACGTTGTGTAGGATGACGTTACCTCGCTGTGCGCCGTGTAGTATGACGTTGACCTCGCAATGCGCCGTGTGGAATTACGTTCACGTCAAAGCCACCTTGTTACGCGCACACGCTGTTGAGCCCGGGGCCCTGGCTGGAGAGAACTTGGACAACAGCGGGGGCAGCGGGGATTACGCGGCCAACTGGAGCACGGGGGCGGCAGTGGAAGATGGCAGGGGCGGGACACTGCTACACTTCCGCGGAAAAGGAGCCTGAGTGTAATCCTTAAACCCAGTCCCCACTTTTGAAAAGGAGGGGCTGAAGGGAAGGAGGGGCCGACGGCCCTCATTTGATTGGGCGAGAGGATACAGGTACGCTCTCGACCAATCATATGAGGGCCTTCACTCCCTTCTTTTTTAAAGCGGAGACTGGGTCTGAACGCGGCAGCGAAACGCACAGTACCGCATTTGACAAGTTATAAATCACCACCATGTACTGAAAACAATTTCAGATGGTGCGTTTCACCCTCCTATTTTCATGTTTTACGGTCGCTCAGTTCCCGTACTTCCTGGCCCAACCTGAGCCAGTTTTGTGACTGAAAGCACCCAACGTATCCCACGAAAAGCACTTGCGTTGAGGTGAGAAGTGGAGAAGTTTGTCGGCCCTGGGCGACGAGAGAGGCGACTCGAACCGTGACTCCAACAAGCCCGGCACGTACGAGTTCCTCAAGTACAACCAGCGGCACCTGGCCTCCGAGGTGCTCTTCTGCGCCTCCATGGCATGGGCCTCCACTCGTCGACTTCTCAGCTCAACCTCAGCCGTTTCTGGTCACTTAAGCCACAGCAAGCGTCCACTTCTCAGCTCATCCTGAGACGGTTTCGCCGATGCGACCTCTGAACATAGCCCTCAAAAAGTGTTCACGTCAAGCCGAAAACTGGGCGTCTGTAGCCCACGAAAAGTGTTTACGGCGAGCTGAAAAGTGGACGAGTGTAAGCCCCTGCTCCATGGGCAACCTGCAGCGGCTGAAGATGGTGCTGGACCGCGCTAAGTCCACTATCGCCAGCGAGACCTTCACGGACTACGACAAGTAGGGATGTCACTTAATCACTCGTGCTGTCCTGGAAACCCCATCGAAGAAACGTGAACGTTTCAAGATGATAAGTAGCGCATATACTCGGTACTAAGTCCAGCGTTTGCATAGATAGCTGTCACTCATGGTGACACTGTGCGTTCCTACTGTCACCGATCTTGCGCCTGTCTTGACCGGCTTGACCGGTCTTAACCCTGTGATCGCGTGTAGGTGGGCACCCTGGCTCCGGGCGCACGCCGCTGCACGTGGCGGCGTCGGACGGGTCCGTGGCGGTCACCAACTGGCTCATCCAGCAGGGCGTGGATCTGAATCCGACGGACCGGTGGGGGATGACGCCGCTGGAGGGCGCCATCTTCGGTAACCACCAGGACATCATGAACATGTTGGTGAATGCGGGGGGGAAGATCAAAGACAAGAGCACCGGGCAGCTGCTCAGCGTGGAGGAGAGTCACCTCAACGGCGCAGTGAACCAACAGACGGTAGGGGCTTACACTCGTCCACTTCTCAGCTCAACCTGAGCGGTTTCTGACACGTAATACACCCTGAACACCTCTTAATACCCCCCTAAGACCTCTTAAGGTCACGCTCCCCCTAATTCCGGATTTCTACCAAAAAAGTTTACGAACGAAAATACGACTCAAGATTCTTGAGTTAAATAGTCGCAAAAAACATTTTGACCCCCACTCAGTTCTAGGAGAAAACTTTTAGGATATACTTTTTTTTTCATTTATTTTTTGATTTTCCTGGGTATGGTCGCGCATCTCAGGGTTGGGTCGAACGGATTTTTGAGCTGTTTGTTTGATCACACATCAGCTCCGTGTTTCTGAGCAGTAAATAAATGGCGCCTCCGCGCCATTAAGTTGCGTTTTAGGGCGACTGTCAAAATTCCGTTCGACCCAACCCCGAGATGCGCGACCATACCCAGGAAAATAAAAAATAAAATGAGAAAATAAGTATATTCTAAAAGTTTTCTCTCCTAGAACTGAGTGGGGGTCAAAATGTTTTTTGCGACTATTTAACTC
>Ga0307489_10002429_pt1 | contig 12470 bp, 26 predicted proteins | sample SB12metaG_FD_202247 | JGI IMG/M metagenome (GOLD analysis project Ga0307489, IMG submission 202247) | Sea-ice brine microbial communities from Beaufort Sea near Barrow, Alaska, United States - SB 1.2 | ecosystem: Environmental > Aquatic > Marine > Coastal | place: USA: Alaska | collected...
GTCACCGCCAGGCTCGCCGATTGAGATATGAACATGAGGTGTTTTTAAATAGAGGATAGCGGACTCGCGAAGGCTCTTTTTAAAATAAATACTCAAATATTAAAATTGTGTCTATGGCTGATTCTATACCCTTACATAAAACTTCATAATCTATTAATAACTCCACTTCTTGTCGAATCTATACTCGGCCTGCATGTTGGGTCCATGCGAAATGTATTCTATGCGGATGTCCATTGATATGTGTGTTTCGTCCGGAGAAACGATTATCGCGTGCAGCGCGATGACGACTTCGGCCAAGCAAAGGTACGGTTCGCTTCCATGGGAACCGAAATCTTCCAGGAACTCTGCGGTTGCCAAGAACTCGGGGACGTCGATGGAGCCAAGAACGATCGTATCGCAGTCAGTATACACTCTGAATGCCTTGTCGTTGCCAAAGAGCGTTTCCACCCTTTCCGCGGCGCGGATGTTGAATATTTTCCTTTTAGCGATGTCCGAAAGGTTTGGAGTACCGCGGAGTGGACGCTACCGCGGAGAGGAGGTCACCGCGGGAGGAGGGCCACCGCGGAGGGAACGTCACCGCGAAGGGGACGTCACCTCGGCGGGGAGGTTAGCTGCCGCGTCTCCAATCGCCATCCACGCGCGCGGCTCGGTGTGGGGAACAAGTCTACAAGGGCGCAGACTACAGCACCCGAGGACGGCACCCTGCTGACGTGGCATTTCGTTCGGGTGGTGTTCAGGCCCTGTGGTATTGGCAGCAACCTCGCTTTGCTCATCGCTGATACCCCTCGCGCACGGCGCTGCCACGAGTCATGACGCCCGGCGGCAATCGTATGTGTACATTCTGAGCAGCGTTGTGTTGGTGTCTCCGCGGCTTCGTCGTCCTCTCGCGACGACGCGAGCACCTCTGGCCGTCGGACGAATCTTCCTCGGGCCGGCTCCCGCAGCAGACGATGGGGTTGGGGCGGGCGGGGAAGGGCGCGGTCGCGGTGGCGCCAGGCAGGCTTGGGCGACTCGGTGGCGCGGTGGCGCCTGGGCGGCTCGGGGGCTCCGTGACCAATGTCGTCGAGCCGCTCGGGCGACTCAGGCGGGCGGAACTGCCGCCCCCAAACGTGGATCCTGTTGTCGAGCCGGTTGCTGTCGAGGACTACCAGGAGGAGGAGGGGGGTGAGGAGGAGGAGGAGAGTGAGGAAGAGGAGGAGGAGGAGGAGGAGGACGAGGACGAGGAGGAGGAGGACGAGGACGAGGAGGAGGGCGAAGAGGATGAGGGTGAAGAGGACGAGGACGGTGGCGACGACGACCGGGGCACCGCCCGCGGGAAGTCGGACGACCGACGCCACTCTCTGGTCGTTGGCGTCACGTGGGACCCCTCGCGCGGCAAAAAGAAATGGGCTGCAAAAACACAAGTGGAGGGCAAACAATTATACCTGGGATGGCACGCCACGGAGCAAGCTGCGGCGCGGGCTATTGACGACTACTTCAAGGACGGCGTGACTCCCGCAGCAATGCGCGGCGGCGGCACCTCTCAGTTCAAGGGTGTTAGCTTCCACAAGGGCAGCAGGACATGGTACGCAACAACAACAACAGGCCGCAGGAAACACCTTGGATCCCACGCCACGGAGGAGGCTGCGGCGCAGGCGTATAACGACTTCGTCGAGACCGGCGTTGTTCCGTTAAAGCGCCGAGAACCCGAAACCTCTCAGTTCAAGGGTGTCATCTACAGGCCGTTCAGTGCCGGCAACTGGAGGTCATTTTGCAAGGGGGAAATCCTGGGATACCACGCCACGGAGGAGGCTGCGGCACGGGCGTACCACGATACGTCGCGGGCGGTGTTGATCAGGTAAACCCCGAAAGGCACGCCACGTCATCCACCACCGCCACGTCATCCACCACACGCGCGCCACGTCAGCCACCACTGCCACCTCATCCACCACACGCGCGCCATGTCATACCACGCTGCCACGTCATTCACCACAGGCACACCACGTCATCCACCACCACCACCACCACCGGATGAGGCACCCCTGGTTCCCTGAGTTAAATGACATCCGACTGCCTCGCGGACGGCGTTGATCCTATAAAGCCCCGAGGCACCCGCACCTCTCATGTCAAGGCAGCTTGTTTTGAGAACATGCACTCTACCGACGTTGAAACTCCTCCTCCTCCTCCTCCTCCACGTGTGCATGAGGGTCACGCTGAAGTTAAGACATGCTCTGATCTCGTTGCGAGTGCTTGTTCTCAGCGGGCCTCCTGCAAGGGTGCCGGTTCGGGTTCCAAACGCGCCGCGCCGTCATCACCGGCGCCCCCGCGCGAAGATGAACCGGCGCCCCCGCGCGATGATGAACCGGCGCCCCCGCAAACGAAGAAGATGCGGCTGGACACCTCGGCGTGGGCGGTGGTTGTGAAAGTGGAGGAACAGGAGGAGGAAGAGGAGCAGGAGGAGGATTGGGAGGAGGAGGAGGAGGAGGAGGAGGAGGAATAGAAGGATGATCAGGAGGAAGATGAGGCGGAGGAGGACGTGTATGAGCGGTTGATTAGGGAGTATGCGGAGGCTGAAAGTGAAGATGCAGACGATATGGATCCGGAAGTTGCGGTTATTTAATGGGGGCCTCCTGGTGTGAGGACTTCTTAGACGTGACGCACGAATGAAACACGACGTGTGCATGGGATAATGATGATGGCGTTAGAGTCGCTCCAACGCTGCGAGATATCGTAGACGAGTGCATTCGGATTAGAATATAGCAACTAGTGCACGCGCGAGGCGTTTAACCGCCGCGTATTCTTTTATGTTCTGATGACGGCACGGGTACGAGACTGATGATGGACTTGCCTCTCATCTGCTCTCCGGAATCACATTCGAAGACCACATTATCATACTGCAACTATCAATACGACTCAAATTGACGAGTAATTTGCTTAAAGCGATATCACCGCTTTTATTTGGCAAATCTCACCGTCTATTTGCTCATGTTGTCCACTTCAAAATCCAATGTGCCGACCGGCATGTGACCCCCCGCTGCCGCCGCCGTCGTCGCCGTAACCGCCGCCGCTGGCTCCTTCGGCTGCGGCGTCGCCGCCCCCGTCCATCTCGGCTCACCGCCACCCGGGCCTGGCATTGCTCAACATGTCCTTCATCACCATTTTAAACGGCAGTGCTGGAGTCAAAAGCCATCCGCATTATATTTTGAGTCTGATGGCAGGCCCCGCCGCCACCACCGCCGTGGGCTCCAGCCGTAGCGTATCCCCTCGCGACTCGCGGCTCGCGGCTCACTTTGAAACCCTGGCAAAAAACATCAGCCCTGAAATATAAACCCTAAACCCTCGGTATTTGCGCAGATCCGCCGGCGGACCACCAGGGATCCGAGCGAATCCGTGAGGTGAATCCAAATCCTTGTTCAGTCTGGTAGTTCCTATATCCAGCAGCATCAGCCTCTTATCCGTTATCCCTTCGTACCCTCAGAGACCAACGCGCGCGCCTCCGACGCACCGACCTCCCCACGATGTCGAGCGCGGCGGCGTGCTGCTCATCCGCGTACTGCGCTCCCTCGCGGAGGCGCTCCGGGGCCGCCGCGGGCGCGTCATCAACCACGCACCATCACAACCCATCCCACCATCCGACACTCGGAACGTCGTCTCTTCGACTGCATTCAAACGCGCGCAACAGCCGGCGGGAACACCGCCGTGTTCTCGCCACGGGGCCGTCCGACGCCTCCGACGCCGAGCAGGTGGCGCCCGAGGACTACGCGATGGTGGCGGAGCTGCTGGACAGTGGGGATGGGAACGAGCTGAAGGAGAAGGTGGAGCTCATCGCGAAGAACGGGCTGCTGACCAAGGGGGTGGTGGCCGCGGCGCGCGTGGTGGTGGAGCAGAACGAGGCGGGGCATGCACGCACTCTGCACACCGCGTTCCCTATCTAGTGGGAACTGCCGGCCACCGGGAGTGGGATGTGAGTGTGTGTGTAAAAAAGAACAGGGAAGACCGACCAGCAATCGACCTAGACACATAACAGCATTTTTTGGAAGGACAAGATAGTGGAGTGGTGTGGTCGGCCCTGGCAGGAGGCGGCGGGGCAGGACCCGGAGATCATCGACCTGCTCCGATCCGTGTACGAGTCGCTGCTGCACAAGTTCCAGGCGGGGCCATACGCTTGTTACGAGCCGCTCTGACCTTCAAAGACGCACAAGTTCTTTTATAACTCTGCTTATGCCACCGTGGAATAAAGGGCACCATCACCATCGCATGCTGCCCATACCATACTGTGCATGGTTGTCAGTGTGAGTGACACGAGAGCGGGAAACGGAAGTAGTGGAGGTCCCTGGTTCCGGGAGACGAACATGCCGGCGGCCAAGGCGGCGCTGGAGTTCGGCGCGTTGCTCATCGACCAGTTCACGGCGGAGGACCTGGAGGTGATGGAGGCAGGCGAGGTAGGGCGGTGCAGCTTGACCCCAGGTTGACCCCAGGCTGACCCTAGGTTGACCCCAGGCTGACCCCATGTTGTCCCCAGGCTGACCCCAGGTCGACCCCAGGTTGACCCCATTTTGACCCCAGGTTGAACCCAGGGTTGCCCCAGGTTGACCCCAGGTCGACCCTAGGTTGACACGTGACAGCGCTTGGTTCAAGCACTTGAAGCTACAATTTGATGAACCACTGTCAAAAAATGCTTACGATTTCAACTTACGGCGCTACAGCGAGGTGCCTATCTCCATCGGGCGGGTGAAGTTGATGATGCAGGAGGAGTTCGACAGCGAGGAGCCCGGCAGGGACTGACGAATGGCGCTCGCCACGTCATAGGATGCCATGTGACCCAAGACACGAGGCCTCGAAACGCGCGTGATGACGTGGCGAGCACTATCCAACAGTCCCTAGAGGGCGGGGGGGTGGACAAAATGGCGTTTGCCGCCTACCTGGACGAGGTGCTGCCAGTCATGGCAAGGCCTGACACTCCTCCACTTTTCGTCTCAACCGGAGCCATATTCGAGACTGAAACCAACCAACGTGTCCCCCGACAGGTGCTTACGTTGAGCTGACAGGTGGACGAGTGAGCGCCCCTGGGTGATGGAACAGCAGGACGAGCGGATCCGAAAGCAGATGGAGGAGACCGACGTGGTAGGGACTGATGGACAGTGCATGCCACGTCATAGGATTGCATTTCAACTAAAAGAACGAGGGTAGTAATCGCGTTTGATGACGTGGCGAGCACTATCCATCAGTCCCTGTGACGTGGCGGACGTGGAGGCGGCGCAGAAGATGCTCAACATGATGATGCAGCGCACCAAGGAGCGGATGAAGGTCGAGGCGCTGCGTGACATCGCCACCAACCTGTGAGCCTGCTTTGTTGGGTCAAACGACGTAAAACGGAAACGATACGTCTGATTGACTAATGTATTCTACTATGGCACCCCACTTCTAGTTATAAACAAATGGGGTGTCTATGACATGCTAGCCTCCGCGTGTTTTGTGTGGAAACACTCGCGAAACGGAACATGGACGTACAACAGAAACGATATGTCTGATTGACGAGTAATTTCCAAAGGTACCTAGTGCCTTGTAGAGCTACTCGTAGCCTTGATAGCCGAAAAGCGATATCCAACACACATCATCAACTACGAGTAGAGCTATCACATGAGCTGCCTCATTCGGCCTTGCTGGCTAGAACCCAATGGCACACCCGTCGCCCCGCGGCTCGCTGCCGCCCCACAACACCCCATGCTCGTCGCGCGCGATGATCTGCCCGCGGCCGAACATGATCCGCCCCATGCCCCCCACGCGCTGCACCGGGTGCCCCATCTCCTCTAGCCTCTGCACCACGCCACGGCCCTCGCCGCCCATGCCCTCCTCCACCGCCACGGCGGCACCCAGTACAGACCCCGCCCCTCGCTGCAGCGGCGCAAGTTAAAATTGAAAGCGAAGTTTGAAAGAAATTCACCATATCGTAGCTGCAAACGCTGGAACCATAACCAAGCGCAGTCAAAACCGGGGTCAACCTGCACCGCCCTACCAAGTTGCGATCCCACGTCGCCGATGCAGAAGCGTGGCATGTCTAGCGCCGCCTGCTAGGAGGGTCATCGAAACCAAGCACTCGAAATGAGATCGGATCATGACTGCATCAGGGTGAATGCTCATACAGGCGTGCAGATTCGATTGACCGATTCGAAGTCGGTGAAGTGCGTGCTCAATCCTCCTGCCTGCGGGTCCATCCCAAAGTCCACCATGTGACTCATGACCTGCAGGTGCCCCTGCGGCTGCATGAACCCTCCCTCGTAGAAGGGTCATTGACAACAAGCACTCGGACCGAGTCGGAGCGTGACTCACCTGTAGGGTGAATGCTCATATGGACGCGCGGAGGAGGAGGAGGAGATTCAACGTCGGTCCAGTGCCTGTTCTCAATCAATTCCCTGCCATGACTCCGAACGCGGCGAACAGCTCGCCGGAGCCGGCGCGGGTCGCCATGCCCGGGATGATGGTGTGGTAGGGGCGCTTGGAGGGCCCCTCGCAGCAGGGTCATCGAGAACAAGCACTCGACCGTGATCGGAGCATGACGTACCTCCAGGGTGAATATTCATACAGACACGCGGAGGAGGAAAAGAAGATTCAACGTCGGTCGAGTGCTGGTTCTGAACAACCCCCCTACCACGCAGTTGACGTGGCCCTCCTGCAGGATGAAGTTGTGCCCGCGGTTCTGCAGCGTGAAGCCGCACCCCGCCGGCGCTATCCCTGTGCCGAACCCGTCGTACAGGGGCTTACACTCGTCCAAGCTTGAGCTCAAGCTGAGCCATTGTTGGTCAGTGGAACTGGAACCACACAACACACCCAGGATGTCTCACGAAAAGTGCTCATATGTCAAGCTGAAAAGTGGACGAGTGTAAGCCCTTGCCGTCGTAGTTACTGTTGATGAAGGACGCCGCGTTGCCGTCGCCGTCCACCACGCAGAAGTACACCGTGTTTGAGGATCATAGTGAACCAGCACTTGAACCGAAATCGGAGCACGACTTAGCTTCAGCGTTAATGCTCATACGCACTCGCGGACTCGACCGACCGAATCAGCGTCGGTCGAATGCTTGTTGTGAGTAACTCCCCTGCCGTGTCGGGGGAAGGGCGCAGGAGCAGGCCCGGGTGGCCCGGCGCGGGGCCGGGCGCCGCGGCGTCCGGGTTGAGACCCGCCTCCGCCGCGCGCGCCGCGGCGTATGCCTTATCGACGAGCTGCGCGGCGGTGAGCGCGGGGGTGGCGGTGTTGAAATCCTCCGGGTCGCCGCAGTGCTCCAGTGTGTCCGCGAACGCGCACCGCATGGCCTCCATTGAAGGTCGTTGAAGCACTCGCCTAAAATCGGTGCATGACTTGCCTGGAGTATGAATGCTCATACTTAAAAACAACGTGCGGAGGAGGAGGAGGAGGAGGAGATTCAACGTCGGTCGAGTGCTTGTTCTCGACACCCCCCCGCTCATACAAACGTGCGGAGGAGGAGGAGGAGAGTCAATGTCAGACGAGTGCTTGTACAACCTCCCTGCCTCGATCGACGCATGCACATGCGCGGCCGAGTTAGACCCGGCAGCACGCAGCGCGTCGCCGTCCGGAAGTTGCTGCTCCAGCAGGTTCAGCGCCAGCAGCGCAGCGATGTGCAGCCGCGCAAGTTGAAATTGAAGGCAAAATTAAAAGCGGTTCGTCACATTTTAGCCTCAAGCGCTTTCAGCATGGGTTTTACAGGCTCAACTTGCACCGCCTTACCGAGGCCGTGGTTGGGCGGCGGCATCTCCCACACGGTGACCTCGCCCCGGTAGGTGGTGCTGATTGGCTCCGGGAAGGAGGTGGCGTGCGCGGCCAGGTCCGCGTGCGTCAGTACGCCGCCGCGCTCCAGGGCCCTACACTCGTCCGCTTCTCGGCTTGACGTCAATACTTTTTGAGGGATGCATTGGGTGATTCCATGGAATTTCGGTCGATTTCAGTGACACGAACGGCTGAGGTTGCGGTGAGAAGCCCCTACCACGCTCCCCCACCGCGGCGACGATGGCGTCGGCAATGGGCCCGGTGTAGAACCCGTCTTTGGCGCCGTGTTCTCCGAGGCGGCGGAACGTGGCGGCAAGCTCAGGGTTGGGCTTGCGCTCACCAGCCTTCGGCGCGCATCCGTCCGTATCGTAGGAACTGATGGATAGAGCTCGCCTCGTCATGACACGGATTTCGAACCCTCGTTTCGTGAGTTAAATGACATCCTCAACACGTTCAGGTGCCCGGCCATCCATCGGGCATCCGTGCTACCGCGCCCACTACAGCACCCCATTGGCATGACGTGGCGAGCACTATCCGGCAGTTCCCTACCGCGTTGAGCATGCACTTGGCCCCCGTGGACTGCAGCAGCCCCTCCTGCGCCTTCCACATGTAGGCCGTGACGGGCGCGATGGGCGGGCCGTGCTCCGCCAGCTCGATGGCGGGCTGCATGATGTCGGCTAGCGTCAGCTTGCCGGATCCGTAGCGCTGCACCGTGCAGGAGGGTCATTGACAACAAGTAATCGACCGATACTGGAGTATGACCTACCTTCAGGGTGAATGCTCACGTAGACGCGTGGAGGAAGAGGAGGCAGGACGATCATTACGAACCAGCACTCGAACCGAGGTGGGAGCATGCTTACCTTCGGGGTGAATGCTCATACAGACGCACGGTGGAGGAGGGAGAGGACTAGATAACGTCGGTACGTACAGTGCCTATCTATTTTTTCTCAACGGTCCCCCACCACGTCCTCCCACACTGCCGGGGCGCCCGGCACCATGACTGTCAGTGCGTCTCGCGAGTTCTCGATTGCGGTGCCCGCGTGCCCGCGCTCGCGGAGGAGGCCGAGGGAGAGCGCGGCGGGGGAGCGGCCGCCGCCCTGCACCGCGCTCACCTTCTTGGTTGCAGCGTCGTACATGAGAGCGAACGCGTCGCCGCCGATGCCCGTGCTGGTCGGCTCGCACACGTTCAGCGCCGCGGCGTACGGCCTCCAGAGATATTGCTCGCCACGTCATAACAGGATGCCTCTCACCTCGAGAAACGAGCGTGGGCATCTCCCTGCACCTGTACACGAGTATGCGCCTCACATCGCTGGCCAGTGTTGCAGAGGCTCAGGAGCACCGTGGGGACACTTCCACTGAGGTCAAGGACCCGCCACCCCGCGGGACGCACGCCTCGGAAGGTGCCCGAGTCGTGAGATGCATTTCGGGAAGTAACCAGAAACGAGGTGCGAAATCGTGTCGACGACGTGGCGGGCAGTATGTGCTACTACCTACCGCGGCGATTGCCACCGCAGCATCCCCCGCGGTGCCTCCCTTTCGCAAGATTGCGATCCCAATCTCCGAGGCGAGCGGCTGCGACGTCGCCACCATCCCGCGCGTCGCGACCACCGGCGAGCGTCGGCCCGTGAACTCGATGGCGGTGGCGGTTGACCCCCACGCCGCGGCGCCGAGGCTCGCGGCGCCGATACTCGATGCCATGGCTGCCGGCGCGCCGATTAAGCGAGTAAGGCACGGCGTGTTATCAGCGCGTGGTAATGCACGGCGCGCGGAGTAGTGGACGGTGCGCGTTGCGGTCACGGGCACGTGTTGCAGGCGGTAACAATAGTGAAATGTCGAGACGAACCTGTTCTGCGCGGATCCGTAGATGCTTAGGTATAGCCCCCCCACCGGATCTGCGTATATATATCGGTACAGTCACGAAAATCTGCGCCTTTGACCGATGTTTTTCCGGCCGTTGCCAAGACGCAAGTGCGACCCTCCCCTTGCCCCAACGCTGAAGCACTCGCTCCCGCGCGCTCACGCCCAGCGAGGGTGTGACGCGTGCGGTATCGCAAACCGCGGTGTCGCAGAGCCCCGGTCGTAGTCTGTTGTCGCAGGAGAGCGGGAGCCAGACCAAACGGGCCCCGAAACATCCACATTTATCTTCTGCCCCCCGCGGCCCGACACCTTTCTCGCAGCATCTGCCGGAATGCCGTGGCGCGCAGGATTGCACGCGTTCCAGGGCCACGATCAGCGCTATGTCATGCACGCGTGCCATCTCATGCAGCTCACCGTCTGCGCCCTCGCTGCCATCGTCGCGTATTTTCTGAAGGCCGAATTCGTGCCGTTCGACTATGCGGTGAGTTTCGGAACGCATTTGCAAGAGAGCCGCGGGCGCGTGGATTGTTTCTTGTGTCGTCGTCGTTGCTTTCTCGCGCGCCCGCAGCCTGCCACCTGAGTCCCCAAACTACCGCGTGAGTGTTGAAATCCAACCGAGACGATGCGGCATTGCTTGCACGACACCTGTGCTTCTCCAACCCGCTCTCCGCCGCCCCGCCCGCCGCCCTCCCCCACGCTATTGTAAACGCCCCGCATTTTACTGACTCCTCCCCCCGCACCCCCCGTGTGCCAGGTCCCGTTCTACCTGCGTGATAGCACCGCCAAGCGGCGCTCCGACGGCGTGGAGGCGGCGCGGCTCGTGAGCACCGCGGGGGTGTCGCTGCTGGACTCCGAGCTTCGCAGCAGCGTCAGCACCAGCCAGGCCGGTAAACGCCTGGGCTCCAAGCTGCAACTGGAACTTGTGTACATTTCCAAGACCAACAACATCTTCACCGACGAGAACCTGGCCGCGGTCAAGACCCTGGAGGACAAGATTCGGGACAACGCCGAGTATGGGGACTACTGCATGCGCGATTGGACGGACGCGCAGCTGACGACGGCGTCGCTGATCGGCACCGACCACCCCGCGCGCGACGCCATGAATGCCGCGCTGCCGCCGTGCAAGACGATGGCGACGGCGCTGCAGGCGTGCGGCGACAAACCCCCGGCCGACGCGTCGTGCGGCGCCACCCGCGGCACCGCGCTCCCCGCGGTAGGGCCTGACGTATAATGCTCGCCACGTCATGTGATTTGATTTGACTTTGACTCAAGAAATGAGGGTCTACCCTGTGGATGATGATGACGTGGTATTCCATTTGACCCAAGAAACGAGGGTCTACAATGTGATGAATGACGTGGCAGGAATTATCTGTCAGGCCCTACCCCGCGGGAATACTGGACTGCAAGAAGACGGGGAGCGCCTCCTGCACCTTCGCGGAGATGACCCTGGACATGGATTTCATCAACGACCGCCTCGAGGTGTACTCAGATTTCGACCCGGGCCCCAACGCCACGGAAGCGATCAACGCATTCTACGTGTACCCGGGTGACAACTTCGGGTCCGGTCGGTCGGAGTCCGCGGCAGGGCCTTACACTCGTCCACTACTCAGCTCGACCTGAGCCGTTTATGTCACTGAAACCTCCCAACAACCCAACGCATCCCGCTAAAAGTGCTCACGTTGAGCTGGATAAGTGGAGGAGTGTAAGCCCCTGGTCTGCGGCGCTGCGCAGCACCTTCACCTTCGCGCTGCCGCTGCACGGCAGGGGCTTCCACTCGTCCACTTCTCCGCTCAACTTGACCGGTTCTATCACTGTTACCAACCAAAATATTCCACAGAAGTGCTTACGTTGACCTGAAAAGTGGACGAGTGTATAAAGCCCCTGGCGCACGGCTACCTCAACAGCCAGGACCGCCCGCAGGCAGGGAGCTTATTAGAATTAAGCACTCGACCGACATCGAATCTCCTCCTTTTCCTCCACCTCCTCCTCCTCCTGCTCCTCCTCCTCCTCCTCCTCCTCCTCCCCCTCCTCCTCCTCCTCCTCCTTCTCCTCCTCCTCCTCCTCCTCCGGCTCCTCCGCGCGTCTGTGTGAGCAATCACACTCAAGGTTTGCCGTGCGGGCTCGTCCGATCTCGGTCGAGTTCTCGTTCTCAATGACCCTGATGACAGGAGCAGGAGGACAAGCTGTGGGACTTCGTGTACGAGAGCTATCACAAGGCGATTGACGACGCGAACGAGGGGGACCTCACGGTAGGTGGTGCAGGTTGACCCTTTTAAACCCACGTTGAAAGCGCCTGGAACAAAGCGCTTGAAACTGAAATGTGATTTACTGCTTTTAACTTTTGCTTTCAAATTCAAGTTGCGCCGCTACATCACGGTGTTCTACAGCTGCAGCGCGCCGGACGCGTGCGCTCGCCTGCACATCGTCGAGGCCAGCTACTACGACGTCGCCCTGGTGGCCCTCGGCATCGGCGTACTGGTGCTGTTCGTCACCGTGCGGCAGGGGTCCTGCATCCTGGCAGGGGGGTCATTATACACAAGCAGTCGACCGACATTGACTGTCCTCCCCCTCCTCCTCCTCCTCTTCCTCCGCCACCTCCTCCTCCTCCTCCTCCTCATCGGGGTTATTGAGAACAACCACTCGACAGACGTTGAATTGACAAGCCGATTCCGCGCGTCTATATGAGCATTCCCACAGAAGAAAGGTCATGCTCCGATGTCGGTCGAGTGCTTGTTCTCAGCGACCCTCCTCCCAGGGCATCAACGCGGCGTTCCACCTGACCGCCGTGTTCACCGGTGCGTACATGATGTACGCGGTGTTCCAGCAGCGCAGCTTTGGTAGGCACTCAAGGATA